>Ga0247837_1001052_pt1 | contig 59060 bp, 60 predicted proteins | sample LaCtaG_2_FD_187115 | JGI IMG/M metagenome (GOLD analysis project Ga0247837, IMG submission 187115) | Freshwater microbial communities from meromictic Lake La Cruz, Castile-La Mancha, Spain - LaCruzMarch2015_14.5m | ecosystem: Environmental > Aquatic > Freshwater > Lake | place: Spain: Castile-La... | reverse complement strand
GCGAAATCTCCGATGCATGTTTTCGAGTTCACGGGAATTATCGCTGTATCTCCCCTCACTCCATAAGCACATGAACCTGGCTGACTCTAGTTGGGATTCCAAAATCTGCACGCTGGGACTGTTCGGGCCTGTGGCGTAGAGAAGCCAGCGCATTCCAGGAATCAGGACTTCGCTACTTGGGCCATCTTCTCTCTGCCTTTTTATAGCCATTCTTTTGATACATGCCCACTGAGTTGGTTCAGCCAAGTCAAATATAGCTGCCTGTTTTTCTATGTATCCAAGGAAAACGTCTAATGAAAGCCTATAGCCTAGTGTAGTGCCTGCTACGCTCCCTCAATTTTGCCTTGTTGCCCTCAAATGCTATCTCAGCTCCTAGTTCTTTCTTCAATTTTAACAGGACCTCGAAGGAGGAAGCCGAACACTCGAATTGGATAAAGCAAAGACTAGAGTAGATAGCTTCCCCTTCGATAGATGGAGAAATTGACATAACTGGCTTTCGATATACTAAAATTGCATAGTTCAGGCGAAATCTGGGCCTTGCGGGATGTAATGCCGTCTCTGCACCTTTTTAACATTATGGCGACTAGAATACACAGTGGCTATGCATTAATCAAAGTATAACTACGAAGATTGGCGCTTTTCTGTTAAATCCCCTGCCTTAGGAGAGACGCTTCCCACTAGGCTCCTTCTCGGTCGCTGTCCCTCTAGAAGGATATCCACCGGGGACTTGTGATAACACGCTCTCCACGTCTTCACGCAGAAGTCCGGAAGCAGACATACCAGCGGATTAACGAAAAGGATGACCCAAGTGAGTCCCTGTCCGAGCAGGTAGTAAAACAAGTGGTTCATTTGCGGCTGGAAAGTTAGCGCCACAGAATGAGAGTTGAGAACCAGCACAGTTAAATAGTAAAACAACACACTCAGTCCTCCAGTCACTCTGTGTAGCGCTTACATATTGACTCCTGTCCAGTACCCGGTCTCAAGGAACAGTTTGCCTGTAACTACGTGGATTATCAGTGTGAAGCTGAGAGTGGAGCTTAGCCATAGACCCGCTTCTTTGCCATTGCCCTCAATGGCCTTCTGAAAGCCCAGGTACGGCACCCAGAAGCACAAATTGCCGTGGTACAGTGCAAACAGCATCCACATCCAAAACCGGGAGAAGGAGAAGTAGAGCGCCCTGGGCCCTGCACCGTAGGCCACCGGATGTGCGAGGGACTGCTGGGCCGACAGATCTCGCTCATACACGAATGTGAACATACAAGGCCAGCTCGTCCAGAAGGAGTTGTATAACTGCGGCAGCCAGTCCACGAAGTAAATTTGACTACTGAAGCCGTTGAAGATGGAGAACCACAGTTCCGTGAACACTACAGTGATGTTCTTGTAGAAGTAGTAGCACACGAACCAGGCGATCCGGCGGTAGTTCCAGCGTCCGTGCACCAGCAGAAGTCTCTGCAGGGACTGGAACTGGCTGAAGGAAAAGTCGGCGGCTTGAACTGCCTGTGAGCCTTCTTTGCCCGCTATTCCCACTCCAATGTGCGCTTCTTGTATCATGCTCACATCGTTCGCTCCGTCTCCGATAGACAGGGTGACCCAGTCCTTGCCTGCGCCCTTCACCAGTCTCACTACTTCCGCTTTCTGGGCAGGGGACACTCTGCAGCAGATGCATGAGTCCGAAATGAAGCCGAGTCGGAAGAACAGTCCCTGAGACTCTTTGTCCTCCATCACGTAGCTAAGTGTCGAGCCGTCTATCACCACTCCCAAAGCCCTGCTTCCCCTGCGCAGCCGCTCAGTCCGGAACTCTATCAGCTCTGCTAGTTCCGTAGGCACCTCCAAGTCAGTGGCCAGTTTCCTCAGTTTCCCCCGTAGCATTGTCTTTGTGTCGCATGTCAAGTCTTCAACCTGCATGGAAGGAGTCAGCAAGCGACAAGACTTCCCTATCTCAATTGCTGTTTCTTGCTTGTCTCCTGTGAGCACCCACACGCGGATTTCCGCTTTCATGAGCAGTTCAATAGTCTCCGGCACTCCGTCTTGCAGTTTGTCTTCAATGGCAGTCACGCCCACTAGGTCCAAGTCGCGTTCGAGGAGAGAGGCGTGGTCGTTGATGAGGTCCGCTTTGCTTTTGGAGTTGGAGAGCAGGACTGCTTTCCACCCCTCCAGCCATCTCTCCACTTCCTGCCTGTCCAGCTGCCTTTGTGCCACTACTAGCGTCCTCAGTCCTTCTCGAGCAAATGCCCCCAAAGTCTCATTGGCCCAAAGCACATCCATACTCCCTGGCTTCAGCAGTCTTAGCATGATACTGTCAGCACCTTTCGTCATCAGTGTGTACTCTCCCAACTTGTCCTTCACCACCATTGACATTCGCTTGCGGGTGGAGTCGAAGGGAACTTCAGCCACTATCTGGTAAGTATTGGAGCCAGTGGACAGCTGAATCGTCATTTTGTCGTCTTCTTTCCCAGTGAATGTGAAACCAAGAAGACGTGCTCCTTGCACTAAGGCCAGTTCGTCCGGGGAAGCTGCTTGATACTGCAGTTCTCCCGACGGACTACGAATGGGAAAAACACTGTGACATACACTCAATTCGGTCAAAAAGCGCTCAGCGGCTGTGCATTCCGCAGGACTAGTACGAGCAGACAGCAGACTCGCTAGTTCTTCCCCAACGCCTGCGCCGTAGATTTGCCCCGCAATGGCACACTTGCGGAAATCCATCACGTTTTTGGTGAGTGTGCCGGTTTTGTCACTGAACAGAAACGACACTTGGCCTAACTCCTCCACTAAATCGGACGTCCTGCACCCTGCAGGCCTGTCGTCCTCCTTACAATACATCTCCTGGTCCCACTGAATCAGCCGCGCTAGGTACAACTTCACAATTTCCATCATCACATAAAGCGATATAGGCACAAAGTGCGAATAAGCGACATAGAAAGCCAGGACCTGAATAAAATACTGGCCACCTGAAGGAGAGGAAATATCAAGATACGTATGAGTTTCCGCATTATTGGAGTTCCAGTGTATATACAGTCCCGCAAACATGAAGCACACAACGGCCTGCAGAGCGAAAATAGTGTACAGCATCTTATTCATCATCTTCATGACGTGACTGGTCTTGGACGGTGCAGACTTGCTGTTCTGCATGATCTTAGTTTCATGTCCTGTGTACACCACAACTCCCACTGCATACTCAGTGTTTTTCAGTACACATCCTCGCAGTAGGAGTTGGGCCGGGCCGAGCGGCACCCAGTCCTTGCCTCGACACAAGTTACAGTTCCAGGTGTATAGAGAGGGATTGGGCAGGTCGCATTGCAGTTGGAAGCTCAGTGCTGCGAGTTCTGCAGTGCTGCAGTGTTTGGTGCTTTCATGTGCAGTGCGCTCTTTCAAGTTCGTTTCCCCGTCCAGATTCATAGTGTTCACAAACGCCAGTCCTTGTGTATTTGCGCATGCAAGTAGCACTACATCTGCCGGGATTTGATGATTTACTTCGATTTTGACGATGTCCGCGACCTGAAGTTGCTGCGACTTGACGACTTCGAAGAGTGCAGTGGAGCGTACCAAGCGCTGAGTACGGGCTTGGTTGACCTGGTTGTCTTGCCGGTGTCTGCCGATGTCTTCGAAGCCCTCTTTGAGCATGGTGAAGAAGATGACAGCAGCGAAAGTGCCGACCATTGAGGTGGGAGTTTTGGGGGAAAACGAGTTGAAGCTGAGAATGCATATGATAAGGAAGTAGACGTTCGCAGCTCTGCGGAACTGCAGAAGCAGGCTCTTCGGCGCCCAAGTGACCAAGTTGTACTTCGCCGTAGAGATCGCATTGGAGCAGTACTTCACTTGAGCATCTGATGTGCCTACATTCAGCAACCGAGTTCTTTCCTGGGCATCAGGCTGACTGGGCTCTGGGATGAGGATGTGTGCGTGTTCGTCTGTGCGGTCGGGACTGTGAGGGTCGTCCAAATGCAAATTATCGTCCTTCACTGAGTTGGAGGGCGCCTCGAAGTCTCCAGAAAGACGCACATGGTCTGGACTGGACATATATTAACTGACAAACGAAGGCAATAGCATGTGTGTCTCCCATCTGAATGTGGTTAGGACTCCCAGAGTCAATGGCCTGCAGTAAATAATGGTAGTGGACAGCTTTTCAGGCCAGACACTCAAACAGGAACAGCTGCTTGCCAAGAAGTACAACTACTTCTCATGGGCGCTGCTCAGCCTGGTGAGCAAGACGAACAAGACCTTCAAAGCTCGCCTGGCTCAGAATAGTGACGGCTCCGTCGCTGCGACTACTAGCCTGGAAGTCTCTCACAAGGAGTTGAAGGTGAAGCCGAAGCTCAGGTCCAGCGGGGCGGGTAGACTCACTGTGGAGTACGAGGCCAACAAGAACCTGAAGTTGAAAGGGGAAGTGAATGCGCAGACGACCAGTGACAAATGGGACGGCAGCCTGTCCGCTGAGTTCCTGAAAGACCACCAGCGCGCCAAACTCGCTCTGAAGTACCCTCTAGCCGCCCAACTCACCGCTACTGGCGAGCAAGGCGACTGGGCCTGGGGCCTGGACTTGAAGTACGACCAAGCCGCAGAGCGCTTCACTACTTACAACCTACTGTGCAGCTGGAGCAAGGACAACTGCAGACTGGTCTTTAAACACGTGGGCTTGGACAAGACCAAGTACGCCTTTGGAAACTGGGTATACAGCTACTACCATCGAGTCTCGGACAAAACCGTAATCGGCTCAAGTGTCAAGGTGAACTGGCCCGATAAGGAGACATTTATTGAGTTCGGAGGAGTGCACCAGCAAACCCCGGACCTTGAGCTCCGTGCGAAGGTCGACAGTAAAGGCATTTTGGCTGCGGGCCTGACCAAAAGCAGCACCAGCGAACTTAAGTTCTCTCTCGCTGCGCAAGTGAACGCTAAGAAGGCCGCGCAAGCTGGCGTTTCGGACTACCAGTTCGGAGTTCGTATGGACTTCTCAGTCTAATTAGTCAGGAAAAGGACTTAGGTGCGGTGAAGTATTCGTGTGTATGAGGAAATAATGGAAGGAATTGACCCTTGCTTTGTGAAGACAGTGCAAAGTAATTACAATTCGCAACATTAAATATCTAATTTCCAATACAAATTCGCCGATTTCTTTCCATGTATAGAAAATCCCAAGTCAAGCTATTTAACTGCTTCACAAGAGTCTGGACAATGTCTTCACTGAGAGACCTAATAAGACCTATTTCGCAGTGGAGGTAAAGCTACTAGGACTACACTAGTGTTTGGAAATCTGATATGTATACATATTTAGCTGTATGCAGGAATCTATATCAGCAAATCCTATACCTTTGGGCTAATACGATATAGACCTTCTTCCTTCTTTTCTATGCAGCTCGCCTGCCAAAGGAAGATACTCAGTGCTGCCTGCTTATCCAAGGATTCCAGGTCGTTATTCTGTCCTGTAGGTATGTTGTTCGGGGCGACATTGGTCCAAGTCGCCAGCTCACACAAGTGACTACAGCGAGCCATTCTCCTGCATAGCAGCTGCCCCAATTGCCCCAGTGAACCAATCTACATATGTAAGGCGATACAAGCTAGACAGCAGCGAGAGTAGAATAGCACAGGCTAGGAAGACAGAAGCCTCCTGTGCCTACTCTCAGCACAGAGGAAAGCGCTACTTGCAGGTGGAAGCAGGCGCAGCCCTTAACCCGCCATATTGGAAGCGGTAATAAACAGGATGGCCGATACCGCTCCTTTCCCCTCGTCTCCCGCCCTCCTCTCCCAGCCCTCCAAAGGCGCAGAGTCCGGCAGAGCCCAACGCATCCTGCTGCCCCCTGCCTGTCTGCTGCAGCCCTGCCACCTCACTCAACTCCGCGCCCAAATCCACGCCTACAAACTCCTCAAACTGCGTCTCCCCCTCGCTACCGACCTCCTCAAACTCGTGCAAGACGTCGGTCCTGAGGACCAGGCTGCCTTCCAAACTGAGCTGCAACTTGCACTTGCACAGGTAGCGGCTTATAGGAAGCTGGACGCTGTGCAGCCCTGTGTACCCTTGAGAGTGCCGGGGTCGTTGGAACGCAGGGAGCTGCCCTATTACCAGGCTCTTCGCAGACTGGACCCGACCTGTCCAGAGCGGGAGCGTTGTTTGTTGGGTCTGACTGAGAGACAGGAACAGATGCGTGGGACTCTCCTAGACCAGCTGAGAGGCAAGTTGAGTGCGGACTACCTGGAGGCCGGTCTACTTGATCGCAGTTGCTTGCGCCGGCCTGCCAACTCCGCCAGAGCCAAGCAGGACCAGCGAGTGGCCGTCCGCTACGAACAGGCCATGCGCTGTGGGTCTGAACTGCGCAAGAGACAACTGCAGCAGGACTTGATGAGTGAACTGGGCTCCTTTTATAAGGACTTTTCGGAGTTTCATAGGAAGAAGTATGGAGCGGCGAAGAAGACAGCTATCGGCACGAAGGCCAAGGCTGAGTACTTGGAGAAGCAGGACCAGCTGGTCCGCGACCGCATGGAAAAGGAGCGCATCAAGCGTCTGAAGGACGACGACTTCGGCGGGTACATCGAACTCGTGAACTCCGCCAAGAACAACCGTCTGCTCGACATCCTCAACCAAACCGACAGCTTTCTCAGGGAACTGGGCGCCAAGGTGCTGCTGCAGAAAGGAGAAGCGGCGCAGACTGACAGTGCTGACGCTTCCCAGGACCTGTCGGGCAGACTCAAGTTTTCCTCCCAACAGTACTACCGACTGACGCACAGTATGGCTGAGGAGGTGAGGGAACAGCCTGTGGGTGTGGAGGGGGGAGTGCTGAAGCACTACCAAATTGTGGGACTGCAGTGGCTGGTGTCACTCTACAACAACAACTTGCACGGCATACTGGCGGATGAAATGGGCCTGGGCAAGACCATCCAGACAATTGCGTTGCTGCAGTACATCATTGAGAAGAAGAAGAACTACGGACCGTTCCTCATTGTAGTGCCGCTGTCCACACTCTCCAACTGGGTCTTTGAGTTCACCAAGTGGACGCCCAGCATCCGCAAAGTCATCTACCGCGGACCGCCCGCCTCCCGCAAGCGCATCATCCACACTCTCAAAGCTCGCAAATTCAACGTACTCATCAGCACCTACGAGTACATCATGAAGGACAAACACATGCTCAACAAGTTCCACTGGTCCTACATCATTGTGGACGAAGGACATAGGATGAAAAACGCGAAGTCGAAGTTCGCACAGATCCTTGGACAGCAGTACCAATCCGACCACAGACTACTGCTCACTGGCACTCCCCTGCAGAACAACTTGGCGGAGTTGTGGGCGTTGCTCAACTTCCTGCTGCCCAAGATCTTCCACTCTTTGGACGACTTCGAGAAGTGGTTCAACCAGCCGTTGGCTTCGATTGGAGAGAAGAGCACTGCACTGAGTGAGGAGGAAACGCTGCTCATTATCAATCGACTGCATCAAGTTTTGCGGCCGTTTTTACTGCGCAGAGTCAAGAAAGAGGTCGAATCGGAGCTCCCGGATAAGGTCGAAAACGTGCTTAAGGTTGATTTATCTTCCTGGCAGCGGGCTTTGTACGACAAAATCCACGCTAGGACTTACATCGGCTCCGGACGCATCAAAAACCTCAACAACTCTGTAATGCAGCTTCGGAAGGTATGCAACCACCCCTACCTTTTCTACCCGGAGTGCAGGTTTCCTGTTAATGACGAGCTGTGGCGCTGCTCGGGCAAGTTCGAGTTACTGGACAGAATGCTGCCAAAGCTGATTAAGGGCGGACACCAGTGTTTGATTTTCTTCCAAATGACGCAAGTGATGGACATCATGGAGAAGTACTTCGAATACCGGCATTTCGTCTACTTGCGTCTCGACGGCTCGACGAAGTCAGAAGAACGGGAACGGCGCATGGGCCTATTCAACGCTCCAAACAGCGAATTTCCCATATTCCTGCTGAGCACTCGGGCCGGAGGACTGGGTCTGAACCTGCAAGCCGCAGACACTGTGATTCTCTTCGACTCAGACTGGAACCCGATGATGGACTTGCAAGCGCAGGACCGCGCTCATCGAATTGGACAGAAGCGGGAAGTGCGGGTTTACAGGCTAGTCACCAACACCAAGATAGAGGAAACCATCCTTACCCGCGCCTCAGTCAAGAAGAAGCTGGATGGACAGGTGATTCAGGCAGGTCTGTTCAACAACAACGCCACGGACAAGGAAAGACAGGACAAGTTGCGAATCTTTCTGAAGAGGGATGAGGAGTCGGAAGAGGATGAGCAGGCGGTCATGGAGGACGAGGAGGTGAACGAACTGCTGTCCAGGGACGACCAGGAGTTCGAACTGTTTGAAAGCATGGACCGCACTAGGAAGCAGACAGAACGGTTCGAATCCAGGTTAATCCGGGACAGTCGCCTGCCGGACTGGATCACTGAGGATGAAAAGGAGGACCAGCCGGTACCCCGCTCCTACGGCCGAGGCTCCAGAGTGCACAAGAAGGTCTCCTATGCTGAGGAATTCCAGTCCTGTGAATCGTCTGAGTCGGAGCCAAGTCCTAGGAAGCACAAGCGCACCACCAAGATCAAAATAAGCGCTACAGGCGTCACTTCCAGTAGTCAGTCCGAGCAGCCGGAGGAGACTGAGGAACTGGTGATTGAGGATAGCTGGGATAGTAACTGATATGGAGCACGTGCAACGTGGAGACTCGCTACTGCTGCAGGACAGATATGCGGAGGCGGCGGCTGAGTACCAGCAGACTACGGAGCCAGAGGCGCAGGCGCATTTGGCGATGTGCTATCTGCACTTGGGAAACACAGCAGAGGCGCGGAAGGCTCTGGAAGCTGCATTGACGGGGGCGCCCTCGCACCCCTCCCTGCTCCTCGCAAAGGCAAAGCTGCTCTTCTATGCTCAGGAATTCGCTGCTGCTAAGGAGGTGTTCAGCAGTCTAGGTGAGGTGGGAGCGCGCTGGGTGCAGAAGTGCGAGCTGCAGAGTAGCTAAGCAGTATGGTGGTAAATGAATCAAGACCTCGGGGCGCTGGAGTTGCTGCGGGAAGAATTGCAAAGCGAAGAAACCTTCCTGAAAGTTAACGCTCTCCACAGACTCCCAGTCATTTGCAAGGTGCTCGGACCCGAGCTCGTCAAAAACCAGCTCCTGCCCTACCTCAATGGTCACTTCCACACAGGTTTACTGGGAGAAGATGAGGAAGTCCTTTTTTCACTCGCACGAGAATTGACAAGTCTGCAGCCTTATCTCCGCGGCAACATCGCTCTGTTGATTCCCCCTCTGGAAGCCCTCGCAGCTATGGACGAAACGTTGGTGCGGGAAGAAGCAGTGCGCTCACTAGTGAGTCTCGCAGAAGTAATGAACGACAACGAAGTATTGACTATATTTGCGCCTTTGGTAGTGCGACTATCGGAGCAGGAGAAGTTTTCCTCGAAGATGGCGGCCAGTGCACTAGTTGCGGCTGCGTATCCCAGGGCAGGGGCGCTCAAAGAGAAGCTCAGAGGGAAGTTCTTCGAGCTTTCGCATGAAGAAACACCGATGATTCGGAGAGTGGTGGCGGTGCAGATGGCGGCGGTTGCAACGGTGATGGAGAAGGATGTGCTTCTAGGACAACTGATGACGGAGTTCAAGCAATTAACGATGGATGAGCAGGATGCAATTCGCAATGTGTGCATTGACGCTCTGATCACTATGAGTCGCCTCTTCACCCGCGAAGACAATCGTCTGTACACTCTGCCTCTCGCAATCACCGCAGGCGAGGACAAGTCCTGGAAAGTGCGCATTCACTTCGCAGAGCAGTTCCCAGCGCTGGCCGAAGCCTTCGGCCGGGAGATGACGGAAAGCAGCTTGATCCAGACCTTCGTGCAGCTGCTGAGAGACACGGAAGCAGACGTGAGAGCGATGTGTCTGCAGTCGCTGCAGCAGACTATGAAGGCGCTCAGTCCGGAGAAGGTGCAGACACTGGTTTTTCCGCACCTGAGTTCGATGGCGCAGGACACTAACGCGAATGCCCATGTCCGCATTCATATTGCGGATATAGTTGCGGAAATGGCAGTTGCACTTGGCGCTACCTTCACCCAAGCCAACCTGCTGAGTGTAGTGGAAGACCTGCTGAAGGACTCGAACAATGAGGTGAAAGTGCATGTGGCACTGACACTCGACAGACTAGGCCAGGTGATAGGCGCGGAACTGCCTGCCACTCGCTTTTGCACAGCAGTACTTGCACTTCCCAAGGAATCTACTTGTTGGAGAGTGCGGGAGGCAGTCTTCACTCAGTGCGCTATACTCGGCAAACAACTCGGCACAGACGTATTTGTGCAGTACCTGCAGCCCACTTTCTTCCTATTCATCAAGGATATTTCGCATGCAGTGCGCCAAGCCGGCATTTCGCAACTTCGAGCTCTTTCCGCTGCCATGAAGGGCGATTGGGCACGCAGTCATCTTCTGCCTACTCTGCGTGAAACCTACAACTCCAGTGGCTATGCTCACCGCATCTCCGTGCTCGAATGCTTGCCGGCTGTCGACCTGCCCTTGCCCGACATCCTCAGCTTCCTCAATGAAGCTGCTCGCAGTACTGTTCCCAACCTGCGTTTCAACATGTGCAAAGTGGCGAAACAGCTGCTTGCCAGGCAGAACTCCCCCGAGGTCCGTGGACTGGTGCAGTCGCTGCTGAGCGACACAGACGGAGATGTGGTGTACTACGCACAGGCAGCCCTTAGGTCTAACTAGTTAGCGCAGAAGTGTAATGGAAGTGCAGAGGGCGATTCTGCTGTTTCTGCTGTTTGTAGCGCAGCCAGTGCGAGCAGACACAGGGGACACAATAGCCTGGGCCGTCAGTTTCGTCCTATTTGGAGTGTTTCTCTGCGCAGGCATCGGTGCCTATGCCCGTCGCTACGACTCCTCCTACAAGTAGCCTCTAACCATATGGCTTCTCAGCGTCCGCAGTGCAGCAGTGTGCTGCAAGCAGTGCTTTTGGAGGATATCCGTCCCTTGTTCGCAACCCATGTGCGCAGGGAGTCGTGTCATTGTCAGGCCTGCGGGGGAGAGCGACTCGCCCACTTGCTGCGCAGCACTGCCATCCCTCTGGCTTTCACTACCACGTCCAACCCCCCCAAGCCAAGACTCATCCACAGAGCCAGAAGACCAGCCTTGCAAGGAACCAGTCAAAGAAGCGACCCTGCCACTCCCTTATTTCGCCCTCCTCCAGTCACTCCCGCGCTCAGCCAGTTCCTGCACACAGCTGCTTCCTTTTCTAAGCCCTGCACTCACTCTTCCAGGCTTATTCGCACTGCCAGCAAGTTGCCAGGCCTTAGGCGTGTTCCATCTTACTGCCTGCCGACTAGGCTGAGCACTGGAAAGCCGAGGAAACGAAGCTATGGGAGTTAACTCTAGTAAGCAGGTTATTGTGTATAGAGGACATGTTAGATGTGTAATTAACAACTTTCATACATACTACAGGGAAAGTCTGCTCTGTAGCCCAGTCTCCTTAGCCTACATGCAAAGCTTGTCTGCACATAAGAAATGGAAGAAGTGGACGTCCTGTGCATCAACTGCGGGGAAATGGTGCCTTCTTCCGGGGTCACCGAGCACTCCACGCACTGCCAGCAGGTCCACCCCTACCTCAGCAGCATGGAAGAGTCCGAATTCCTACGTCTGCTGGACTTCAAAATCGGCAAACTCAGACTGGCAATGGTCACCAGCCTGCAACCAGGCTTCACCCAGCTTATCGAAATAGCCGCAGCTCTGCTAAAGACCTATGGAGTCTGCGACGAAGCTTTGCTGCAGGCGCAGGAAGCGCAGGAAAGCCTCACAGCCTTCCTCTCCGTCCACAAAGGCACAGCCTGTGTTGCTATCTATGCAGAGCGCTTGAGGGTGTTAGCCGCAGACAAAGCCGTAGAGCTGGGACTTATACTGGGAGCGCAGGACCAAGGCTTACACAAGCAGATTTCTGACAAAGACACTGAAATTGGGCGGCTCAAGAGGGAAATCGAGGGGTTGCGGGGACGCGCAAGTCCTCCGGCCCGGCCTAGTGATGAGGTGAAGAGTGATAGGGCTTCAGGAGGCCGTGCGAGCAGCACCTCCACTACTCCGCCCAGACAAGTAGACCTGCCGAGGCGCAGTGCTGCAGAGCTCGCTTCCCTGTCAGATGCAGAGCGACAGCGCTACTTCTTCTCTCAGTGTCTCGCTATCAAGCTCACCTTCAGCGGCAAGTCCAAAGCGCAGTATGTCAAAATCCCGCAGATGTATGAAAAGGCAAAAGCGCAGAATGTGGCGATTGAAGATTGGCCGAATTTTATTAGAGAGGAACTGGCGAGTGCGGGTTAATTTGTTTAGGTCTATAGGACTTGCTTGCACCTATTTGCAACTTTTGATTAATATACGGAAATGCTCGCTTTAGTACTGTGTTGGTACGGAAAAACTAAAATAAGCCTGCATGCACGCCCTAGTTTAGACCGATTTGTCGAATTCTGCACATCTCCGAAAGCCGCAGTACTGAAAGGCAGCTAACATTGAAGCAGCCTAGAATGCCCCTTTCTCCCATTCTAAACGTTGCAATGAGCGACCTCATCTTCTTCCCAGGCCTCGGTCTCCTCGAAGGCCACTCCCGCCCCTGCACTGCCATGGTCTCCGTCCCCATCGTCTCTCGTCCCCTCTCCGCAGTCACCAAAAACAGACGTCCCTGGACTGCCCAGAGCCGCCTTTCTGCCCACAAAACCAGCACTTACACTATTAGTCCTGCCAGACGCACTGCCAGACCCATTGCCTTTAGAGTCTATGACTCGCCTGGTAGGCTTAGGCCGCCAGTGCATGGGAAAGGACTAGAGACGTATGAGCGACTGACTGCTTTTATACAGGAAAGAAGCACGGTGCTGACAGCGAAAGAGATCGAGTATTTCCTCAAGCCCAGTTCCAAGCCTCGCTTCCGCCGTCCGAGAGGACTTCGGTCGCATCTGCTGGACAGTAGCTAAAGTGAGTCAGTTCCTTACGAATTAAAATTGAACGATTCACCCGCTATCGCATCTACCCCGGTCGTCCCATCTACAAAGGCGGACAGGCCAGTGTATATTGGGGCTGCGATACTTTGGACCGCAGTGAAGTAGTCATCAAGGTAATCCCACTCGAAGACGAACTCGCCGAGCTCAGTTTCCAGCGAGAAGTAAGCAGCCTGCAAGCTGCCCACTCGCCCTACCTTGTGCGGCAGCTAAGTTGCTACACTGAGGGCCGGAACGCGTATATTGTGCTGGAGCCAGTGCGGGGCGGCACTCTGCATGGCTATTTGCAGGCCAGAGGAAGTGTAGATGAGGCGACTGCTTTGCGTTGGATTGGTCAGCTCACAGAGGCGCTGGAGCACTTGTGGCGTATAAACGTCATTCACAGAGACTTGAAGCCTGAAAACGTAATGCTAACTGAGGCCAGCAACTCTGCAGATGTGAAACTTATCGACATGGGAATTGCACGATACATTGAGCGACTCACAGGAACGACTTTGACGCCAATTGGGACCGAACGGTACCTAGCCCCTGAGGTAAACACAGGCGAACACAGCAAGTTCCAAGTGGACATTTGGGGTCTGGGAGCCCTGCTCTACGAACTTACCCACGGATTGCTCTCAAATGACAGAGACTTCGGACAGATTTCCAGGGAATTCGAGGCCTATTTCCCTAAGGAACCGTCACTAATTGATGTTCTACTTGCAGGAATGCTGAAATTTGACCCAAAGCAAAGAATTCTGCCTGCAGAATTGCGCTTTTTGCTGGAATTCGAGTTAGAAGGACTATCCGGTCCTATGAAATACTGCAAAGACAGCCTTTCCGAGGCTCAAATCAGCATCAGAATAGGGAATTCGCCTAATACAGTGCAGGACTGGGAAGGAATACTAAGGCCTGATAGGTGCTTAACTGCAGCTGGACTGAATTTAATGGTTTATAAGGAAATTGGAGTTTCGTTGGCTTCAGTTATAGCTACAGGTCCGCTATATTACGCAATGGCTTCGGATGTGATTGGTCAATTGCTGGGAATAGTGAGCCGATTGCATGCGGAAAACTATGTTTTGGGTCCAGTTGACCCTGAAACTGTGCTTTTGTTCGACCAAAGTGACAGCTTACTGGTGCAAGTCCTGGCTTCGCCGATAATCTGCATATCAGAAATCGATAAATCGCGGGAATACGCGAATTTGGCAGGGATTTGCCTATATATGCTGACTGGGGACACAGCCGCACTGCTACCAAATACATACATTCCTGCCTTTTCTGCCTCTTCCGCAGTACTTTCTGCTGAGTGTGCCCACTTTCTCTCTCTTTTATCTACCGGTAAATGCGATTTTTCCCATCCTTTTCTATCCGAGCGCTCTATCGATGCAGCCCACTTTCCTAATAACACGGATTTAGGCAGGGCCGTGGCTCTCGCGAACTGCCTAATACTCAAAAACAGCCTCAAGCCTGCCTACTTAGTCCTGAGTCTAGTCCACTGCGCCCTATCTACAGCCGCTTATAGGGAATTAGAGCCGTGCTTAGATCAAATTGGGGAGGAAGTGGAAAAAATGGCTAGGTGGCTGCAGGTCTGGACTGGACAGGTGGAAAGTCCTATCAAGGTCTGCACTGAATTGCTAGAATACTGCGAAACTGCCTATTGCAGGCCATTTCCCAGTCCTTGGCAGACTTGGGAGGCGCGGGAAGTGGCTAAAGTGCTGTGCAGGGGCAGGAAGTGGCTGGGCGAGGCGCAGACTCTGTTCCCAAGGACACAGCGTCTCTATTCCAGCTTGGCTCACTGACCAGTCCTTTGACCTGCAGTTATAGGTGTAATATAGTGAGTTTCTACATACAAGCAGACCTGTAAAAAGCACTATGAAAATAAGCAGTTGCATAGGGGAGGACTACTAGTTTGCCCTTTTTTGTAGATTTTATTGGTCTCGTGGATTTCGGTCTACAGCTACACTGCTTCTCTATCAAAGTAAAGACAGGGCAGGAAACACTCCTTTCAGCACTGTTAGGCTAAACTCTCTACGATAGACTGCAGCATGTAGGCTGTTTCGCGCCTTTCTTCGGCCTTTCCCCCTCTCGTCCATTGGCTTCCGCTGCAGGTGACTCGCTGTTTTTCGGCAGAGAAGAGTGCAGATACACACATCTGTCCCCATTGGGACATCTCGGCAGTGGGCAAATTTGCTTTCTGTACAGACGACAGGAATGGTCATAGGGACATTTGAAGGTTTGGGCGCAGGGGCGGCCTTCGGCCTGCACACGACAGGGCAGATCCTTGTAGTTTAGGTGTTTGCGGACCTGTAGTATCTCTCGTAGCAGTCGGTCCACGACTTGGTCTTTGTCTGTGCCTTTTACGACCTCCTGTGCCCACTCTGCTAAGAAGCTCACAGTGTCTCCCAAGGCCTCCCCAGTCCTCACAGGACCTTCTTGCCGACAGAAAGGACACCTCTGCTCAGTCAGCAGTCCCATACAAGTCCCGCACAGGAAGTGGTTGCAGGGAAACAGACGCATCGCAGCTGAGACCGAGAAAAGCGTCGAGCAAATAGGACAGTATGGCACATACTCCCGTCTATCCGCCATCGCGAAGTCCTTTAGGATATCCAGCACCATTATTTACTACATCTCCCATAACTAATGGGGACTAATAGCAGGTGATAAGTCGGCATAGGGGAAAAGCTTGCAAAATAATATTAAATGGACATCCGGATATCTATTTTATATTATTTTATTAATGCCAAGTCTTGGCCAGTGTAACTGGTCGCGGAGACGGCCCCTAGTCCGGAGGCCAATTCCGTTGTAATCAACTAAATCTCTCACTTCCATATAGAAAAGAGCAGGATTCGACCCTATATCGGTACTTTAGCTACGCCTAAACTGCTTGAGAATGCTATCCAGCGACCGACCCTTCGTTTCCGGCAGCAGAGCATACACAAATACCCAGGTGACGACTCCAAAGAAGCAGTAAGTGGCCCAGGCCAGCACTTGCCCTAGGTTGGAAGAGGTCAGGGACAGGAAACTCATACAGACAATTACGTTGAAAAGCCAATTAGTGGCAGTGGCGAAGCTGTTGGCGATACTGCGGAGGTGAGTGGGGAAGATTTCGGCGTTGATGGCCCAGGGGATTGGCCCGAGGCCGAGGGCGAAGAAGCCGACGTAGGCTGCGATGAAGGCGATGCAGAGGTAGCCGGCCAGTTGGCTGTTGGCAGGACTGTAATTTAGCAGATAAAAGCCCATCGCCTCCCCCGCCAAGCAGACAGTCATAAAGGGCACAGTCCACAGCAACAGTGTCCGTCTGCCCAGTCTATCAATCATCAGCACCGCACAGAACATCCCCGTCACTCCCACACAGAACAGCGGTATAGAGGCCTTCAAAGCCTCGCTCCCACTGCCATTGTACCCCGCTTTCTGCATGATGCTGGGGCCGTAATACATTGCGGTGTTTATCCCTGCGAGTTGCTGGAGGGCTTGCAGGCCGGCGCCTGCGATGAGGGCGGGACGGTTGGAGGTGCAGAGTTCCTTTACCAGGGAGAAGTAGGAGGAATTGGTCGTTTCTTCGTTTTCCATACGTAAAGCTTCCAATTTGCGGGCGACGGAGTCTTTGGAACCCTTTGAATCGGACGCATATATGCGAAGAATGACGCTTTTGGCCTTGTCGACGTCGCCCCGGCCATACAGCCAGCGAGGACTTTCAGGACAGTACAAAGTTCCGAAGAGTTGAATGACTGCGAGGAAAATGGACGCTGCGAACATCCACCTCCACCGGCCATCCAGCCAGAGACACACTACCACTGATACGAGCTGTCCGAAGGTTATGCAGAAGGTGTAGGCCGTGATCATGCGCCCGCGGTATATCGAGGGACACACCTCGGCTAGGTACATTGGCAGGGCCATGGCCGTCACACCCACGCCCAGCCCCGCCACCAGTCGACCCACGATTAAGACGTAGATATTCGAGGCCAGCCCCATACACAGTCCCCCAACGATGTACAGCAGATCTGAAATGATGATCGTGGACTTGCGTCCTACTTGGTTCGCCAGTTGGCCTCCACTACATAGTATCTACTAAAGCGAGCCCACGAGTGCACCCACGAGCGTGACACTGACTACAGTCTAGGGAGCTGATACCTGCTTAACTGCATCAGTGTCGAAGCCCAAGTCGTCATACAAATAGAGACTTGCACCGCTGATCACACTGGTGTCGTAGCCAAATAGCAGTCCTCCGAAGTTGCAGATAAAGGAGATGAACAGCAAGGCTTTGAAGTTGTAGTGGTGCTCACCCTCAGCCAGGCCTTTCCGCTCGGACTCCATTTATCCGTCACTGCTTATTGCTCACTAGCAATTCCCTGTGTCTGTAAGGCTTTCCTTGGTTGCTTGGGTGGAGAACCGCCAATATTCATATGCAAACTCAATATTCACTTGAAGTCGTCCACTTAGGTAGGGGAGCGCTAGCAGGCAGAGTATCTGAGCAGTACTGCGTCGGAAAGGAAGTAGAGGGTAGAAAACAGAGCGATATGAAAGTGGAGATGGAGAAGTCTGTAACGATTAGGTTTCAGAGAGACTGAAATTGCCAAGTCTAAAGTCAGCGTAAAGAAGTGGACTGTCCAAAGCACTTCCAATCTTTCCCTCCGAACTGCCACGCAAACTTTCAAAAATTATCGGAAACTCATAGTCTCTAAGTACATTTAAAGGTCCCTAAACCCTCAGTTAATCCTCCCCTGTCTCCAATCCTTGCCAAGTGCCCAGTCCCTTTCTTGCCTATTCTCTCCATTTGTCCTCCCTCCGCAGTTCCTACGGCCGCCACAGTTCCCAATGCTTATATAAATATGACCAGCGCTGACCCTGTGCCTGACGCCCTCTTCAAGGTGATAATCATCGGCGACTCCGGTGTCGGGAAGTCCTGTTTCCTACTGCAGTTCATGGAGGGCACGTTTAAGGAAGACCACAACGTAACGATCGGAGTGGAGTACGGGGCGAAGACTATTAACGTGCAGGAGAAGTTCATCAAGCTGCAGATTTGGGACACGGTAGAGACTATATAGGCTGGACAGGAGTCCTTTCGCGCCATCACTCGCACCTTTTACCGCAATGCCAATGCGGTGGTGCTAATGTATGACTTGACGAGGTCAGACTCGTTCCAGTCACTGACCGACTGGCTGAAGGAAGTTAGGCAAAACTCTGACCCTGACGTTCTGGTCTTCCTTGTGGGGAATATGAGTGACCTGGCGGATGAGGAGAGAGAAGTGGAGACAGTGGCTGCGGAGCAATTCCGCAAGGAAAACAACCTGCAAGGCTTTTTGGAAGCCTCGGCGAAGGGCGCAGTGAATGTGGACCAAGTCTTTATGAAGGTCGCGGACCTGCTATACACCCGGCACCGAGAGAAGGAAGCGAGTCAGATGCCGGAGCCAGAGAAGCCCAGTCCTGTAGTGCTGCGGCCTACGCACGGCAAAGAGAAGAAGGCTAAGAAATGCTGTTAAAGGCTGAAAGCAGCTAGACTGGACTTAGCGGTGTATTGGCTTGGGGAGGGGAAGGAGTCCAGGGAAAGGATTATAATATGTCAATCGTAGTTTCCACTCCTCAGCAGATCAACGAAGCGCCCACCAATGAGTCTCACGCCAAACAGCTCTATACCTTCCCCAAGGCTGAGCGCTTTTCGAAGCCTCCCAAGAGCGCGTAACGCCCATGCAGGTGTCAGAACTTCGTGTACGACCTGCCGTCAGCCCTGGAAAAGCGGGCTGCAGGGTTTGGCTATGGTACGAAGTACGACTTCACCCGAGAGCGTGGCAGAGGTATGCCAGCCCCCAATGCCTACCCCACTCCCACTGACTTCGATCGCAAAAAGCCCTTTGCCTGTTCCCACTCCTTCGGCATTTCTCGGGAGCAGGTGGAGAAGCAATACGTAGAGGGACATTTCAAGGCTGATCCCGCCATTCCCGGCCCAGGGACTTACAACCCTATGAAACCGCTGGGAGCGGAGAAGGCCAAGTATTCCATGAGGCCCAGAACTACTGCCAATTCCATGTTCGCAGGGAACAGAAACCCCGGCCCCGGCACCTACGCCCCTAAGACCGACACCAACAGCAAGGGCGAGTACTTTATTTCCCGCTACCGCAACTCTGGAGCCTGCACCTTCTCACCCAAAAGCTGGGTGCGCTTCACAGGCCCCAGCAGGACCCTGCTGCACTCTCCTGGCCCGGACGCGTACAGACCTAGGGTGGAAATGAGTGGCAAAGGAGACTACTTCGTGTCGAGCTTCCGCTCAAGTATGTGTAGGACCTTTGCGCATGGAACACGTGCTTCTCCGCCTCCCGACGCGAAGAAGCCAGAGGAAACGCCGGGTCCAGGCTCCTACCGTCTGCCTTCGGAGTTTGGGTACTACGAGTCCAAGTATAAGCATTTGTTCGAGCGGCCGCACACCAGTTCCGTGCCTAATTTGAAGGTGCAGGCCCGAGTCAGTAAATAAGCTTTTCAGGCTAGTCCTTTCTGCTCACTATTGACCAAAAATTCGAGTTTCCACTGCAAAGTTTCCTATTGGTCCCCTCAAAATCTCTCCTTTTTCCACAAACCCGCAAAACAAGCAATTTACCTATATGAGTATCTGAATGAGTGCAAACACACCCACAGCCAGGCTCACAATCCCATAGAAAGGATTCAAATTGTCCTGGTCTCCAAAAGGCACTGTTACATTCATACCGTGCAGGTTGCCTATAACGTTAATAGCAGCTCCGCTTAGTTCTAATCGGGAGAAAAAGCGGAAAATACGGTCCAGTCTCTCTGATAGTTCACTTCGAGCGATCACGATTTTACCCATATACAACTTTTTCGCGAGTGTAAGTTTCCGTTCGCAGCTCTCCACCACCTCATTCATAACGACAAATTCCGCCAAAATCGCTTGAATCTGCACCTTTACGTCTTCTGCACAGGCAGAACAGCCAGAAACCGCAGCTAACACCTGCGTTTTGCTGCCAATGCGCTCGTGTGCCTTGTAGACTTGCTGCTTTGCCAGGTTAATCCGCTGCAGGAACTCCAGACCTTCACTGACATGCAGCTTCACAGCCCACTCTTCCAGAGACTGAGACTCGAGGAAGAGCCGCTTGGTGAACTCCTTGCTGTCTCGCACAATGGCCAGTATGAGGAGAAGCAGCAAGCCGCCTGGGGAGTGCAACTGAACTTGCGAAAAGTCGCACTGTTGAGCGACTTCAGAAAGGTGTGCGAGCAACAGACTGGAGGACAGGGAGGTGAACAGTACTTGAGCAGTACTCAGTAGACAGCACTGGGCGATTTCCGGCTCCATTAGCTCTCCTGCCAACAGGGTGAGTGTCACCACTGTGCCTTCTTTCCACTGAATCAGTCCGTCTCCCACAAGGCCCGTTACTACGGGGTGTAGGCCCCAGGCTCTCCGCATTGCATCTCGCTTGCTGGCCTCTACGGGGCCTACAATCCAGACGCCCTGCTTGCACTCCTCCACCACAGTGCTCCACCCCACTTCAGTAGAGCTGCTCAGGTCGCTTTGAATGTACAGGAAGTGCTCCAAACTGCTAGTGTCAGGCTCTTCAGTGGCTTCAGTGGGTTTGAAGCCTAGAGGCGGACTGTCTGACAGTCTTCCTTCCTTCATGTTTATGGGCAGGCTTGAATGGGAGGGCAGGGTGGGAGCAAGCATCCAATATTGGTTTATTACGGCTATTCCCGGACTATAGTGAATTCAGGCTTGGCTGATAGGTACAAACGTGCAAATATCCTTGTAATTAGTGTGAAATCAGTCCCAACCTCCCTGTCTATCCCCAGCCTTACGTCAAATTGACCCCGCAGTCCCATCTATTCCAATTGCCTATATAGTCCATTCTCATATGGAAGCCCGCTGGCACGACCCTGACGACGAACACCTTCAAGTGGACCTGAGCACCTCAGACCGTCTGAAGAAGTTCATAGCAGGGACCAGCGTGGTTTCAGGGACGCAGTACACAGAGCGGCTGAGGGCTTTCTATACCTCTATGCACCAGCCGTCCTGGACTGCACCTGCCACTTCTGTGGATAAGAAGAGTCTAGCAGGGCTTCTGACCACTACCAAGTCCATCCTCTCCTCCCACTCCTCCCGCCTCCTCCCCACCGTCCTCGACATCTCCCCTCTGCCCATCCTCAACTCTGACGGACCCTCGAAGTCCTGCATCACTGCACTCGAATTCCAAGAAAGCCTCGCACTCACCGGAGGCATGGACAAGAAACTTCGACTGTTTCGAGTGGGGGAGACTCAGAGCACCTGCGAAACCACTGCCTACTTCAAAGACTTGCAAATTACATCCGCTCACTTTGGGAATGGACAGGTGTATGTGAGTGGGAAGAGGCCGTTTTACTATGTGGTGGATGTGGCGGGGAGTGTGGTGAAGAGGGTTCCGGTAGTGCTGGGGTTTGAGAAGGCAGCGCTGGAGAGAATGCAGATTTCGCCGGATTGGAAGACTTTGGGGTTCTTGCTGTCGAGTGGGCATATTCCCTTCGTTTCCACTCAGTCACATAAGCTGCTATTCCAGCTTCAAATGAATTCCTCCTGTCTCGCCTCCACCTACCTCTCAGACACAGAGTTCCTCACAGCAGGCGAAGAAGGCGACATCTACTCCTGGGATTTACGCATGCGACGGTGTATTCGCCGCTTCCATGATGAGGGCAATATCGCTGTAACTGCCTTAGCAGCGTCGGAAAGGTACATAGTGACTGGGTCTACTGCGGGCGTGGTGAATGTGTATGACCGCCTTGGGGAGGAGTTTACCAATGAAGCTCCAGTGCCAGTGAAGACCTTCGGCAACCTGACGACCACAGTGGACGGATTGGCTTTCAACCCTAGCGGCGAAGTGCTAGTGATGTGGTCGCGCTGGAAGAAGGCCGCCGCTCGTCTCGTGCACATGTCCTCCCTCACAGTGTTCGCCAATTGGCCGGATGTGCGCGGCAGCGGCCTGAGCTACCCCTTCGCAGCGTGCTTTTCTGAGGACTCTCGGTACGTCGGCTTGGGGAATGATAGTGGACAAGCGCTGCTGTTCAAGTTGAACCACTACTCTCACTCCTAGACTATTCCCTCTTTCATAACATGCAGAGAGGGCGGGGAGACCTGTCGCCTTCCTCCCATAGCGACTGCTCCTCAAGCTCTGCAGGCACTCTAATCATCAACACCAGTCCTCACCTCCTTTCCGCTGTGCGCAAGTGCGTCCCCGCGCCCCCCTCTCCCCACACAGGCCAGCTCTCCTGCATCGACCTCACAGGCGAAGAGTTCATCAGCGACTCTCCAGACCTCGCCCGCTTCCCAATCAGTCCGAGTTCGAGGGAGGAACTGCTGCGGTGTGAAACTGCACCGAGACTGTGTGTGGCTTTCTTCAAGAGACTGGGCTTGGAAATGAAGCCAATGGTCAGGACTGATGGCAAGAGGAGGTTCAGCAGGCTGGAGGTGGAACGGGGGGAGTACGTGTTTGAAGAAGGAATTGACGACTCCCTGCATGGTAGAAGTGTAGCCTCGCTAAAGGCAGTGCGAACCTTCAATCCGGAACTAGTGAGCGCCTGGCTGCAGAAGTACAGAAAAGTGAAGGAAGTGCTGAAGGGAAGACTGCTTTAGAAGCTCAAAGAGAGATTTACCACTCCTATAGACAGGAAACTAGGAATACACCGGCTACAACCTGCGTTTACTCACACATTTCCGCGAAATCGCAGTTTCTCGCTGCGATTTCCACAAAAACGCACTAATTCTGTCGATTTCCGTCCTCATGGATATGACCTGACTCGCCACCTTGGTAATATCCGCCTCTCCTTCCTTCGCCACCGCTTCATCTCGCTCAAATCGCATTAAATCCACTTCTCGCCTCAGTTCTCCGATGGTTTCCCTTAATCCGCCTACTTCGTGGACGTATCTTTCCTTGAGCGTTTGCATTTCTTGGCCTGCGGCTGCGAGTTGCAGGCGGAGGAGACGGATTTCACTAGGGAGGGAAAGGGCTTCTGGGTCTGAGTGGGAGAGAATGGAAAGGAACTGGCCGGGCCGCGGAGACCTTTGTTTGGAGCTAGAGCGGGCGGAGTGTGGAGGAGAAAGGAGCCGAGCACTGCGCAAATCAGTCATTATTACCCTAATCACTATCCAAAGCAGTGGTTTAAAGGGGAGAGAGCAAGGCCACATAGGTGCATTCGAGCTATGTTCATGGAAGAGTGGGAAAGGAACTTCATGCCATCCAACTCCGTCTCTCCCTCTCCCAGCCTATCGCTAGTTACTACTGTCCGCTGTCATCCAGCGACGCAGGCGCAGTGGGCAGACTGACTGCCTCTATAATCAGCAGTTCGTTGAGTCCGTCTGCCTTGTAAAGCACCACTATCACTTGCTCGCCCAGACTCACGATGCTGCGTCTGCGGACTTCGGCGAGGGCTGCAGGGACGCAGGTGTCTTTGTCTATAGTCATATGAATAGGCGTAATTCCCCTCAAAATGGACAGATACCCCGCCGTCAGCTTATCACTGGTGAACGCCAAAGTCGGGCACGGCAGTGCACACTGCGTATAGGGCGCCACATCCCCAGCACTATGGGTAATCAGCACTAAGGCCGCTGCCTTGCTAGACACTGCTGACCGCATTGCCCGGTCCGCCAGCCAATACAGGTCTTTATCCAGCTTAAATACCCGCTTTGGGAACTTTTCCCCTTCACAGCACAGTCTTGCTAAGTACTGCACACTGGAAACGTGGTTTTGCCCGGTCGCGGTCGATTTGCCGAGCATTAAAGCGTCGTAGCCGTCTAAAACGAGGCTGGCGGCGTTGAGACAGTCTGCGCGACTGGGCTTGGACAGGGTTTCCAGGGACTCCAGGATGGGCATTGCGGCGATTGTGGGCTTGCCGTAGGCTTTGCAGATGGATAACAGACGCTGTTCGATGCTGAAAAGGTGGGAGAGGGGGAGGGAAGGGAAGTGGTCGCTACGGCTGAACATTATGCCGTCTGTGGAGAAGACGACTTCCTCACACTTCTCCAAGCTCTTGCGACTGCACAGTCTCGCCACTAGTCTGCACTTCACTCCATGCTGCTCCATCACTCTCCGCACCTGCTCTGCGTCTCTCTTGCTGGTCACGGAGTTCACTAGCAGGAACTCCACTTCCTTTGGACCTGCTACTGTAGCGATAGCTTCCTCGTCCTCCTGGTCAAAAACATGCTCCGAAGCGCCCACAAACGTGACCTTCATATACCTCGCGATTTCCCCTCCTTTCACAACTTCCAAATGAAGGCCGCTTTTTCCATACTTTCCCACAGTGCACTTGACAGGGCCGATATAGACAATGCCGCCAACAGGTAAGTCTTTGACTATTTTGGAAACTACGATACGCATTTGGTTCCCTGTTTTCGACTGGTCATCAGACAGCGTAATTTTGCTCCCATCTTCCACTCGAACTGACTCTTCCTTCTTGAACTTGCCCACTCTCGCCCTCCCTCCCGCCAACTCCAGCATCACCGCACAGACTCGGTCCGGCCTCTGTCTATTCGCCTCCCTGACCATATCAATAAGTTCCATCAGCTCTGAATCAGGCAAAGTCCCCATTTTCACCCTCGCAATGTTCATACCGACGTCCAGCATTCTGATGATATCTGGGATATTGGAGCAGGATGGACCCAGGGAAGCGATTATCTTCACAGCTCTTCTGGGCGACAAAGTTCGCCACAGGACGTCTGTGACCGTAGGCAGCTTCAGCCCGGCTTTCACCGCTTTCGACGTCTTTTGTCTGAGAAACTGGTAACTCCGCGACTCGAAATTGGGCCTGGGCGTCTCCAATATCTCCGGCATGAAGATTTCCCCTGCGACTTTCTTACCCAGTTTCTCCTTTAAAGCCAGTTTCAGAGGGTAGGACAGGGTGCGGGGGTTTTCGGGCATTAGGCTGGAGGTGGTGATGTAAACACGTTGGAGGGGCTTTTCGCTTTTGGTGGGCAGAGTGGAGACTTGCCGCAGGGCTTGCAAGCCTTCAACCACGCGGCCGATGATTTGGAAGCGACGGTTGAAGGAGGGGAGCTCTGCCAGAGTTACATATAGCTGGCTAGTGTGTTGGTTGCGTCCTTCATTCGTAACCCCCACTACCCCCGCCGCATCATGCTTTATTTCATAGCACTCATCCGCCAAATACTCTCCGTAAATAGTGGGTTTTTTCCCAAAAACAAGGAAACTGTCAGGCACAATTCGGGTTATTTCGCTGTAGAGGTAGGTCATTGCCTTGCCCCCGTCGTCCTTGCGGTCGCCGTGGCACAAATGGACGATGTTGAGGCATGCTTTGGGACATTTATCTGTATATAGCTCGATTGTGATTGGAAAAGTGGCTCGGGAGCAGCCGATTGCGAAGAGGAAGTGAACGTATATATTGGGCAGCTGGACAAAGGACTCAACACGGTAAGCCTGCGCTAGGTCCGTATAGTCCTCCATAGTACGGATATCATTGTCATGGTACCGCACATACGCCCACTTCCCCAACTCCTCCACTCCCCCCACGTACTCCTTGTCATTCAGCGTCACTACAGGCGACCCTGCGTGTGTGAAGTAGTAACTGCCCACTTCCTTCACCTTCTGCTGCATGTAAGCGGAGAACTGACTTTCAAATAGGGGCAGAATGTCGAGGTCGAGGCCGGCGGTGCGCTTGAGACGGAGTGCGCAGTGCCTGGCTCGCTCGAAACGTGGACAGCCAATGATGCCCGCCACAGTGAGCTTCACCATATATATACAGAGGTCAGAGATGTGGGACATCACTATCAGTGGATTGACAGTTTGGAGTCATCACGCCTGCTCTCACAGACAGGCCGGCTTAATAGGGCGGGAACAGACACACTGTCATGGGTGCGCAGGGCACTATATAGCTTTTCCTACGCTTTAAAGACATTCTGAAGCTGCTTCCGCCCTGAATCTGCCCGGCTGCACCCTTTCCCGCAGTTGCAGGCCCTTCAGCCTTCTCCATATGAAGCCGCCACTCACCACAGGCACTTCCCTCCTCACCAGTGGGGAAACCGCCCCCAAACAGCTCAATTTACTGCTGTTTCTGTGTCTTTTCGGTCCACATGTCACCTGCGGACACTCAATATTCACCAATTTCACGCAGGGCGTAGGGTGACTTCGCGGCCAGGCCCTACTTTTCTTCGCGCATAGCAGTCTGAGCATCAAAGCAGCGGGAAATTTATACAAAGGAGTCAGATTTCCCCTGTTTTGGCCTGTTTCCCCACATTCTGACTGGGGGAAAAGTGCTAAGGACCTGCCTCTTATTGAGCTTTTGCTGCTATTTTCGGAGTCTAGAGGCCGAATTTCGCTTTTGGCTCTGTGTTCTGATTGGTTTTTCCGTCTTTTCTGGACGGAATTGGTGTGTTCGGAGTAGGTGTTGCGGGATAAAGTCGGGGGAAGGGGTGGAACGCCCTGTTGCATTTATTATATCGATAGAATATGCAGCTGAGGGGAGGAGAAATTGGGATTTGGCAGGGAATTGAATTAGTTGTAGGGACATAAGAGGCGGAAATTGGGGAATTTGCGAGGAAAACAGTGTAAATGAGAGATATTTCGCTGAGAAAAGCAGTCAACAACTACTGAGAAAAGCAAAGTTACTGGTACAAAATCGAAGCTTTGTACCTGGAATGTGTCAGAAGGAAATCATTACTGACCTAAATCGCAATATAAAGCGAAAATCAGCCTTTTCTACCAATATAGGAAATGAATATATGGCCTTTTGTATATTTAGCAATTCGCTCAGCCAAATAATGATAGTCGCAACTCCCTTTATACCCCTCCAACTCCCCTCACTCCCATAGAAGCCGCTCTCCCACTGCCTGTAACCCAAGCTACTCGTCCTTATTCTATCTAACTCTTCCCTCTCTTCCGACTTTCCTGCCCACTGGCCTCACCGTGCCCTGGTCATACGCCAGTTCCCCTCCCACATACACCCTCTGCACCTTCCCAAACAGCTTCACGCCTAAGTACGGACACTGCAGCGGCTGGCCTGCTTTCGACTGCTCTACCAGGACTTCCTCAAAAGGGTCCCAGACCACTAGGTCGGCGAGACAGCCTTTGGCTATGCTGCCTCGCTGGGGCAGGCCGAGCACTTGGGCGGGGTTTGCGGAGGTCCACTTGGCGATGCTCACGAGGAAGTGCTCGCAGCTGCTTTGGTCCATGTAGGGACTTTTGAGTAGAGTCCAGAGGACTTGGAGAGTGAAGCCCAGTCCACAAATGCCAGACACCGCCTTCTTGAAGTCCGGCCTATACTTAAACTCCGCAGGAACCGAGCGGTGCTGGGAACAGACGCAGTCCACCGCATTCAGCTTCACCAAGTCCCACAGAAAGTTGCAATTCGCCTTGTTCCGAATGGGCGGGAAGCTTTTGAACCGCGTGTCGCCGTCAGCTATCTGTTGGTCTGTGAAGAAGAGGAAGTGGGGACAGGTTTCGCAGGTAATTCGCTCGTCTTTGGCCTTTTGGACGAGGGCAATTGCCTTGGCGGAGGATAGGTTGGGGATGTGCACCTTGAGAGGGCTGGAGCCGAGGGCTTGGAGGATCATCTTCACTCCCCGCTGCTCGAGACTTTCGGGGTAGCGAGCCAGTTGCTTGATGTACAGACCTTCAGACTTGCGAAGTGGCTGGGAAGCCACAGCCAGTGGCGGAGGACGCCGTCTGCCCTTCATACAGCCTGGCTCAAAACTGAGTTCCAAACTGATGTCTGAGGAGTAACTCATCATTTGGAAGTTACCAGAAGTCGAGGGAAAGGTTCGCTCCTCAATAGCCGAATGCACTCGATTTTCAGTCCTTCTGTACTTCTTTCTCCTCATTTCCCGGTACTGCAGCTGCCAAGTCCGCGGCGACTGCAGTTCCTTCTCCTCACTACTGCTGGTTCCATCTGACTCACTGCCACTGCTGATAGTCCTGCCAGAAGACCACTGTTGCAGGTCTTGCACCCTGGCTCTTTCATCAGGCGGCAGCACTCTGCAGGGAGAGGCGTGGAACAGGACTTTGGGGTCGGCAGCGGAGGGGTCGAGGATAACGGGTAGGTTGAGGAGGGCGACTCTCTGCAGCCACTCAGGGAGGCGGAATACTGCATTTGTGGAGTGGTCTGGAGGGGTCAAGTAGCCTTTCACAGCCACGGCTTCCTCGAGAGCGGATGCACTCACTTCGCTGTCGTCCAGCACTGCAATGAGTCCTGTGTCGCAATACCGGGCCCCAGTCTCAGTGCTGGCTTCTGTCAGATTTCGTTCCTGCAGACACAGCGTAATTCCGCCTGAGACCGCCGCCTGGGTCATGTCTTCCAGGCTTTCCCAGTCTGTGGTGCGCCGGACGTTGAAGTCGATTAGGCCTGGAGAGAGGTAGGAGTCCTCCAAGTCCACAGGGTTCCACTCTGCGTACTCGCACAGTAGCTCAGACAGAGGCTTTTCCTTCTCTACTACAACCACGTCTGCTATGACAGTGTCTTCCACTAGCACCACTGCGTAGCAGGGTTGGGCCTGGCTGAGTAAGCGCTACCTGTAGAGAACAACGTGCCGACTGATAAAAGCGAGTTTGCAGGCCATTAATTACCAGTTTTCTCAGAAAATTGGACCAAAAGGCGCCTTTAAAGCCTGGAATCGCTAGTTTTGGGGTTAATTCGCTTCTTGTGTAAAAAGAATGTTTATTTCTGACTGTTTGCAGGCAAAAGCTGGAATTGCAGCATTTTCGCAGAAATACTGCTGTTTTCGCAGCAAATGAGCCTTCAATTTTATCATTTTCATGTCATGCAAAGCGCTTTTTGTGTCAATGAACTGGCTGCCTACATATATTTAATAGTTCGACATGGGAATGCTTAAAATTAGGGCACCTGAGCCTAGCCTTCAGAGTATTTCCCTACTAGGTGTCTGCAATACACTCAAAATCGAGATTTTAAGTCCTTTATACCCAATTTATGTCGTAAAACCAGCAAATTAGTTCGCTATTTCCTTAGATTTAAGTGTGTTTTCTCTCATTTTGTCGAGTTTATCCATACACTTGCCTCAGCTAAAAGTGTTTGTGTGACTTCCTGCCCTAGTCTAGCAGTCCCTGCCTGTGCATATATGGCAGTGCTGTATGCATTGTTGCCGCTGGCTCTGGGACTGGAAGTCTACCTAGTGCCGCACAGTCAAGTGCCTGCGACCTGGGTGCAGGATATCCACGTAGGCACTAGACAGACTTACTATGACGACCAGCTGAGGAGCTCTTTGGACAACATGTTGGATTTGCTCAGCCAAAGCTCACTACGCCGCTTCGCATGGTCGGAAGTGTGAGTTGTACGCAGGTCTCTATTCGCCAAGTGGTACAGGCAGCAGCCTCCTCACACAAAGACGCTAGTGGAGACTATGATCGAATGTGGGCAACTGGAAATAGTGGGAGGCGGGGCTGTGCCGAGCGACGAAGCCCTGACCAACACAGAGATGCTGGTGAGGAACCTGGAAGAAGGCCACAAGTTCCTATACGACACTTTCGGGATCAGCAAGGTCCGCATAGCCTGGCAAACCGCATCTATGGGCCACTCCAGTCGAGCAGTGCAGTTACTAGCGGAGGCAGGCTTCGAGGGACTCGTGCTGGACAAAGTCAATGAGGACTTCCGGGCCAAGCTAGGGAAAGAAGCGAGTTTGGAGTTCTTGTGGTCAGGAGTGCTGACCCATGTCCTGCAGGACAGCTACCGCTTTCCCGCTGCCTTGAACCCTGGTAGTCCTGAGAACTGCTGGGCAACTTCCTTCGCAGCCTGGTAACTCCCACGCAGTGCCCAAGTTTTTGTCGATCTCGCTCAAGCCGCCGCCAAGCAATACCCCGCTCACGGCCGAGTCCTAATTCCCTACGGAGACGACCTGTTCTTCAGCGACCCAACAGAGCCCTACAAGCTGATTCTGGACACCGAGGAAGTAATGGCACTTGTCAACGCCAATAGCAGTAGCCACGGAGTCAGCATTCGCTGGGCTTCTCCCTCTGAGTATTTCCACGGTCTGAAGACTATGGGGACTTTCAGAAGATACACAGGAGACTTCCAGCCCTATATGACGAAGGGCGTTTTCGCGGAGTACTGGACTGGGCTGTACTCCCTGCAGCCTGCTTTAAAGAGGAAGATATTCCAACTAGCGGAAGTAATGCGCTTCGCGGAGATCCTGTCTGCAGCTGTGCTGGACCGGGATATGCTCCACACCCAGGTGAACCTGTTGACGCATGCAGAGGTGTTGGCAGGGCTCAGTAGTCCTGTAGTCCTGCAGATTTACCAAGAAGCAGTCGACCATATCACTGAAAAGGCGCTTTCAGTCATCCAATCCGCACTCAAATTGATGCTAAATGAGACTCAAAATGAGCCTTTTCCAGCTCAAACGCAGGCGATTTTACTCTATAACGCCCTAAATTGGCAGCGAACTGCCTTATTCAAGTTCGAATCCGATACTCCTTTTCTGGAAATAGTCGACCCAATTGGACAGCCAGTGAAGTCTCAAGCTGTGTTGGAGCCGCAGACAGGGAACTATACAGTCTACTTTAGGACTGAACTGCCTGCTTTGTCAGTGTCAGTGTATGGAGTTGTGAGACATGGGACTAGCTGCGAGGCCTGTGCACATTTATCAGTAGCTGTGGAGGGACTGAAGCTCCAAGGCAAGGAATTCCGCCTGGAATTCGATAAGACCGGCCTGCTGAAGACCCTGCACCACTCCTCCTTCGGACTTTCCAACTTCACCCAAAGCCTCTACGCAGTCCGCAGCTCCATAATCCACCCTTACATCCTTGCTCCCGGGGCCATCCCCCACGACAAATCTCTCACCAAAATCCCTCTCAGCCTTCTCCACTTCCAGCTCTTATCCGGTCCTTTGCTGCTATCTGCGCATGCTATTTGGACCTACCGCAACCTTACCTTCTCCCAACTGTGGCTGATTACGAGGGAGCCGGAGACTGTTCATTGGGAAGTGGCAGGTTTCCCTATGGAAAGTGATGACCTTTTCGTAGGGTTTGGGTCGGAAATGGCAGGCGGAGCTGTCCCCCTATTCACATTTGATGGGAAAGTATGGAGACAGCGGAAGTATGAGAAGCCGGGTATGGGGTTCGAGATAGGAAGGAACTTTTACCCTATATCCGGATCAGTGGGCTTAGGCAAAGAATTGGTTTTTACGCCTAACCAGCCCTTAGGAGTCGGAGTCCACGAAGGCACTTTCCTCTTTCACCTGCAAAGAGGCGCAATTCATGGAGAAATCGAGCCCTTTTGCCACCACTTCCTAGTGACTGCACATGTCAGAGGGAGTTTATGGCGCAGAGCATACCATGAAGCCAAACAATTCAACCCTGTGTTTCCCCTTGTTTCCTCACTGGAGTGGCCTGGAAGTGGGGTGTTGCCTATGGAGGGAGAGTGGAAAAGGGAGACTAGTAGCTGGTTAGGACTGGATTCGGGGGAGTTTTACCTGTCTTCTTTGGTGAAAGCGGGGAATAGGACAGTATTGCGAGTGGAGTATTTCTCAGAAGAGGCTATACCGGTTTCTTGGAACGGAGTAGAGATCGGAGCAGAGTTATCAGCAATCGGATACGAGCGGAAGGGCAAAATCGACACAGAAATCGACCTATCAGTCCTTTGCTTCAAGGACTGCAACCAAGGCGCCCCCGTTCCCTACCCAGGCGGCAACATCCAAACCCTCCAAACCCCTTTCCAGACCTACACCGCACATGTGTCTTCCCCTCTTTTCCGCAACCTAACCGCCTCCAAGTCCATATTTGACGAAGAAACCTCAGTTGTAGCCACTGACACGTCTCAGGCAGTGGAGGAGGAAATACCCGCAGAGGCACCGAAGGAGGAAATAGCGGTTTACGACCCACCCACAGTGGAGGAAGTGCCGGAGGAGGTGCTGGAAGTGGCTGTAGAAGAGAGGAAGAAAGGGGAGTTCTTGGAGATTGGCACCAGTCAGACGGATATTGAGGTGTTGGAGTACTGTGTCGTGGTGTCGCTGGGAGTGGTGGTGGTCCTGAGCCTGGGTCTCTACTTCCGCAGACACAAGAGAAGACGTGACTAGTCCTAAGCCGCTTAGATGGCGTCGTGACTGTCAGCGACGATGCTGCAGGCAGTGCGCATGTCAGTCACCAGCATGCGTTGGTCCATTATCTCGAACTTGAACTCCTTCTCCAGCGCTTCGTGCACTTGGATGCAGGTCGCGATGTCCACCTGGCCGTTGGATCTCAGCCAGTTCGAGTTGTAGGAGAGCTCGACTCCTTGCCAGCGCTGCGGGTCGTAGGCCATCAACCGCTCCCGCACACATTTCAGCACTCGACGCACGAAAGCCTCTACGTTGTGGCTGTCTACATGCAGTCCGTGCGTCGTATTGAAGTGGAACCCGCCAGTAGTCGCATGCGCTTCATGAGAGAAGCAGCGGACAGAACGCAAGTAGAACCTCGCCAGCATTATTAACCTCCATTCCCTCCCTGCACAGGTGCCTACCCACAGCAGCAAGCGGGATATACGGTAGGAGTGCGGTATCAAGGAAAGGGAGATGAGACCTGGTATTGATTAAATACACTAAGACCCCTTCTTGCTGCTCGATTCTCTCAGAGATTGGCGTGTTCCAGAGCTTTGCAGTCGTCTGCCCGCACTGCCAGGAGTACCCGAATGCACAGACTTCCCCGCACTACTCGGAGTCTTGAGTCGTCGGAAGGACTCCACAATGGACTGCTGCACCCAGTCTCTGGGCTTGACTAGGTCGAGTTTGGCGTGTTTTATGCGAGTGGAAGCAGTCACGAAGACGTTTAAGAGAGCTTGGACGGATATGGCTCTGGGCTGCTGGTCTGCACTGGGAGGACTGCTTCGAGGCTTTCGACGCCGTCCTCTAGCAGTCTTGACTACAGGCGTGTATTCCGATTTGGCCGATTGCATAAAATCCTCATTTTGACCTGGCAAAGGGCGGGAACGGGACACCTTGGGTCTTACAGGCGATAGCAGTGTGGGTGAGGCGGGTAGAGGCAGTGCACAGGGCTTTCGTCGTTTTCTGCCTATCTGTCACGTGCTGTGCTGGAGCCGCTGGGCTGGCGGTCTCTTCTCGCGCGCCATATATCAATTACTACTTAGCAAGGGACTGGGAGGAGGGGTTTCTCATGCTGGAAGGAGACAGTCGTGCTGTTTAGGATTGCTTTGAAATTGAGACTAGTTGGGCCTGCATTATCAGTACCTGCATTGCTTGGTTTATTAGCATTTGGGGGATTATATAGTATTTTCACATATATTCCAGGATAGAACAGGCTCAACTCACTCAGTAAACAACCTCAATTTCCCCAAACATCACTTCAATTTGCCTTTTATCGTCCCTTCCCTCCTTAGTTCAGTGACAACTCCCCTCCAAGCCTCAGCTTCTCTCCTCCTTTGGCTGCTCCTTCTCACCCACTCTCCCAGGACATTAAAATGGGTCCGTACCTCAGTGCTCCTATCGTGGCGAAGGAGTCAACGGAGGGTGCGGCAGGCGGAGTGCGCTACGGCGCTACGCATATGCAGGGCTGGCGGAACACCATGGAAGACGCTCATTTGACGGATCTGCGCGTAGAGGGCGGCGCACAGGTCTTTGGAGTATTTGATGGACATGGAGGCAAAGAAGTGGCTATCTTCGCCGCCAGACACTTCGTATCTCTCCTGACTCAGAACTCCAAGTACCGGGAAGGCAACTACGACACCGCCCTCAAAGAGACCTTTTTGTCCGTAGACACGCAGCTCCGGACTGTAGAAGGCGCGAAGGAAGTTTTCCGCATTCAGCGCGATCTGCCCGACTCCGCATCTGTTGACACCAATATCGCTCGAGATGCAGTGGCTACAGCAGGGTGCACAGCCGTAGTGGCACTCATCACTGCAGGGACTCTATACGTGGCGAACGCTGGAGACTCGAGAGCTGTGCTGGGGAGAAAGGGCAGAGCAGTAGAGATGTCGCAGGACCACAAGCCGGATTTGCCGGAAGAACTAGCGAGGATTACTGGGGCGGGGGCGTGTGTGGTGGAGGGCAGAGTGAATGGAAATATCAACTTGTCCAGGTCACTCGGAGACTTGGAGTATAAGACAGTGCAGAGCTTGCCTGCGGAACGCCAAGCAGTCACTGCCATGCCAGATGTGCGGTCCGTAGTCCTGACCCCAGAGGACGACTTCTTAGTGATGTGCTGCGACGGCATTTGGGACATCCTTTCCTCGCAGGAGTGCGTCAGCTTCATCCACGAGCGCTTGGGGCAAAAAGACCTGAAGACTATCGCTGAAGAGATCTGTGACCGCTGTCTCGCGCACACCACCACCGAATACGAAGGCCGCGGGTGTGACAACATGACCGTGGTACTGGTGGCCTTCTCCCCTAGTTAAGCTCAGTTAGTCGCTAGACTATAGACCTGGGCCTGCTGCTGCATGCACAGCTTCTTCCTCCTGTTCTTCATTATCATCACTTTCCGGTACTTCAGCCGCACATTGACCTTTTCCACCACTAGTGGCTCGATAGAGTCGGAATTGATGCTCATGATTACCAGGTTGAAGTAGCCATGTGGATATTTCGAGCTGCCAGCCGTAAAGCAGATGTTAAAGAACTCGAAGCAGCTTTGATTCTCTGCATTGACGACCGTTTCCCCCACGATAATAGGAGTGCCAGTGCCAGTGGTGGAGACTTCGTGGTAGGGCGGAGCGCAGGTGAAGGCTTTGATGGTGTATTGCACGGGGCCGGGCACTGCCGTTTGTACGTTGGAGCTGTTGAAGAGGCGGAAGGTCATGCGTAGTTGTCTCCGCTTGAAGATAATCCTTTTGATTTCGGGGATGGCTTGAATGTAATATGAAAACAGCGGAATTCGCTTATATATCAGATACACAATTTCCTCCCTACTGTCATCCCCTCCTTCGTTAATCTCTTCCGCCAGGCGACTCGCATCCATTTTGACGGTATGAGCCAAGGTCTCTACAGATTCCACGCCCACTAGTAACTCCTGACTCAGATTGTCCAGGTCCAAGGCTTGCCCTATCAGTTCTTGCAAGAAGAAGAGTTCCTCAGGGCAAGTCTGAGCCAAGGGACTCAGCATCGTCGATACTCTCTTGGACCGGGTGGGCACTGGGAAGCAGAGGTTTGCAGCCATTATATTTGACTAGAAGGTGACCTAAAATCATGGGAAACTTTAGGTGGCCGTGGACTAGACGATGTCTAAGGGGGCAGGAAGAGGGCGGTTTCAAGTAGGTGGGTTCTGGAGGCATGGCACAGTGAACCGCAGCTATTTCAATGCTTGGCGAGGCTGGCTGGGGAGGACTGAGGGGAAGTAAGAAAAGCTCAAGTTGCTGAGTCGTTCTGATACGGAAAGCTGGGCGAATTGAGGCATAGCGTGGGCTGGTATGCAACCATTTAAATAGCCTCGTCGAACCAAGCAGATAGCAGCACTGGGACGAGGGTACTTGGAGATGTCTCTACTAGGGGAATTGCAAGGAATACACGTCTATTACCTTAAGTCTGACTTCACCTCTTTTCCTCTTATTTCCTTCTGCTTATAGCTGCCGCCAACAGTCTTCGCCAGGCTTCCACAGGACTTCACCCCTCTCCACCTTCCACACATGCATTTCCCCTGCGATTAGTTCCACCCATTTCCTTTCTCTACCCCCTAGTCCCCTTCCTACGTGTCTTTGACCCAAGTCTCCCCCAAGATGTGGGATAATGCTGCTCTGCAGATTGGCACTCAGGCTTAGACCAGGTCTGCGGAGTCTGCGCGTGGGGGATCAGATCCCTGACCTGAGCGTGAATGTGGTGAAGGAAACAGGTGGGAAGTTGGGAGTGCAGGGAGGAGTCTCAGCGGCGAGTCTGTTCAAAGGGAAAAAGTCGGTGTTGGTGGGGTTTCCAGGAGCATTCACACCTACTTGCACTGGGACACACATACCTGCCTACATCCAATCCCTGGCAGCCTTCGCTAAGAAGGAAGTGCAAGTAGTGGGCCTAGCAGTGAACGACGCCTTCGTCCTGCGAGAATTCCACGAAGACCTGAAGGCCGGAAGCATGACTTTTATAGCAGACGGTAGCGGTGCACTCACCCGGGGTCTAGACGCAGGTGTAGACCTTACAGACAAGGCGCTAGGCTACAGAACTCGCAGATTTGCTGCTATCGTGGTGGACGGAACTGTCACTGCAGTATATGATGAGAAGGGAGCGGGGATGACGGAGCTATCGCAGGCGGAGTCGGTCCTAAAGTCGCTCGAGTAGCTAGGTGGGAAAGTTCAGTTTGGGGATATAGAGGAAGGAAAGGTTTTAGCACTGTTTTCCGATTTATATGTCCAGTTTAGCTGAATCTCTCGATGAAATGCTGCTTAAAGGACTATGATTTTCAATAGTCCGTTTTCCTCCCTCTGCAAGGCGATTTTGAGAGATGGAAGCTTGCTCATAAAAACTCACAAGTGCTTCTATATCGCAGAAATCACAGAATTATCTTATCTCGCTTTAATGATAATCTGTATATGAGTGTTGCGCAGTTATTGATGCTTAAAAAGAAGTACAACATAGTCAAACGAGTCTTACCTGTCTTTTCTTAGTGGCTAATCAGGAAAATTACTCCAGAATAATAGCAGGAAATCTGCGCTAGCCGCAGTATCGAAAAAAATTACGGGTAATAATGGCTGATCTCGAAGGATTCCCACCTACTTCAGTTCAACTCAAAGACGCAAGTGATCAAACGGACAGGGCTCTCAGCCTTCTGCAGTGGACAGATCTGACACCCAATGCAGTGGCAGAGACCGCTCCGGTCTATATTCAAAGCTTCTTTGCGGACTGTCTGGAAGTATTGGAACAGTTGCAGATGGCTAGTCTGACAATCGAGGAAGAGGCCAGGACTTTGCAGACTTCTTTCGACCGGGTGAAGGTGGCTTTGGCGGAAAGGAAGTCGCAGAAGACAGGCTTGCGGGGAGTGCTTTGTGTGTGTACAAATCACTAGTGATCAGTCGCCTTTACTCGAAGGTGGAAGCGCCGGTTGCCTACTTGACTCTGGCCTCGCCGCTACCCCGTATACTAATGAAGAGACGAGCCTTCACGTAAGCTCCAATTAGCCTACGTGCTAGGCTGCTAAGCGTCTCCGGAGCCCAGTGCAACTTCCCTAGTCCCTAAATTTCCAACTCCATCTGTTTACTTCGAATGTCCCCACCCAAGAAGTCCTGCTCACTCGCCCGCGGGGCGCTGATGTTAATGAGACATACACGACTGTGCGCCACAAGCACGGATGAAGTGGTATTCAAGGGAGTGTCTTTCGCGGAAGTTACTAACTATTTCTCTAAGGGCACGGTTACGCTGGTTTGCGCTGCGGATTCCTCGGAGTTATAGCCGCTGCTTATTCTGGGAATGCGGGTGCGGAGTGTTTCCAGAAAAATCACTTTCTAGGACTAATAACTGCTCTGCAAGTCCACTAGAGTCGCTTTTTCTTCTCGAAAAGCTCAGTTGTTTCGCATAAATACCGAATAAACAGCAGCCCATTGCCCAGGCAGAAGCTGGGTTGCGGGTAGAGATCTATAAAAATATGCCTAGATGGGACTGTGCAGTCTACCAACCACACCAATTCCCTCCCAATGGTATTGATTAGAACAGCCAAACGCTATGCAACAGAATAAGGCAGTCCACCGAGGAAACAAAAACTACCAAGCTGAGAAGGCTTTAAAATGAAATAACAGTAAGCAGTTCTTTCCAGTACTCCTTCATTCAATTATTCACCTCCACAGTAAGCGATGCATTCATTTCCCAACCTCACTAACAGTCACCCTCTATCTCCCCGCACTAGTAGAAATGGACTCTCCCAAGTTCTCCGACTTCCAAAAGCGCCTCAAGGAAATGTGTGTCTACCTACACACCGAACTGACCTCAATGGTACTCCCCACCCAGCACGACTCTCACGAAGAAGACAGCTTCATGAGTCTAGACGAGGTCTTGTCCCTCGACGTCCCTTCCTCACTCGACCACTTGGAAGCCGCGATTAGGGAACTGCTGGGAGCGAAGCGGGAGTTGCTGGAGATGTCGATGTATAGTGCAGTGGTGGACGCCGAGAGATATGGCAAGGCGATGCAGAAACTCGAGGGGGAAATCAGAGGACACATCCAGGCGGAGCACCAAATGGCCCTGCACATTGAACTGCTGCAGCAGAAGGTCGAGGACGACGAGAAGGAGAAAACCCGCCTGATCGAGTCCTATGAAGAACTCATGCAGAAGCTGCAGTCCGACTGCGATGCACTCTCTTTGAAGCTCAAACTGTACGAAAACAGGGCGACCGACCGACCTCCATCCGCTATGCGCAAGGCCACGAAGTCGGTGGCAGACCTGAAGTTCAGGAAACTGCCGCTGCCTTTGAGTCTCAAAGAGGCGCAAAAGGACAGTGCCAAATCAGGCAGTGCGCATAGTGACCTGCACGAGCCCAGAACTGTGGAGAGCAATCGAGGGGATACAGTGCGTGTAAGGCCTAAAGCCACTATTGGTCGAGAGGCCAGTAGTCGCTCCATATCGCCGCTTATAGCCACTATGAGGAGAGGGGAAAGCACTATTAGAGACATGTATGCGAGAGTGGCGGGGAGACTGAGGAGGAAAGGGAAGAACCGCAGTGTGTCTACGGAGCGGCTGCAGGGCAGCAAGTCCGCGTCGAAAATAGCTTAACCTTGCTATTATTCCCGGTATATGGGAGGCTGCTGCGAGACGAATCGCAACAAGGACGACCACTCAGAAAAGACGGAAAAGAATCCTCATACAAAGGAAAAGCCGCAGTCTAAGCCCAAAATCGACCCTCCAAAGCAAGAAATCGAATCCACTCTAATTGCCCTGAAAACCTCTAATCAAGCCGAAACCATCCACCTGGCTCTATTAGTCGCCAAGGTCCCTTACCGCGAAACTCTCCTCAGTCCATCCGAATGGACCGAGAGGAGCCAGGCCTTTCCCCACGAGCAACTGCCTATGTTGGAAACCACAGGCAGGCAGTTGATGGGCAGAGAAGCAGTGCTTCGGTACATATGTCAGACTCGAGGGATGTACCCTGCTCTCACAGATTGGAAGGCTGTGTATCTGTGTGAGTCGGTGTGTGAGGGGGTTGCGGAGCAGAGAAGGGAGCTGGAAGCGGGGATTCAGAATGGAGCTTTGGCTCAAAACAGGGCTTATAAGGAGGCTAGAAGCTTACTGGTGGGGCTGGACAGCCGGGTGCAAGGCTCTTCTCCCTATCTTATTGGAGAGACCTTGACTATGGCGGACTTACAGTGTCTGGACTTTTTATGGACGTTCTATCTATCTCCTACGAAGCGACTGGCTCACGGGACAAAAGTGCCAGCACTGCTTGATGGCTATATTGACACTTTGCTGAATACACATCCTGAGCTGATAATTGCCTTGGAGGCCCGTCTCTCTCGCACTACATAGCCTAGGCAGTCTAGGTCTTTGCCAATATCGTCGATTGCGAATAGTACGAGGATTCCTGCGTGATTTAGCAGTTCTTCTGGGGTTTGCAGTCGTATCGCAGGGAAAGTCACCTTATTGAAGGGCGCATATTGCATTGTGAGTGCGCCTTTCTTGAATTTCAGCTGGTTTGAGGCTGGGTCTAATTTCAGATCATTAGGCAAGGAAATAGTAACTAAATTTATGCGAATTCGAGTGTTTGAGCGCTAATTAAGTAAATCGTGGCTATAATGGACTTAGGGAGAGCGCTATTCAACGGACAGGTCTGCTCCTCCACAGGCGAGCCAATCTCCAGTCCTCTCGGCTCCCTACTCGACCAAGTCCTCCTCGGCGCCCAGAGACCCACGCAGGCAGTCTCCCAGTCCGACCCCAGGCTAGAAGACGCCTGGGAACTTGCAGAAGCCCAAGCTCACTTCGAGGCTGTATACGCTGAAAACACACTGCAGGACTCACTGACAGCCCAGTGGACTCAGGCAGAAGCAGTCGAAGCCCCATTGCAGCAGGCTTGGGAAGAAGCGCAGACACTGGATGAGGTGTGGAGAGAGGAAAACGCAGAGGAGGAGTTAGAGCAGGCCTGGGAAGAGGCAGGCCTTGAGGCCAGTGAGGAGTACTGGAGTGCTTTCCTCAAGCAGAAAGCAACCACTGAATACAGTTTCGCTGCAGAGAACCCCTACCTGTCCACTCCCTCCCCTCTCACTCAATCCGCAAGTCTGGAAGCTGCTGGCCTCATCCCTGAGGCTATTTTAGCCCTGGAAGCGGAAGTCCGCAGCAGGCCTGACTCCTCAGAGGCTTGGAGACGCTTGGGCGAATTGCACGCAGAGTGCGATAATGACATTCAGGCTATCGCGGCCCTCTATACAGGCCTTCGTGTGGACCCCTTTAACCTGGATTCTTTGCTTGCGATTGGAGTTTCGAGTCTGAATGAAGTGCGAGCGGAAGATGTAGTGAAGTACTTAGGTCTGTGGCTGGAGCGGAATCCGGACTATGCGAGTATTAGTCCTGGAGAAGGGCTGGAAACGACCATTAGAGCCTTTGAACAGGTGTGTATAGAGAGTCCACTGGACTCAAAGGCAGCTACGGCCTTAGGGATTCTGTATCTCCAGCAGAGAAGGTTCGCAGAGGCGGAGCAGGAGTTCGCCAGGGCGCTGGAGGTGGAGCCGCAGAGCTATACGCTTTGGAACAAGTTGGCGGCTGCTAGGTACATGCAAGGTGGGGAAGCTACAGCTGCCTATGAGCGAGTGCTGGAACTGCGGCCCTCCTACATACGCGCCTGGGCCAACCTCGGCTCCTGCTACTGGCGTCAAGGCAACCTGCACGCAGCAGCCCGCTTCATCCTCTGCGCACTGGCTCTCGGCCCTAGTGACAAGCACCTTTGGGGCAAGCTGGTCACGATGTTCCTCCTAATGGACCGATTCGACTTAGTGAAGAAAATCGAACTGCAGGACCCGTATGCCTTTGAGGACGAGTTCGACGTGGTGAGACGAGAGAGTTTAGTCTAGTTGCGATAATGGAAGAGACAGCGATATGGCTGTACGCTTTGGCAGTGCTGGTTGTGGCTGGGGTAACGCTTTGTAGCATAGTGGGGAGTGGAGCCTCGCAGTCACAAGGTGCCTGCCTAAGGAAAGACTCGTAGCCGACACAGGGAAGAGCTGGTTCAGCGGGAGTATGAATCCCAGCACATCCGAACCCAGGGAATCCAGAACTCCCAGAGAATCCAGAGAATCCAGAGAACCCAGAGAACCCAGAACACCCAGAGAGCCCAGAGAGCCCAGAACACCCAGAACGCCAAGGACATCCTAACGCACAGGCAATAAGACCTAGACATATAGGGATAGAAGAGCGCGGCACTACAGTCTCGACACTCTGCAAGCAATTTTGCCGTAATAAAATCAGAGAGGAAGACGTTGTGAGGGACCTAGGTCTGTGCCTGGAGCCGAATTCGGGCTACGCAATGTAAGGAGTTGAAAACAACTGTTAGGGTCTTTGTACAGTGTGTATAGAGTGTCCACTGGACTTAAAGGCAGCCACAATTCTGTATCTCCAGCAGAGAAGGTTAGTAGAGGCAGAGCAGGGGAGATTTAGTCTAGTTGCGATAATGGACGAGAAGGCGAAATGGCTGATTGCTGGGGCACTGGCTGTAGCTGCTGGAGTGGCGCTTTATAGCGTTGTAGGAAGGGTATCCTCGAAGTCACAAGACGGTACAGGGAAGAGCTCTCCCCGAGTCGCGCCTCTGGCAGTGCCGCCCCCTCCCAAGCCCAAACGCCTAGCCTAGCTCCTAATCGCTTCCATTGTGGCGAGGATTGCCTAATAAATATGAAGACGCAAAGCTTCGTTTGCCCCGACTGTTCCAAGTCCTTTCCCTCGAAGTTCAATTTGCATCGCCACGTAGACTGCATACATCTGAAGTGCTGCAAGTTCCCGTGCCCAGACTGCGGCAAGGTGCTGACCTCTAAGCAAAACTTCATACAACATATGTATATCCATACCGGCGCTAAGCCACTAGAGTGTAAGGCTTGCGGGGCCTGCTTTAGACAGGGCAGTTTGCTCTCTGCCCATAGAAAGATGCATAAAGGCTTTCCTGGCATTCCTAAAGTAAGTCCTAAGCAGCTGACGGACATGCTCCGTTTCCACCCACTCTTCCTATCTGCTTAGACGTGTATATAAGCCAAGTATTTATAACTATGCTCTAAGGCTCTAGTACATGGACAGGTCTATATTCCCCCTTCGTCGTACTGTCTTGGGACTACACCACAAGAGAGCGAGTTCATAGTACCTGACAGACTTTCAGTGACGGATAGGTGCAATATGGAACTCTTTCGATGCACTGCAGACTGCAAAGAGGAAGCCTTCGTGCACTGCTTGCAGGAAAACAAAAGCTACTGCTCCATGCACTTCAAAAAGGCACATATGAAGCACCCATTCAAAGCTATTCCGAAGGAAGAACTAGCGAAGCGCAAGCAACTCCAAGCAATTCTCCTAAACGACCTAAAGAAAGTGAGTTCACACGGACTAACCCAAGCACTTGCTACAAAAGTCCAGGAATCCGTCACTTCTGCGGCTCAAGACTTCAAAACAGCCTTTGAGGAGTGGATATCGGTGTATCGAGACCAGCTGCTGAACGTTCGCAAGGCGCTGGAGGACAGCCAGGCCGAGACCTGGCCAAGTGCAGTAGAGCGAGTGATGCAGCGGCTGTCCGAGGACTACTCCGGGCCTTTGCTGGACTATGGCTTGACAATAGAGCCGCTACGAGTCAGGTTCGATCCCTTACCTCTTCAGGGAGTTCCAGCTAAGCAGGCCTTTACATATGAGGAAACAAAGGAGGAAAATCCCCTACTGAAATTCCGCTTATTAGCCTCAAATATCCCTGCGTATTTCCAAGCCAATAGCGATTATCTTTCCCCGGAGCTGCGCAAAGCTTGGGCCGGACAGAACTTCCACCAACTGGTTGTCAAAGGCCTAAACACAGACTCGGATTTAGTGGGGATTGCGCTGCTCCTTGCCCACTCTAGGCAGACTCGCGCTCTGGTTATCACTAGGTGTGGGTACAGTCCGAGAACTGCTGAAGTGCTGAAAGAGGCCTTTGTGAGGACTGCTTCCGAGCTGAAGACTGTGGATATGAGTGGAAGTGAGTTGGGAGATGAAGGGTTTAGAGTGGTAATGGAGGGGATTTTAGGGCTTAGGGCGCTGACTTTGCTGGCAGTCCGCAACACCGGCCTCACAGATGCTTCAATTCCCTTATTTCTAAAGCTGAAGGGAGTGAAGCTGGACGCAGGAGGCAACCTTTTCTCAATTCCAGGCAAATCCACCCTTCTAACTCACAACCCCGAGCATAAGCTTTAGTCCTCCTTTCTCCTAGCATTTCCCCACATCCCCAGCAATACCAAGATATTTCAGATACACCTGCACATTAATTCCCAAGGGAATATGGCTCTTCCGCTATAATCAATGTCTGTGGTCCTGGGCAAGCGTCTGCGGGCAGACCCGGGTGTGAAGCCTGCACGGCACCGAGCAGAAGTAACAGGGATGCTGAGTGGTGAGGACCCACTGGGCCAGCTATGTCGGCTGTTCCCTGCTGTGCCTAGGGACACCTTGGCTGGAGTCCTGGACGCCTGCGCGGGAGACTTCCAAGCAGCTGCGGTCAGAGCCAGAAGTCTATTTACTTGCCAGGAGGCGGAGGACTTGGTGGACAAATGTGCGGTGGCTACGTCCTTACCCCAAGCCGCTCATGCCATTGAGACAGGACTAAGGGAGTACCACGACGCTCGGCGGGAAAGCCCCTCCCCCGGAGTAAAGCAAGTCGAGCACCTTTTACGCGAAAACTCCGCCCTGAAGAAGCTAGTCCGCTTCCTGCACGACAAACTGCAGAAAGTCTCTGCTGAGGCTGAGGAAGGGGACAGGATTCGAGGGGAAATCGAGCGAGAACGACAAGTTAAAGCGGCACTGCTCTTCCATTTGCACAGGTGTAATGGGTAGGACTCGCGCTTTCAATAGAAGTAAACATTCATCTAGGCCGGATTTGCCTTTTGGGATGTAGGGAAAGACGGAAATTCGCCTTCTTTACTGGGAATTGGTCGATTTTATGCATAGAACTAGGAATTCTTAGTAGTCATTGACGTCTTCAAGTGCCCATTTCGGCCAATTTACCTCGAAATCCAGGTTTTGTGTCAACTTGTATCGAAATGCGTGCAGGAAAATCATCATTTGCTCGGTTTCTTCCAACTCCACGCCCTCTCCTTCCCCAATTCTCACCCTCTTTTGCCCCTGGTGAGGGTCAGCCACTGCCTCCGAGCTGTGTCCTCCGTAGCAGTTGTCGTTGGCTATGGGAAAGCCCAAATGTTGAAGGTGAAGGCGAATCTGATGTGTGCGGCCTGTGATCGGCCTGCACCTCACCACCGTAGTATCCGACCCTTCGAAGTACTTCTCTCTGTAGAACCGCGTCTCACTCAGTTTGCCATCAGGGGAAAGGCCGTAGCGGCCCTCCGCCTTGCTAATGCACACTATAGGCGCATTCACTTGTATTTCTCCTGACGGAAAGTCGCCTTTGACTTTCGCGACGTACCACTTTTCGCACGAGTCCTGCTTCATAAGAGTGGCTAATTGGCCTGCAGTTTTGCTGTTTTTGGCTAAAACAATGACTCCGGAAGTCACTCGATCCAGTCGATGCACAGGCTTCAGTCCCTTGATTCCTCTCTCATTTTCCAGGATTCCCAGCATGGAGTTGTGCAGGTAGGCGCCACAGAGGTGCGTAGGCATAGACGGCGGCTTGCAAACGACCAACATAGTGGGCAGATCGTACTCGATAGTGATCGGTAGGTCGAGGACTGGAGGCTCTCTGCGAAGTGTGCGGTGCTCTATTACGTCTCCGTTCCTGACCTTGTATTCAGGAGTTACAGACTGGCCAGACACTGTAATTGCCCCTGTGGAAATCGCATTCAGGTAGTAGTCCTTGCTGAAGGCTTTAAAGTGGTCCCGAAATATCGCTATAAGTTGCTTGTTTCTCCATGGTAATTTGCAGTGCGTTTGATATAGGAACTGGTAGGGCTCTACGATTCGCAGTGCAACTCCTCCGGCTCCGGTCTCGAGGCGATATCTTCCTTCCATTTAATCATGAAGCCGCTACGTCTGGTTCTGAACATCGCTGAAAAGGCCAGCGTAGCCAAAGAAATCACCAAAATCTTGGCGAAGCCTCCAGTCCGCACTCGCATTCTAGCTTCGAAGTTCAATCCAGTCTATGAATTCGCCTATGAACTGAATAAGGAACCTGTGATGATGAGAGTTACATCTGTGGCCGGCCACGTCATGCGGATGGAATTCATGGGTAGGTTCAAAAGCTGGAAAGAAACCAAAGTTGAGGAATTGTTCGAAGCGCCTATAGAAAAGATAGTGATAGCAGATAGGAAGGACACTGTAGAGACCATCAAAGCGGCAAGCAAGCAAGCGGACCTGCTGGCTCTATGGCTGGACTGCGACAGAGAAGGAGAAAACATCGCATACGAAGTAATCGACATTGTCAAAGGCGTGAGTCCGAACGTGAAAGTGCTGCGTGCAAAGTTCTCCGCTCTAACAAAGGAAGATATAGAGGAAGCAGTGGCGAAACTGGGCAACCCGGACTTAAACCTGTCCTTAGCAGTAGACGCAAGGCAGGAAATCGACCTACGACTAGGCGCCATTTTCACTCGGCTTCAGACTGAGGAGCTGAATAGGACCTTTCGGATACTGGGTGGGAGACTCATTTCCTATGGTCCGTGTCAGTTCCCGACTCTGGGCTTCGTGGCGAAGAGATACTTGGAAATTCAGAGGTTCGCTCAGAAGGATTTCTGGACTTTGGAGCTGGAAATAGAGAAAAACGGGGTGAAAACGGAGTTTGAGAGTGACATGGAGCGGTGCTTTGACTTGCCCACAATCACCACTATATGCGAAAAGTGCAGGAATGAGCGAAACATCAGAGTCACAAAAGTCGAGAAAAAGCGGAAAATCAAGGCTAAGCCGAAGCCTTTGGCGACTGTGCCTTTTCAGAAACTCGCAAGTTCCAAGCTGAAAATGGACTCAGACACTGCAATGAAGCTCTCTGAAAAGCTCTACAACGAAGGGTTCATCAGCTACCCCAGGACTGAAACGGACAAGTTCCCTGCCACTATAAATCTGCGCACATTAGTCACAAAGCAGACTCAAAAAGATGTCCCCTGGAAGCAGTATGCTACCAAAGTATCAGCTTTGCCCAAAATCCAGCCTAGAGAGGGAGACAATGATGACAAGTCCCACCCGCCTATTTACCCTGTGAAAGCCGCGGATATGGGGACCTTCTCAAACCCTCAGGAATGGCAGGTATACGAGCTAATCACGAGGCATTTCCTGGCTGCTTGTGGGGTAGATGCTGTGGGGCAGGAGTGTGTGGTGGAGGTGGAGGTAGCGGGAGTCAAGTTCACTACGAAAGGACTTGCGGTTGAAGCACTCAATTACTTGGAAGTGTACCCTTATCAGCAGTGGGCGGAGTCGCAGATGCCGATTTTCGCTGCACAGGAAGAGCTAACATCCCCCAAGTTTTCCCTAACCCCCCACAAAACCCAGCCTCCAACTCTCCTCAGCGAATCAGACCTAATCGCTCATATGGACAACTCCGGCATCGGCACCGACGCCACCATCCATCTCCACATAAAAACAGTCCAAACCCGCGGCTACGTATGTCTAAATGACAAAAAGCAGTTCCAACCCACTCACCTCGGCCTGGCTCTATATACAGGCCACAAGGAAATCGGGTACGAAATCGTAGAGCCGGAGTTGAGAGCTTCGATGGAAAAGGGCATGTCTGATGTGGCGAAAGGGAAGAAAGCGAAGGAAACTATGGTAAGTGAGTGTTTGGCGGTAATGAAGCAGGTCTTTAGAGGCACGCAGGAGAAGTTTGCGGTGCTGCAAATGGCGGTAAAGCGGCATTTGCTGCAGGACGCGACGAGTCCGTATGCGAATGCGAGTGTGGTTTGCTTTAGATGCAAGCAGCCGGGACATGTTAGCAGCCAGTGTCCAATACTGAACAAGCCAGATATAGCGCAGAAGGAAGAAATCAAAGCGAAAGAAGTCCCTAGAAAAGCTGCAAATGAAGTACTGCCTAGGCCTACAAACAGTCCTACAGAGCCAAAATCGTCTTCTACGGATGCGTCTGGTTCCTCAAAGACTAAGAAAGTGTGTCCTGCCTGCGGGGTGGTAGGTCGCCACCCTCGAGGCAGTTCCTGTCCCTCCGTCAAAAAGGCGTCTAAGCGGACTGACTAGCTCTATTCTAGAATATGGCCATGAGTGTGAAGCAGGCGTACATGAGGCAGATGGGGTAGGCCGCCAGCCACCATTGGTCCTGCAGCTCCAGCACTGTTTCGAAGAACTTCGCCGCTGTCGAAGTGCTCCAAAGGATCCCAAAAACCGCTAAAATACCCCCAATTTTGCCTGTAAGCGGCATGAACAGTCCCAGTGAAGCCAGCATTATGATCGGCAGAAGTGCATATCCGAGGATAGAAAAGGTCAAATACAGCTCGACTTCCCTTTTCTGTGACATCAGATTCAGCACCAGATACACTCCCAGGCCGCCCAGCACTCCGAACCCGTAGATGTACCCAAAATGCATCTTGCCTTCTAGCAGTAAAATCACCCCGAATAGCACTGCGAATAGCAGTGGTCCGGCCATGTCGGGGTCGCTGAGTAGTCGGGCTTCTACGTGGCGATAGGTCAATACACTTATTACCTTTTCTTTGATGTTGTCGCCGTTGATGCCCAGTTCTTCCATCAGCGGAGGGTCGCCTTCCGCCTCCAGCTGCACGCTGCCTTGCAGGTTGTAGCCTTCGAAAGGAGAGGACCGGATCATTGTTAATGGTGGGAACAGGGTGGAACGATTGAACTCACGAAGGAGCCTGAGCTGCATTGGACTGCTAATTAAGCTGCTTACCTGGTATACTGGGGCGGGGAACTGACAAATGGACAGTCTTGATCAGTGACACTTTGCTGATTTCGGCATATATCCTTCAGAAGTGCACTGAAGACTGCTCACAATTGGGCATTTAGCCTTTAGTTGTCTATATCGCACAAGGGCATTTCATGCAGTTTCTTCCTCTCTCTTCTATATTAGGTGCGTTACCAATCAGTGGTGAAAGCTCTCCTATCACCCTCCACCATCTGTCAGGCCTGCACCCACTCCCGCCTTCACCATCACAAACATAGACTTTGAATTAGGCAATAATGTCTGTGGTCCTAGGCAAGCGTCTCCGAGCCGACTCCAGTGTCCAGCCGCTCCGTCACCGCTCTGAAGTCACAGGGCTCCCAAGTAGCGAAGACACTCTCACCCGTCTCTGTCGTCTCTATTCTTCTATCCCCAAGCCATCCCTCGCGGAAATCCTGCATTCCTCTGCCGGCGACTTCGAATCCGCAGTACTCCAAATCCGCAATCTGCTAGTCTGTCCAGAGGCAGAAACCCTGGTCAATTGCTGCGCTGTGGCCACTTCCCTGCCTGCAGCCGCTGCCATCCTAGAAGCAGGCCTGCGGGAGTACCATGGAGCTAGGAAGGGGAAGAGTGCTCCTGGGGAAGGACAGGTAGAGACGGTGTTGAGGGAAAACGCAGCACTGAAGAAGATAGTCAGGTTTCTGCATGAAAAGCTGCAGCGGGTAGCTGCTGAAGCCGAGGAAAGCGAGAGAATTAGGGCGGAGATCCAGCGGGAGCGAGAGGTCAAGGCAGCTCTGCTGTTCCACCTGCACAGATGTCACGCTTAAGGCTACTTTAAGCAGTTGCAGCTAGTAGTGTGCACAGGAAATCCATACTCTCCAATAGTAGGGCATGTCTCCTCCTATAATACACAGCTCCTCCCTCTCCAGCCATTGATTAAAGAACACTCAATGGCTGTCCCCAGCTTTTCCTTCCCTTTCGAACCCTACTCAGTCCAGCAAGACTTCGCTGCCAAGCTGTACCACTGCCTGCGCAACTCCATCAGTGGCGTGTTCCAGAGTCCCACAGGCACTGGCAAAAGCCTCAGTGTCATTTGCGCGGCGCTGAAGTGGGTGAATGAGGCCAGTGCGCCTGTGACGTTTACCAGTCCGTCGAGACTGAGTTTCAGGTTTGAGGGGGATTTCGAGGAGATTGAGCCGATGGAAGGGCTATTGAATGAGCCGAGAGTCATATTTTGCACCCGGACTCATACGCAAATATCGCAATTTATCAGGGAAATTCGTCTAACTTCGCTGCCGAAAGGACGAATTGTGGCTCTAGCAGCCAAAAAGCGTCTCTGCATCCACTCCGAAGCGCTCTCTAGCTCCGACGTCTCTGAGTACTGTCTCAACCTCAACCGACAGACCTCCTCCGCCCAGCGCTGTCCCTACAAATCCGACCTAACGAACATCACAAACGCAATTCTGACCTCTGTTTTGGACATTGAGGACATGCAGAAGGCCGGCAGACAGTGCCAGCAGTGTCCTTACTACGGCATGCGCGCTGCAGCGGAGCAGGCCAAAGTCGTGATTGCGCCGTATCAGTATGTCCTCAGCAGGGCGATTAGAGGCAGGGTGCCGCTGGCTAATGGGGGGACGGTGGTTATAGTGGATGAGGCGCATAATGTGGTTGAGACTATGTTGATGTGCAATTCCAGTGAGCGGAAAATCGCAACTTTGGAAGTCGCGAAAGGCTATTTGCGTGAAATGGCCTGCAGCTTGCCCGCTTTAGATGCACTCAATTTCGAGGAAAAGGCAGTCGAAACCCCTCCTGAAGTTCTGATCTCAGAGCGGAAAACGCTGCTCGAGGACTTGCAACTGGCTTCTCAGGCACTTCATAGTGTGATTAACACTGCCACTACCACCCCTTTAACCCCTGCTTCCTCCACCTGCGTCCACCCTACTGCCTTCCTAGCCAGCTGTCAACTTTCCCCTCAGGACATCCTGCAGCTTAATGATCGCTTGCAGAGTTACACTTGGGACTTTTGGAGGTTTCTCATACCTGTGACCAGAAAAGGGGAAAAAGGCAACCTTTCAGCCAGTGAAGTGGACAAAGTCTGCAACGCAGTTGGACTGGTGGCTGCTTTCGCCTTCGAACCAGCCAACCATCGCATTATTCTGAGAGCAAGTAGTGACAAAGTGGACTCAATTACGCACTTATTGGTGAATCCTGTGAAGGAGTTCGAGGAAATCTTGAGTGATGCTAAATGTGTGATACTTACTGGAGGGACATTGGACCCTAAAGAGGAATTCGTGCGGCTTTTCAGTTCTTTACCGGCTTCCCGCTTTGTGACATACGATTTCGACCATGTGGCGCCTGCAGACAGTCTGCTTCTCTCAATCGTCAGCCAAGGGACTGACAACCAGCCCTTGAAACTGGACTACGCAGGCTGTAGGAAGGAAGCTGCGCTGCTCTCTCTCAGCGAAACAGTACTCAAGCTCTGCGAAATTGTCCCCAACGGACTAGTCTGTTTCTTTCCTTCCTTCGACTATTTGAAGCGTTTCGCAGGGTACATCAGCAGAGAGGGCTACCAGCAGCAGTATGCACAGTTCAAAGCGGTTATTTACGACGACCGCAAAACTGCGTTTCCAGACTTTACCCGGGAAGCAGCGACTCCTAGAGGCGCAGTGCTGTTTACAGTAGTGCGGGGTTCCCTATCTGAAGGTATCAATTTCAAGCACGAAATAGGCCGCTGTGTTGTAGTAATCGGCCAGCCGTACCCTAACATCCGTGAAGCAGAGGTAAAGGCGAAGATGGAGTACTGGGACAGGGAAGGCGGGACAGTGACTGGAGCAGTGTACCTGTCCAATGTGTGTTTCAAGGCTGTGAACCAGTGTCTGGGGAGAGTGGTGAGGGATAGGTGGGACTATGCGGCTGCAGTGTTGGTGGATGTGAGGTATAGGCACAGTGTGTCGAAGTTGGCGCTGTGGACGAGGAGGAATATGGTGGTGGGGAAATCTACGGGGGAAGTGTATGCTGCGATTGAGGAGTTTTTCCGCAGAAAGACGGAATATATAGTGGTTTAGACGAATCTATTGATACTTAGATATAATGCTTGCTGCTGCGTTCATTTTTGTGGCCAGAAAAGCGCTCTGCTTCGCAAGTAGACGCTCTTCTTCCACTCTCCGTTCCGCTGCCAGTCTCAGCGCTTCTGCCTTAGCGGCTCTTTCCAGAGCCAGGCGATTCAGTCTGCGCGCTGCATCTTCCGTCCCATCATACTCACATCCATCATCACTCTGCTCCTCAGGCGGCTCAGGGGAAAGCCCTCGTATTGAATTGTACAGCTTAGCGAGTCGCTCAGCGGCTAGCACTTGAGAGGTAGCAGGCCGCTGCAGGACTGCTGTATTCCGCACTTCTTCCTTTGCACCTATACGGCTACTAGGGAGGAGGGTTTGGGGAAGGGTGCTACTGTCTATCCAGGTGTCGGTGCTTATTGGGATATTGGCCCCTGAAGGGATTAAAACTCCGCAATTATCTTCTTTGGTTTCGCTTTTGCGAACTTCAATAGGGAGTAGTTCGCTGTGGCGTCCTTCAATTTCCTCCCTTTGTTCCTTCTGTATATCCTCCAGATTCGGCGCGGGAAAGGGATTTTCAGTATCCGTTTTCTCCTGAAGCCCCTCACCCCAGTTTATGACAGGGCGCACCCCCTGGTCTAGCGGTATTGGGTCTTCAATAATCCCTGCAAATAGACCTATGCCGTCCTTCGGCATAGGTCTTTTTACTCTCTTGATAGTCATAGGCATTTTGAGGATTTTGGACATGCCTTCAATGACCAATTGAGGCAGTTTCCCTGCTTCCTCCTGAGGATGACACTTTAAAGCCTGCGGAACTAATGGACTGACTGGTTGAACGGACTGAGGCACTTTAACTTGTTTCGGTTTGCTTCCTCCGCAGCCCATTTATATGGACGTATGGGCTGCTGAGTTGGAATGTTCTAGGGAGAGGCGAGAAACTTCCGGATTTCTACTTAAGAGCAGTTATAGAGCACCTAAGTTTCGGAAATAGCGCAATTCTGCTGAAGCTGCAGCAATAGGCGATCTAGAAAAGCGACAAACAGTACTTTTTAACCTTTTTGAGTAAAGCAGGGCGAATTGAATAACTACTAAAGTGTATGTTATCTGAGAAAAACGATGAGAGGAAGTCCACTGATACAGTTTACCAGCGTGTTTTCACACAAAAAGACTGAATATCTAGCTTTTATACGAAAACAGGACTCTATTGGTACTTAGATATAATGCTAGCCGCCTCGTCCATCTTCGCACCCATAAAAGCGCTCTGCGTAGCCAGTAACCGCTCTTCTTCCGCCCTCTGCTCCGCTGCCAGTCTCAGCGCTTCCGCCTCCGCGGCTTTCTCCATAGCCAGGCGATGCGCCCTGCGCGCTACATCTCCCGCCGCATCATAGTCCTCCTCCTCCTCACTCTGCTCCTCAGGCGGCTCAGGGGAAAGCCCTTGTATTGGGTTGTACAGCTTAGCAAGTCGCTCAGCGGCTAGCACTTGAGAGGTAGCAGGCCGCTGCAAGACTACTGCTGTATTCCGCACTTCTTCCTCTGCACCTATATGGCTACTAGGGAGGAGGGTTTGGGGAAGGGTGCTACTGTCTATCCAGGTGTCGGTGCTTATTGGGATATTGGCCTTGGAAGGGACTGACGATTCGCAATTATCTTCTTGGGTTTCGCTTTTGCGGAGTTCAATAGGGAGTAGTTCGCTGTGACGCCCTGACTCTCCTTCAATTTCCCGTCTTTGTTCCTTTTGCATATCGTCCAGACTCGGCGCAGGAAAAGGATTTTCAACAGCAGTTTTCTCCTGAAGCCCTTCTTCCCTCTTTGTAGCGGGTTCCCTCCCCTGTACTGGCGGTATTGGGTCTTCAATAATTCCCGCAAAGGGCTCCATACCTTCCTTCGGCATAGGTCTCTTCGCTCTCTTGAGAGACATAGGCATTTTGAGGATTCTGGACATGCCTTCAAGAACCAATTGAGGCAGTTTCCCTGCTTCCTCCTGAGGATGGCACTTTAAGGCCTGTGGAGCTAATTGGTTGATTGGCTGAATGGACTGAGGGACATTCGCTAGTTCCTTTTTGCTCCCTCCGCAGCCCATTTATATAGACGGAGAAGTTGCAGAAATGGAATAATCGGAAGAAACAAAGCTCAGCATTTCTAACTAAAGTAGCTATCTTCGGCCTGGCTTTAGGATAAATCGCTGTTTTTTTGAATTTCAGGCAATAGGAAACTTGAAAACAGCCATTACAAACCTCTTAGAGACTTTTGCTGAGATAAAGTAGGCGGGTTGAATTCCTACTAAATTACCTATCTAGGTATTAAAAGCGAAGATACAGTGAGAGAATTTACTCACTTCGTTGGAGATTGGGAATCTAAAGTCAGTTACCTGGGCAAATCATAGGAGAACAGTGCGCCCTAAACTAAGCCAAAAGGCATCCCAAACGGTGAATTTCCTAGGAAAGATGCAGCGGATCAGACGGTAAGTCCCAACAGAGAGGTTTGCACCCTACTAAGGGGAGTTATCGTCAATCCACTTGACTCGCTTTCCATCCAGCCACTCCCCTTCCCTCATCACTCCGTTGGTCTGCGTGTACTTTCCTCGTCCGTGCTGCTTGCCCCAACGCCAGCGACCTTCGTACCTGCGTCCATCGGGCCACACGAACACTCCCCAGCCGTCCTTCTTGTCCTCAAAATAGTCCCCTTCATACCTGCGTCCATCCGCCCAGGTGAAGACCCCTCTCCCATGCATCTTATTGTCTCTCCACTCCCCCACGAACTGCCTGCCATCCGCCCAGCGATACGTGCCGACCCCATTGATATTGTTATCCCTGAACTCCCCTTCATACGTACTGTTGTCTCCCCACAGGAACTTCCCTCTGCCTTCCTTCTTCCCATCCTTATACAGTCCTTCATACCTCGCTCCATCCGGCCAGATCTCCAAGCCGTACCCATGCTGCTTGTCCTGGTCCCAGCCTCCCTTGTAACTCGCTCCGTCGCTATGCGTGTACACTCCTTGTCCGTGCGCTTTGTCCTCCTTCCATTGGCCTTCATACACGTCTCCGTCTGCGTGGAACAGTCTGCCTTTGCCTGTGGCTTTATCGTGGGCCCAGTAGCCTTCGTACATCGACCCGTCGGCCCAAATTTGGATGCCGCGGCCGTGGCGCTGGCCCGTGGAGTTCCACTCTCCGGTGTAAAGGGCACCTTTCTCTAGCTCTGAGGGAGGACGGCGGGAGACGCTCACTCCGTCTCGTAGGTCGAAATCGTACACGAACTGGCCCATAGTCTCGATAGCCCGTGCTATTGTGGGGCTGCGGACTGCACTGACTGTATACGAGTCCTTCGCAGCCTTCGTTTGAAAGGTCTGTTTGAGGAGGTTTCTGGCTTTCCTGCGAGTGACGTACCCCCGCAGGACCGACTGCATGCGAATGACAGCCAGTTGAGTGAGTTTTTCATGGGGACTCGGATATGAGTCCAGGTCTCGGTTGTAACTCACGTCTACAGCGGGGGCGTGCTGCTGGGAAGCCTTGGTGGTTCTGCTGATTTCCACGTTGGTCGTGCGTTCCGGTGGATTGCCGCTGCTTAGGCAGGAGCAGTTGGACCCCATTCCCTATTAGTAGTCCCGCCCAATGACACAGGTGGTAGAACTCAAGGTTGCTAGCACTGCCATTACCTGTTTGGTCCTGGATACAGGGAGTCTGCACTGTGCACTTAGTCTGGCGGACGGCTGTTTGTGCCTGTTTTCCTTCCCCGCAATGCTAGTGGGGCAACTGGTATCTGAAGGAATCCTTGCTTCGTCTCAGGCAGTGAGATGTCTGGGCTGGGGGAATGGTCCTTCAAGAGAGTGGCTGGCTGCAGGCAAGGAAGACGGCTACCTGTCCATCTATATAGAAAGTCGAACAGGCTGGCGGGAGACCTTGGCCCTGCACCTGCACCAAGGCGATATACTGGACTTGAGCTGGGCGGGGGAGCAACTAGTGACTGCCTCTGTGGATAACTCCATAGTGGTGCTTGCTGTGAGGACTCTGGAGGGAGTGCTGCAGGCTGCTGTGGTGCAGGTGGTGGAGACACACTTGGGCTGGGTCACGGGACTGGTGCACTTCCAGGGACAGCTGTTTGTGCAGGTAGTGGTTCCTTAGCATGCAGCGGCGCACCTCAGTGTCTACGACTCTGCTGCCAAAGCTCTCAAGCCGCTACTTCGCTTCCTGTATGAAGAGGAGGACACACAGACCTTCACAGCGCCCAGGCCGACTGCAGGGGCGGATTTCCTCTGTTTCCCAATCGTGGGCACGGCCAAAGAGACGAAACAGCACAGTCTGTTTTTCTATTGGCCGCAGTCTGCACAGCTACTGGAAGTCCCTCTGCCTGAACTGGCGCTGCAGCAGGCGACAGTTGCAACTTGCTGTATGCCTGTGTCAAAAAACGTCTTTGTAGGGACGAATTTGGGCTTGATCTTGTTCTCATTCTCAGACCTGACGAAACCCTGGCGGTTTACGCCTTGTAACGATTCGCAGGCCATTACTAGCCTGGCTCTGGGCAGCTCCCACCTGCTTGCAGCGACAGAGCACGGCCAGCTGACAGTCCTTTCTCTCCATAGCACTTAATTACCCTTGGGACTGGCCTGCTGCTTCCTGCTCCTCAGGTCTTCAAAGGTAGGCAGTGGTGCCAAGCCTACATTGCGAGGCTGTGAGTGCAGAACTGAGGGCGCCTGGCGCACTTCTTCCGGCAGGATCTTGCAGTGTGGCCGCTCCTCTCTCTGGATCTTCTTTATGACAATGCCCATGCTGCTCAAAATATCACTCGCAGGCTGGGAGTCTTGCCCGTGACTTGACAAGTCCGTGCGTCTGTCCACCATATAGTAAGACTAATAGGGAGGAAAGAGAGTAGAGGCAGGATAAGGACTGCTTGGGAGGATTAGCCATTAGGAGGGGAGTTCTAACTATTACCCCTGTTTTTTAGCTGGAAATAAATGCTGTATCACAGAAGTGGGGGAAAAGAGTATCTCTGGTGCGTTTCAGGAACACTCAAAGAGCGGATTTGAGTAAATTCTAGAGACTTAGGGACCATTTTTCAATTTCCTTTGAATTATGGAGGTGGGAAGCAATATTGTCGTTGCAAACGTTAGTTTGCCACTGTTATAGTAGCTAATTTGCCAGTTATCCAATGCAAACAGTGTCCAATTCCAGCCAAGTTTCTAATAGCCACAGTACATCTACTCGTAATTTCTCTTTCTGAAGTCAGTTTTCCTCCGAATTCCTTAGAAGCCGCACAAATATGGTCCTAAACAAGCCTAGCAACTCCACCCGAGAAGCCACTTTCCTTTCGCCCATACATCCTCCAGTACTATTGAGAAATGCATGCTGATGTTTTAATCCCCAGCCGCAAACTCCTCTATCCTTTCCAATGACCTTTGAGTGCTGGCTTCTGCTGTGGTGCTGTACCTGTCTTGGTGGAGTAGCAGGACTAGTGAGTTATAGTGGGCAGGAAATGGGCAGTTTCGAAGGTGTGAGTAATGGGAAAATGCTACAGGGAGGTGCTGTTCGAAGGGGATAGTCTGTGCAGCAGTGCTGCATACTGATCTGTTTATGGCTTGTAGATGGGGAGTCTACGGTGCTGATAGAGGCCAAAGGAGGCTGGAGCATGAGAGAAGGACTCCCAATAGCATTAATGTGCATATGCAACTGCTGTTTGCTGCTTTTTGCATTCAAGTACAGGGAATGAAGTAATTACGGCAGTCTGCATTTTTCAATTCGCGTAAACTATACTGTAGTCTGAAAGATTAGTTTTTATGCAGTACTTCGATTTCACTTTGCTATTCGAGGCTACTTCTCAGACAACTTAAGGGGAACAGTCTCAGACTCACCTGATTCCATTAATATATGGCGCTGCTAACCCGGGGATTAGGGAAGAATTCAGCGGTGGGAGAGGTGACTTAGAGAAGACTCCGCTATCATAATTTGCCTGGGAACTGTAGATTCGGCCAACACTGTATGGAAGTATCTATTGCCTGGGGAAGACTCCGCACACGAATACATGTGAAATCGCTATATATTTCTAACAACCTACAATTAGCAAATCACATAATCTAGGCCCTAACATAGCCCAGTCAGCCCATCTTTCAGACATTACTTCTATTCCGGCTTCTGCTTAATGTACGAAAACTGTCTTCAGTCCGCTGTCACTTGAACATTGCACTTTAAGAGAAGTTTACAGTCAAATAGAGCCTGGAAATGTAGTATATATACAGTGTAATTTCTTAATCTCAAGAGTAGACAAGGCTTTTTTTCCATTCTCCGAAGTATTTTAATCACTCTGGACGCTTTCATACTCCCGGATGTCTCGCAACTTGCGGAATCGATAGTAATGTGCTGAAAGCTCTGCAAATCTGCACTTTCTGACGAATATCCGAGTAGACTAAGAGCAGAAAACTGCCTTTGCACATAAATAAAGTGTGGAAAATCCAGCTTTAAGCCTGCATTCCATAGAGACTACGACCCTGTAAAGCCTCATCCTTGATCGAAAGAGACTTTCCGCGAGTAACTAACTCCAGCCAAGGATCCTAGCGATACGGATTTAGGTAGTAACTATTGGTAGCCCGGTACACCTGACTGTAGTAGCCCATATCACGGCTCATTTCTATGCTTTCTTCGTAGCGGTTGCGGGGATCGGCCAGCACTATTTCCCGCGAAGAGGCCTTTGTCCCTTTCCCAGCAGTAGGCTTTTTCCCTTTCCCTGCAGAGGCTTTGTCTGCTTTCTTCACAGAATCACTGGCTTTTTGAGCCTTGTCGACTGCCTTTTGAGCCGTAGATGCGGCCTTCATTGCCATTTTGCTGGCTTCCTTGGCCCTGGCAGCGGCTTTTTGGGCAGTTTCGCCAGCCTTTTCCGCCTTGGCTGCCGCTTTCTTGGCAGCTTGCTTGGCCTGCCGCGCTGCAGCTGATGCGTCCTTTATCTTTTGCTGGTCCTTCATAACGGATTACTAGGCTGCTGTTGAAAGAGGTGCAACAAGGCAAATCTGAGGTGTGATTGGCTCAAAACCCTCCTAATCGGATACTAAAGACCACCTATTAGCCTAGTAAAACAAGTCTGCGGGTCCTCTAGTGCCAATAGCTCTACTGCTTGAGTATAATTCTGCGGAACACAGGGAGGACTATACAACTACTCTGGAGTCCGAATTGAGCTGTATTTCCATGTAACAGCAGATGGCATATATATGAGTTACAGGAAAACTGACCGTTTGTGGATTTTGCACAATGAGCAGTACGCTTTTGTATGTGGACAGATCCTTGTATCGCTGGGACTCAGCGTAATTATCAATTTGATTACTACTTTTTGGACTTTGCTATCGCAATTTGCCTGGGAACTGTATGCTGCCAAAGCTATACAGAATTGGTCACTAAGCTCTAAAGTAGACAAAGCCTTTCCACAGTATTTGAATCACTCTGGACTTTCACACGAAAGTGCAGAAAGCAGCTACAAGCAGGCACTCCATACAAACTACGACTCTCTAAAGGCTTAAGAGAATATACGCCAGTGCAAAAGTCGGCACACCTGACTGTAAGCACTCATATCTTGGCTCATGCATCTGCTTTCTTCGTAGTGGGCGCCGGTATTAGCCTTCTCTAACGCCCACGAAGAGGACTGTGTGGTCTGGATGGGATCCACAGCAGTGGCCTTTTTGTCTTTCCCCGCAGAGACTTTGTTCGCTCTCTTAACAGAGACTTTGTTCGCTCTCTTAACAGACTCACTGGCTTTTTGAGCCTTGTTGACTGCCTTTTGAGCCGTAAACGCGGCCTTCATTGCCATTTTGCTGGCTTCCTTGGCCCTGGCAGCGGCTTTTTGGGCAGTTTCGCCAGCCTTTTCAGCCTTGGCTGCAGCTTTATTGGCAGCTTGCTTGGCCTGCCGGGCTGCAGCTGATGCGTCCTTTATCTTTTGCTGGTCCTTCATAACGGATTATTACGCTGTTTAAAAAGGCGCAGAGAAGTAAAGCTGAGGTCATGGGCCAAAAGACCACTGCTCTGTATTAAGTTGGAGCTGGAGTCTACCACCCTCTGCATATCACTACTCAGAGCGCAGCTTCCTTCGGTCAGGAAATTAGTTTTCTTGAGCTCTCTAGACTTCCTATGTATTCAGCTCTACTAGCGTGGAGGCTCTCTACACTAAGGCAGACCAACTATACTGCTGTCTGCTGCCTTTATAAATGGAAGACTACGAAGTGTCTCCAAGTCCCTTTTTCATCAACCGCAACTCTGGTGTGCGTCTCTTCCACAGCACTTCCCTGCAGCGACACGGCCTGCCAGTGGTGGTCAAGCGTCA
>Ga0247837_1001045_pt1 | contig 59318 bp, 48 predicted proteins | sample LaCtaG_2_FD_187115 | JGI IMG/M metagenome (GOLD analysis project Ga0247837, IMG submission 187115) | Freshwater microbial communities from meromictic Lake La Cruz, Castile-La Mancha, Spain - LaCruzMarch2015_14.5m | ecosystem: Environmental > Aquatic > Freshwater > Lake | place: Spain: Castile-La... | reverse complement strand
AGCCGCCCAAACTGTCTATCATGACAGCAGCGGTACTACTAAGTTTGCAATCAAGAAGCTCGACGCTGCAGAGGTCGAGAAGCTACTGCGAAGTGATCCTTTTTTCAGTGAATTAGATGGTCTGGGCGAAAAGGAAATAAAGGAAAGGCTGGATTACTTGCGTTGGCTTATTGGTTGGTTAACCGTGGAGGTTCCTGGAGTGACGCCCAAAGTCGTCGTGTATCTCGACCACTGCGACTCGTTGGAGACCAAATCTCCAGAGGAAGGAGGCGGGAGATATGTGATTGCTTTTAGAGGCAGCACCGGCCTTTCGGAAGACTGGGTTACGAACGTTTCGCAAGCGTGGACCGGAGCAAGCAATTACCATGAAACCGCTCTTAGAATCGGATTCGGTTTGCAGGAGGTTAAGTCATTCCGCTGGGAGTTCACCGGGCACTCGCTGGGAGGCGGTTTAGCGGCTGCTGCCGCAATGAACTCGAATGGCAAAGCGATCACTTTCAACGCGGCTGGCGTGAACCCGCAGATTTTCTTGGTGCCTGGGCAGAAGGACACTAAAGAATACGTCAAGCACGGGTACAAGAACTACATCAACTCAGGCCGCAGAGAACAATTGATAAAAGCTTATGTTATTGAGAAGTCTTTGCCCAATAATGCAGGCTGGTCGGATTGCCCAGATGTGTTGACTTGGCTGCAGCCGATGATCATTCGTGTCACAGGCCATGGTTTCGAAGCGGATGGAAGTCGCGTTCAGATGGAAGGATTGTTCAATCTCGATGTAGGGGATCGGTGGTCATTGGATCGGATCGAAAGTAGATTCAAGGAATTTTGGGACGGAAACTATCACAACCGTTTTACTTTCAATAAATTTGACCCTTCCACGTGGCTTCAATTCGAAGACTTTTTGGACGCAGTGGTCCTTGGTCGGTCATATGTTAGAGGACTACATAATATGCTCATCCAGTCCCACAAGTTTCCGTCGCTCCTCTATGGCTTGCTGCATGACGATCAACTGGATTGGAATGCCTACGATTGGAGGGGCCGTCGATAGATCGAAAAAGAAATTGGGCGAGTGAATCGCTCAGCAGAGTGCAAGGAAATTCTGAAGTTGTCTGACGAGTCTGCATTGCAGAGTGCAAAGACATTCTGGAGTTTCCTAATGCGTTTGCGTCAGGTCGGGTGAAATTTATGGCAACATATTTACGGCACCGCTATAACTTCGTTGGGGTCAGACCCCCCTGTGCAAAAACTGTGCTCCGACAATATTCGCTTCGAGAGTCACTGTAAACGACAAGATCAAAGAGGACGATTAAAGGCGATCGAGTTGGTGTGCGATCGAAAGAATCGTATCGACGATGCATTCAAACCCGCATAAAGGTCTATGTCGTCGCTGTGAGCGTGGACCGCGAGCGGTGTTCTCGATAAAGTCGATCGGAGAGAAGACGATTCGAATTAGGCTGCCCTGCGTGGGTAACTCTTGAGCAGTCCACCGAGTCGTTCGTGGCAATGAATGTCGCTCATGCGAATCATTTTCGATCCAGTTCTTAACTTGCTTGATATCTTTCGCTTCTTTGGTGGCAAACCTCTTTCGATCAATTGGTTATCTTAACCCTGGTGAGGTCTTTCGGCATGATAATGATCTCTGTACTGCGAACAGAACACCACCCCGGATAACTGGTTGAGAATAGTTCGAAGACTCTCGCTAGGTAACCCACTTTGCTTTGCAATCGCTCGACGATCGGGATGCACCGAGGGAACTGCTATATCGGATCTATTAAGTGGCTTGTCACTGATATTCGAGACCGATGCGGGGCACCGTTGCAACCCAAACGTCGTTAACGACATTTGTGTAAGCACTTAGGTGCAAGTAGCGGAAAGTTGAAAGGGCTAAAAGTGCGCGCAGCGAAAGTCCTGTCTGTTAAGCAACTTTTCCGTAACGCGGCACACTCAGAACGACCAATCGATCCGGTCTCGAACGCTGAAAACCCTGCTTTTTTGACCACTTTCAAACTCGACTTCTCAGAGAAGGTTCCTTATCAGGGTTGGTACGGGGAGGATAAACCCAGGGGCATTCGAAAGTGGCATGGGCGTCTCGCCCATGGTTTTATCATCGCCGCCTTTCGCTCCGCGAAAGAACGCGTCATTAACGCAACTTTTGCGGAGCAAAAGGCGACTATCACAGCCTCACTGCGTCAAAATTATGCTGATGATGACCGTGGTCTCCGATACGACAGGATACTCCCCGTCCTTCATTAAGGTCGCGCGAATCGTAAGCGCATACTCCTTGTTCGTGATCAGTCCCTTATCCACATCGATACCAAACTCACATCGAGACAGGTCTTGGGGATAGTCTTGCGATGCAGCCGAAAAAGGGGACGGTTCAGCCCCCTCCGAAACGAGAGTCAACTTCAGCGACTGGTTCAAGGACGCGTCACGATGGATCGAAACAGGAATCGACAAGGTTGTCCCAGGTTCGTACATAATCTCGGGTTCTGTCGAGATCTTCAGCAATGCTCCTATTGGAAGAAAGCCCATTCTCGTTTTTTGTCGTGAGAGACTGTAACGAAAATTACCTTGTGGGTCAGCAACTTGAGCAACCCCGTTCACGACCATCCGGGAAGTCCGAGTTGTTTCCAACCACTCGGGCAAAAAAACGGGATACAGCACGCGACTTACCGTCGGCCCTACTCTTAACTCTGGCCCCGATATCCCCTGGATATGCCTGCCCTGTTCGGAAGTCATTTCCAATAAAATATCCCCCTTGAATTCTGGATTGCGAGCGATCAAGACGGGTGCTGGAAATGTGGTTCCGCGTGGCCATTTGGTGACATCATCTTGGCCTTCGGCGTCAATCTCGAACGGCGGCTTAATCGTTGTGCACATCAACATCGGGGCCGTGGTTCGTTGGAATGAGCGCTCATTTATCACGGCCTGTCCCTCGACCGATACCATCGCCGCAGTTGCAGCTGATTTGTCATCGACCTTCACTTCCACCTTCAGCGAATTCTGTTTCGCAGCTATCTGCAGGTTCTCGACAACGCGCATTCCAGAAGGCAGCCCAACAAACTTGATGTCAATCGGTTCCGTAAACCCACCCCGCCGAGTCGCCTTCAACTCAATAGTTGCGTTACCACCGATTCGAACAGCGAGCAGCTCTGCGATTTGCAATTGAAAGTCGGGCCCTGAACGCTGAATCGATAACTCGTACGTTGCCGCTGGTGATCCGCTAGAGCCTGACAGATCGGATACAACGATTTCATACTCACCGGCCGTTGGCGGGCTGAACTCGAATTGGGCATCCGTCGAACCCTCCGAATCATCGCTGCTCTGTATTTCTTTTCCCGTAGCGTCCAACACGGTGACAGTTGGGTCAACGTGCGAGCCTGTTTTCTCACCCGAAACGGAGATCGCCCAGATTTCTCCTACCTGACCACTCATGCGATATCGGTCTGCGACATGCTTTGTCTCTAGGACCCCTGCGACGACGGCAGGCACACTCAACGTGCTCGCCACGTCCGCCGGAATCGCCACCGCTGCGTCCGCATTCTCCGGTTCGGTCGCAATGGTGAGTTGATAGACGAAAGAACCATCTCCGGAAAAATCGAGATCATACACGGCAGCAATATAGCTCTCGCCAGCGCGAGCTCGAAAGGCAATCTTCAAGTCACCACCCGCCGTATCGGCCGCTTCTGCAACCAATTTGCCCGTTGCATCACGCACTTCGACCACTGCTCGCAAAGGCGATGCGATCGATGAGGCAACCAACGTGCACTTCACCGTGCCATCGGTCTGTGCAACGAACTGGAAGCGATCGACTTCCCGAATTCGTTTGATTTGACCGCTTATACAAACCGGTAATGTCTTAATCACATTCACGGCCGCTGTGGACTCCAACTGATTAGGGGCAGCAGTGACCGAAAATCGACCAGAGGATGTCGCACCGTTGGCATTGGCAGCTTGCCATTTATAAACTCCCGGTGGAACGTCTGCCGGGATAGTCAGTTTTGCTTTGGTTTCACGCGGCAGTTTGTAGGGGGATCGACGCGCTTTCTTGCCGAACCAATAGGGCGGCTCGGGTACAACAACGGGACCGGGCTTGCCGACGATCTCCAATTGAATGCGTTCATGACGCACGAAAACCTGCATATCGGGCGTCCAATCATAGCCGCCTAAACTTACCTCGATCGTTTGCCCTGCTTGTCCACCTGGTGGATACATATACCCGATCGACGGCGAGAGCTGGGCATTTGCCGAAAACGAAAATACCGAACAGCCGACGACCACAGCAACCATCTTCACGTGTCGCAGGACATTAGCAAGTGAGCCAGTGATGGATGACATGGTGTTCGACTTCCTCGCCGTTTGGCTGCTGGGGTAAACGATCTGGGCAAACAGTCTACGCATCGTGCTTAGATCAAATCAAACCTTGGATAACCTGGCCGCCGTCGACGATCGGAACGGGACGTCCCAAGGGGCTCAGATAGCTTCGGTCGGGATCGATCCCCATCAATACGGAGATCGTTCTCAAAAGGTCGTTGACACCCACCGGCGCACCGATGGTTGCTGACGCGTGTTTGTCCGTTGCACCAATGACTTGTCCCGGGATCGTACCGCCACCCGCAAATATAATGGTTTGAGCCATAGACCAGTGATCGCGTCCCGCTTGAGCGTTGATCCTCGGTGTGCGTCCCATCTCACCCATCATAATCACCAACGTCTCATCCAGCAGTCCACGCTGATCCAAGTCGGTGACTAAGGCGCTGAAAGCTTGATCGGCATACGGAATCAAATCGGTCTTCAGACTTGGAAAGCAATTGAAATGGACATCCCAACCCGGGGCGTCGACACCGACGAACCGGCAGCCCGCTTCCACTAACCTTCGAGCTAGCAACGCACATTGGCCCAGTTGCGTGCGTCCGTAGGCATCGCGGACCTTCTCCGATTCCGAGTGGATGTCAAAGGCGCGGCGGGCGGCTTGGGACGCGACCAACTGATACGCTTTTTCATAGTAGGTGGTCATCGCTTGACCCGTCGCCTGTTGATGCTGGCGTTCCAGCGTGTCCAAGCCAGCGAGCAACCGCTTGCGAAGTCCAAGTCTGGCCGCACTCAATCCCATAGGTGGTTGCAAGTCTTTGACGTCAAAGTCGGGTTGGGAAGGATCGGCTTCGATCACAAACGGCGCATGCTCGGCACCGTAAAAGCCTGGACCTCCGCCTTGCATCGGGTGAGGCAGATTGATGTAGGGCGGCAGCGATCCCTGTGCTCCTAACGACCGAGAGACGGCCGAGCCAAACGAGGGATAGAACTCGTTATTTGGAATCGGGTTGTCACCGTCCGCAAAACTGGCGCGACGTCCAGTCATCACGTAATGGTAGCCTGTGGAATGACCGTTATCATTGTGACCATGATTGCGCAGAATCGTGTACTTGTCCGCCATCTTCGCGCACAGCGGCAATTGATCGGTAACGAATGTACCGGGCACGTTTGTCCTGATCGCTTGAAACGGTCCGCGAATCTCAGCCGGGGCATCGGGTTTTGGATCCCACATGTCCTGGTGCGGTGGCCCACCTTCGAGAAACAGAAAAATACAGGACTTTGCTTTCGGCCCCTTGGGACCAGCGGCTTTGGCTTGCAATTCCATTAACCGAGGTAACGTCATGCCGCCGATCAAACCACAGCTTCCTAGCCGCAACGCGTGACGTCGGGAAATGCCGCGACAATTCTGGGATGGACTGCCCAAAGATAATTTCAACACGTTGCGGTTTCCTAATGGTTAAAGAGAAACTCTTTCGAGTTCATTAGCGACCACAAAACGTCTTCCGTCGCGGCCCGTCGATCGAGCTCAGTAAACGCTTGCAGCATCAAGTCGCGTTCCGCAGAATTGGGCATGCGAGAAAGCGTGCTAAGGTACAGTTCGTCAATCACCTCGGTTGGCTCTAGATTCGAGTTGCTTAAGCGACGCGAGCGGCCGTGGCGGTGCGATAGCTTTTGAAATAACTCGGGTGCGTTCAGTAGATGCAGCGCCTGGGCCATACTCGGTTCGTCGCTCCGCTCACACTCGCATACGGTTGCTCGCACCGGACGACCAAAAATGCGAAAGAAATACGAAGGCATATGGTTGTCCCAAACTTGAATAGCGCGGTAACCCGTTGGCCAGCCATTAAAGTCTTCTACAACATCCGCACTCTGATTGATTGCATCCAACAACACTTCCGCCTTGAGCGGTTTTTGCAAGTAATGCGAAAAGTTTTGTTCGTCATCCGCGTTGGAAGGCAATGTTCGTGAACTGGATTGATACACCCGTGAGTTTAATAAACTGCGTGTAAACGCTTTGAGATCGTAGTCGAGATCCCGCATGTGATTCGCCAACGCGGTTAAAAGGGCCGGGTTGGTGGCGGGATTAGTTTCGCGGATATCGTCAATCGGCTCGATCAAACCACGGCCGAAGTAATGAGCCCACATGCGATTGGCAATCGCCTTGGCAAAGAATGGGTTTTGCTTCTCAGTCAGCCAAGCAGCGAACACTTGTCGACGGTCGGTGACGTTGAAAAAATCTGCTGCCTTACCACCCAAGACACTTGCTGGAACCAACTCACCGCTGCGCGGATGCGGCAAGTCCTTTCCACCGCGCGAAATCAGTGCCTGCTCGCCGTTAGGAAGTTTCTTTAGCGACAAACCGGTAAAGAAACCGGCCAATGCAACATAGTCGGACTGCGACCAGCGTTCTGACGGGTGATGATGGCACTGAGCGCATTCGATACGAACGCCCATTAGCAATTGGCTGACCGACCGCGCCGCCTCGTCGGGCTTGTTGAGAACTTTGTAGAAGGAACCAGGTCCTTCCGCGGATGTGTTACCTTGAACAGTTAGCAATTCCGACGACCATTCATCATACGCGCGGTTTTCAGCAAAACAGCGGTGCAGCCAACGCTGCATCGCCACCGCACCCTGCGGCGAAATCGTCAACGCATCGGCTCGAAGAATATCTAACCACTTCATCGTCCAGTAGTCTGCGTATTCTTGGCGTTCGAGCAGCTCGTCGATCAGTCGTTGGCGTTTGTTGGTAGCTGGATCATTCGAAAACGATTTCGCCTGGTCAACCGTCGGCAGCGTCCCGATGACATCGAGTGACACGCGCCGCAAAAAGGTTGCATCATCACAGATCGCACTCGGTTGAATCCCAAGGAGCTGGAGTTTTGTCCAAGCTAGAGTGTCAATGAAATTGTGTTCGATCGGTCGTTCAATATTCTGCCCGAGACGTGGCAGAGTAATGCGGCATGTCGTGACATGGCCGAGATGACGCACGAGAATCGCGGCTTCACCGGGAATCGAACTTGCCTGAATCAATCCTCGTGCATCCACATGCGCGATCGAACCTGCATTGGATTCAAATTCGCATTCGCTGGTCACACATTGACGCCGGCCCAAAGAGTCTACGGTGCTGACTCGCAGTTGCTGAGTTTCGGCAGCCAGTAGCACCTGCTCGTGAGGCTCCACTTCGATGGAAACGATTTCGGCAACCGGAGCATCTTGGGACTGAATGTCTTCGGATTGATAATGTGCGCCCTCGGCGACCCAACGCACCAACCGCCGCTCGCGCTGGCTGTCGGGGAGAAGTGCCTCGGCACCGCCGTGAGGAATCAGCGCCGTAGCCTTCTGAATCAAAAGGCTGTTGATCGGACTGGCTACCGCGACACGCCGCCCACGACTCGCGCTAACGATCGAGTCAAAATCGGCCTGAGCATCGAAACCAAAGATGCTCAGTTTGAATCCATTTTGGCCTTCGGCTTTTCCATGACAGCCACCTGAGTTGCACCTTGATTTCGTGAGGATTGGGATAATCTCGTGGCGAAACGAAATTTTCTTTGGGTTGTCCAACCGAGTGACGGAAATAGCGATCGACGTGCGCAGTTCGCCGACGGAAATCAGCAATGTGGCCGAGCCATTCGCAAGAGGGTGCACCAAGCCGCGTTCATCGACACTTGCGACATGCGGAGGTTCAACGCGTAGGGTGGCTGAACGCGTGACGTCGATTCGACGATTGTCTGAACCAGAGCCCCATATAATTAGTTGCTGGGACGCTTCAGGTTGCTCCAAAACGATTGCGGATGGGCTGACTTGGAGTTCACCCGCCAATGAAACCAAGCATCCACTGATCGTGAGGGCGATCACTGAGCAAACATTCAGGAGATTGAGGCGGGAGTAACAATTCACGCTTGAACCGAGCGGGAGAGTAAACAGGTAGGGGGCTATTCCGATTCTAACACACTTCCCATTGCACCTGTTCCATTGCCGCATTTTTCTTCGAAATTGCCGATTCGGTTTCCTAGAACGTGTTGGGGTTAAGTTGAACACCGAGAGCCCCGAGGCTCGCTTGGCCGTTCAAGTTCTCTTTCCCTGCGTTCCTTTGCGTCCTTGGATTGTGATTTTACCCCACATAATTTTGTCTTAATACGGCCATTCCAAGCGATTGTCGGTCGGTCGGGTGATCTTGGTTTACGAGTTTGTGTGGATCGCAGTTGACACTTTACTGGCTTTTCTATTCTGTGCGACTAACTTAAGACAACGGATACAAAATATAAAAAAGAAATATAAAAAAGGACAGGCACAGCGATTGACGGGCGGATTGAATTTGGTAAAGTGTGCCGATCGATTTGACTGTTTCTTCAGGAGCTTTGCTGTGACTATCTCCCGTTCTCGACTTGTTGATGCCACTGTAAGTCGTTGGTACCACTGTATTTCTCGCTGCGTTCGTCGGGCTCATCTTATGGGCGATGAAGCTGCTCCAGGGCGTAAGGATTGGATCGAGAATCGACTGAAGGAACTTGACCAGATCTTTGCAGTTTCCGTAGGCGGGTTCAGTCTCATGGACAACCATTTGCACTTGCTGCTGCGTATCGATCCTGAAGTTGCTAATGGCTGGTCGGATTCGGAAGTGGTTGAGCGTTGGTTTCGACTGTTTCCACCTCGCGGGTCGGATCGCAAGCCGATGAAGGTTTCCAAGGAAATGGTGGCCGCTCGTGTTGGGAATGCGGACTGGGTGGCGAGTGCGCGCAAGCGATTGTCGTCGCTGGGTTGGTTTATGAAGTGTCTCAAGGAGCCTTTGGCTCGTCTTGCGAATAAGCAAGATAAATGCACTGGGGCTTTTTTTGAGGGGCGGTTCAAATCGATTGCGATTCTGGATGAAGAGTCGCTTGTTTCAGTGTGTGCTTATATTGATCTAAATCCGGTTGCGGCTGGGATTGCGGCGACTCCGGAAGCTAGCGAGCACACTTCGATTAAGGCTCGGGTGGATCATGTCGTTTCGAACGGTCGGGCCGAGGATTTGAAGGCGGCGGAGGCTGGTAGTGTGGCGGCGGTTCGGGTTAGTGGCGGGCTTGAAGATGAGCTTTGGCTGGTGCCGGTTGAGGATCGTCGTGGTCTTGGTGCGGTACGTGAAGGGATGCGAAGTGGGTTTACGCTGGGCCAATACGTGATGTTGGTGGAGTACACGGGTCGGATGCTGCGTGATGGCAAGGCTGCGATTTCGACGGAGGTTGCAGATGTGTTTGCGAGGCTTGGTTGCACGCCAGAGGCTTGGGGAGTTCGGATGTCGAAGCTTGCAGGAGGCCGGTTGTTGGGTCGATTTCTTGCGGCGACCCGGGACAAGTTGCGTGAGTTGGCAGCGAAGTTGCAAGTTCGGCATCTTGCCAATGTAGGTTGATCCGCTGGGGTTCGATTTCGATTGAGTGCTGCGAAGGCGAGTTTGCGGGGGGCGAGTGCTTCGCGCCGAAGCTGCCTATCTCATTAGGGCAGCCATGGTTCCGCTACTCAATCGCCATTTTTCATGGGGAGTTGTGTATCTCCCAATGGAGTCTTATTCGCAACTTCTCTGCGAAGAGCCTCAGGTGCAGCCCATCTGGCGTCCGTTGATAGTATCGGAAGTAGGCTAAGCTGACGGATACGATTTTGCGAGTCACGGAATTGCTGTGCCTGTCCTTTTTTGCCCTTTGGTTGTCGATAGGGAGGGCAACAGCCGTCCGATTGACGAGATCGAGGTAGGTGACTTTGTATTGGCTCGTAGCGAGTTCGATCCGGATGGTCCGCTGGAACTGAAACGGGTTGAAGAAAAGTTTGTTCGAACGGCCGTGGTGATGGAGCTAGTGGTTCATGGCCAGTCGATTGCGACGACCGCCGAACACCCGTTCTACGTTCCGGCACAAGGCAAGTTCGTTGCCGCCGGTGAATTGCAAGTGGGCGAGCATCTGGTTGGTCACGACGGGAATTTGGTACAGATCGAATCGATTGGCTCAACAGGTGAAGTGACTACGGTCTACAATCTCCGAGTTGCCGATTTCCACACGTATTTTGTTGGTGGTACAATCTGGGGCTGGGATGTTTGGGTTCATAATGCACTTTATGGGACGCAGAACCCAATAACCGCGTGGGCTGCCAAAACAGGTAGGGCATACGACAGACGTTTTCGAGCGATTTGGCGACAGTTTGAAGGGCAGACAATCGGTGATTGGGAGGTCGCAGCAGTAAATCGGCGCCTTGCGAAAGGGATTCAACCAGACTTAGTTTTGGTTGATCATCAAATGAAGACGGTCAATGTTCATGACTTCACCTCCGCGTACTCCGACGCGCACTATGCTAAAGGCCTCGATTATGTTATGCATCTCAAAAAGCAGTACATGGGCTATCGAGTTGAATACACGGAAAGTTATTGGGCAAATAGTACGATGACGGTCGAAGCAACCGCCAAGAATGGTGTCAAGTATTTACCGGGAACAAGCAAACCATGAGCGATACCGTGTTCGAATTTACTGTTATATCCGCGTTTGGTAATCGCAAGCGGGAAATCGAGAAATTGGTAGATGACGTTGCTGGCGTGATTAAAGTTGCAGTGTCCGACAACGATCCAGTTTATGAGTTGTCGGTCACCGTCGAATTCAAAGGGGCTGCTGACGCAATTCGCAAACACAAGGCGATAGCAAAAGTGATTCAGAAAAGCGGCTATTTGACGATTGCGGCAGTCAAGACAGTCTTGACCGATATATACGATTAAAATTCTAAGTAGACTCATTTGGGTATTGCAGGCTTAGGTGTAGTCGGAGGCGGAGTCGGCACTGCTCTTGGTGGTACGGCCGACAGTTACGCTCTTGCCACCGGTGGAGCCGTTGCAGGGACCTCATCATCCATGATTGGAACGGCCCTGAACAGCAATGGCAACGCAGGCTTTACCTTGTTGAAGCGGCGTGGTACACGACCCGTTAGCATCGCACCCTTAGCGGACGGATTAACTGGGCTAGGTCGCCTGCGAACTATTTCTTGGCGAGATGCCTTGGGGCCGCGTTCTTACGATGCAGAGATCGCGTTACAACAATTGGCATTGATGAATCGAAGCGGATTGGGACTTGTCGCGGCACTGCAATCGGTGGGTGAACAGACTAAATCTAAGTTGTTTCAAAGGATTCTTGGATCGATGGTCGATGACTTGCAAGACGGTAAATCATTGCATTCTGCCATAAGCAAGCACTTGATATTTCCACGTGTCTTAGGCCCATTGATTGAAGTCGGGGAATCGACCGGTAAACTTGCTGACGTTTTGGAGCAGGGAGCTAAAACTATGTCGCAGCACCGCAAAAGCAGGATGGCTCTCCTTTCGATGATTGCATATCCACTCGTCGTAACGATTGCTGCTTCGTCGGTCTCGGTCTATCTCGTGCTGGTGGTGATTCCTAAGTTACAAACTTTTTTGACCGCGATGGGTAGACCATTACCAGCGATGACGCAGTCACTGCTGAATTTTTCACAAGCCATGCAATCGTGCGCGCCGACAATTGTATTGATGTTCTTTGCGTTTTTAGTGGGAACCTATACAACTTACCGTCATCCTCGCGGCAGGCTATGGCTCGATCGATTGGCTTTGTGCATTCCATTTCTGGGTGCGATCTTGCGCCTTTCGGGCACCATTACTTTTTCCAGCACGCTGGGTACCATGCTGAGAAGTGGAGTCCCGCTCGTGGATGCCTTGTCCGCCATCGAAAATCTACATAGGAATCGACATCTTGCGATTACAGTCGCGTCCATTCGGCAGTCTGTCATACGAGGCCAAAGTCTTACCGCTCCTCTCAGTCGAACCTCTGCTTATATGCCTATGCTCGCCCAAATGATGGCGATTGCTGAGCGAACTGGCAAGACCACCGAGATTCTTGAGCAAGTGACGAAGTTCCATGAGGAGCAATTGCGTACGGCAACCAAGCGACTAGGGGCCATGCTGGAGCCATTGCTTATTGTCTTCATTGGTGGCTTTGTTGGTTATGTCTACATTGCATTCTTTGTCGCGCTAATGAGCGCTGGAGGAAATGGCCGATGAACCGATTTCATCTACGAGTATCTCTGTTTGGGTTGAGTATACTATTCCACAACGTGCCCTGCTGCAGGGCTCGCGACACGTTTGATGTTATACAGAGCGAAACTTCCAAACCGCCGGTTCGGAACGGGAGCGATCGTGATCCGACAGCGCCTAGCTCCCGAATGCTGGAACGAATCGTCGCGTCCATGCGAAACAATTCTCCTTCCGCCCAACTCTCAGAAACAAACCTCCCTGAGGCTGTTCCTGTTGTTGCCCCAGTTCCCGATATCCGTCTCAAGGCCATCATATTGAGCGATGTCGATCGTGGTAGCGCCATGCTTTCAGCAAATGGCAAAAGTATCTCGCTGAATCTTTCGCGAACGCAGATTCGCAATCAAGCTAGCGTTCCGTCGCAATCGCCGATTGGCTTCACAATTGAGGGAGTCTTTTTTAAAGTCGAAGACTTTTCCGACCATTCGATCCTACTGCGACTAAGTTCGGACAACTCGGTCTTGATCGTTCAGTAACGTAAACAATCCGCGTTATATTGGCACATCTAAATCCGTTTGGTTTCTTGTTGAAACGACTTTGGTGCAATGTGTCGTTTCCACTTTTTGCATGAAGACACCAACCTCGCGTACATCGAGATGGAGATCGGACTTGAGGATTCCAAACAACCCGTCGAAGCTCTTTCGCATATCGACAGGCTCTGCGTGCAAATAGATCTTGGCCAGTGAGCTGATATCGTCGCAGAAGAAGCGAAACGTCTCGTAAACGCGACTGCCGGCAACTCCTGGCCGATGGTGGAAGGGAAGGTGGTTTTCTCCACAATTACAAACCACAAGGAGTCGCGAGGGCGTGAACAGGTATCCTATACCGTTTAACGCGTTGACGCGTGTTATTTGTATACGGTTTTAGTGCACACATTTAGTGCACACATACTCATCGAGCATAGTCACGTTCTCCACCGGTTTGGAGTTGCCCATGAGCTTGGCGTGAAGCTTCTTAACGAGGTTGCTATCGTTTTTGCGAAGGTTGGTGTTGGTGATGTCGTCTCCCCAAGCTTCTTGCATTTGGTAGTCCGTGACTCCCGTGGCTTTTAGAATGTAGAACAGTGGCATCTCAGCTTGGCGCAACGGTTTGCTTTTCCGATGGTCTTGTACTCCCGGCTCGGGAGAAGATGCTCAAAACCTTTGTGTTTTCCGCTATCTTTCGCTGCATTCTGCAACAATCATGATCTTCTAGAAAACAGCAGAAAACATTGAGGTTTTGCATTTTTTTCGATCGTTTTAGATTCGCTTCCTAAGAAGTGGGTCGTTGGTATTTGAGTTCCCTGGTTTTAGGACATCGAAGTAAAAGATCGCCGATATCTGCTAAACGCCTTACTGCGATTGATGGCATCCTGAGGTTGGTCGTGCAAAGCCATCAAAGCTGGTGGAAGGCACGTAAACCATCGAAGCTCATCATAGCCGCCTTCCAGAAGGCCTCCGTGCATGGCATCGGGAAAGGCAAGCCTCAGGCCGCGTATCATTGTGTAGAAAGAGCTGGGGAGATTGCCAAGCCCGCCCAGTGGGTCGCCCATCGCAGAGTCGAGTCCGACCGACCACAATATCAAATCCGGCTTAAAGCTCCTCAGGACAGGAAGTGCTTCCTTCAAGAATCGCTCCATAATCGCATGAGGCATCTGCTCCCCCTCAAATTCAATGGATTTTATGTTTGGCCCTTTCTTCATGGGACGGGCGTCAAATCCCCAGTCCTTGTCCCGACGCGAGTATGGATACTCATTACCAGAATTTAGATATCGGTCTTGAACCGTATCGTACTGACCGTCAGTAAAGCGTTGTCGAATCTCATCGTAAGGAGACCGATAGGAAATATCGATCAGAAGAGTGTCTGGCTGATGGGCCAAAACATCGGCGGTACCGTTGCCACGATGATGATCAATATCAATGACTACAACCCTATTTGCAAAACCCGGACGGAGTTGGACGATGTGATCCCTTGCGTAGAGCGCCGCAAGAGCGGCATTCGAGAGGTAACAAAAGCCCATCGCTAGATTGCGCTCGGCGTGGTGGCCTGGTGGCCACACCAGGCCAAAGGCAGTGTCACCATTTGGCGAGTAGAGAAGATGATCCATCATGTCGTAGGCTGCCCCGACTGCGAGCATGGCAGCATCCAAAGTACCAGGTGTTACATCAGCTTCTTTTCCAAAATCACCTACAAATGGATCCTCCCCGGCCTTGCAACGAACCTTTGCTCGTACGACGCATTCATTAAGATTGTTGAGATATTGCGAGTCATGCCCACGTTCAAGGTCCTTGAAGTCGGGAATTCGGTTCGAACTGATCCAGCCTATCGGAGCAACTACCTGGCCCTTACCATTAATGATCGGCCCAAAAATTTTTGACAACGCTCCCGGGAGAGTTCGTTGCTGAAGCATCTTTGCAGCCTCCAGGCATCCAACTGCCTTCCCTGGATAGTCATATTGTTTAGAAACATCAAACCTGTCACGTGTCCCGAGGTGGCGTTCATCGGGTGCGAGTGTATCAGGGTCGAAGTATGATTCGTTGGTGATGACTGTAAGGGACATAGGTGAACACTTGGGAGTGATGGCGGGTTCTTTAAGACGCATTCTAATATGCAGACATCTTCAGCGGGCAATATCTCAGTACTAAGTGTACTGCACTCCTTGCACGTCTTCCGCTATTTCTTGCCCTTGTCTCAGTTCCTTGAAACCCCCGAACAATGGCAGGTCCCGCTCGAACCGATTTGCCCGATCGACCTGCCAATCCTTTCTAGCGCGCCCTGCCGTAACTGCGTCCGGAGCGACTTGTTACGGCCTACGAGCGACCATTGACCACCAAATGGGTGCCTTTCGCAAATTGCGCTTTCTGTTGAGCTGGTTAAAACTATTTCGACTGGCTGGTTTCAGTCTGGGCTGGCAGGTTTTCGTATTTCGTTCGGTTGATCTCGAAAAAAAAGAGGTAGATTGCAACGATTGTGACCAACACCATCACGGCCAGCGGGTACGAAGCAAAGACGAGCGCTGGTTGCAAACCTGGATGGGCATCTTCCATCGGAGGGTCGTTGCCTATGACGGCATCCAGCACGGGACTAGTGGACGAGTCCGTCGCTATAGCCTCCCTTTCCTTCAATGATCCTTCGTTCGTTCCGTAGCCTGGGTTCGGTCTTTGATTCTCATTCAACATAGTATTGGGCTCAGTTCTATTGAGTTATAGGTCGTGCCACGAAGTTTTTGACTTGCTGACTAAGTCGAAAGAAGTCATCGAACGATGTCGAGTGATTCTGACGCACCAATAGCAATCGGTGCTGCAGCAACGCTTAAACAAAGTTGTTGCAAATACTGCGCCGCAATCCGGAAGCCTCGCTATCACCCAACCGAGTGTTTCAACGATCGATTCAATTCTTCTCGTTGGTTTAGATTCCCTTTGTTTTTTGTTTTGCAAAACTAAGCTCACTTACCCACCGTACATTCTGGTCGGTCTGCGTCTAGATTGATCCGTCAACAGCCTAGGTCTCCCTATGTTGGCGTGCTTTAGACCAATGGATACTTGACACCATCGCTCGCGAGCCACTTCTTCAGGAGTGTCGGGGCTTCGCGCAGGTTCAAAGAAATCGCTTCGTCACGAGAGTTAAACGCTGTTCGCAACGGCGAATTACCAAAATTGGAGGAAGGGGGCAATTCCGTCGCGATATGGCACAGCTATTGCCATGTAATTCGTTGCGTTTGACGCGTTTACCAACGATCGCCTTTTGACTCGGAGCCGTGTGTCATGAATTTAGTTTTCAATTTGCCTGTTGCTGCTATCGAATACTCTCTGATCTACATGCTAGGAGGTGGTGGACTTTTGGGAGCAGTCGCCATTTTCGCCATTGCGCGAATGATGCGACGCTAGGAACTGCGAAGAACGCGTTTCGGCCATTCCCCAACCAGGAATTCTGCTAGCCGTATTCTTTGTCATATCTGTTAGCCGAATACACCGCGATAACGTCGGTCTCCTCTTTGATCGAGGTTGCCAACGCTATCGCATTTTTATTGAGTGGACAGCCGACACGGAGGCGTTGCCGCCCCCTGCGGCTTGCCCCTTGACGTTGATTATCGAGGCTTATTACCGGCCCGTTCATTGATGCGTCCATAAGCATCCTCGGAAGCCAATTTCGCTTGGTCCCACGTCATGGTCGTAGCGCCGCCTTCAGATTCCCAACGCATTTTGGCACTCGATTCCCTTTCCTTCCAATTCATATCGGGCTCGTAGGTTTTCCAACCGGACCGATACGCAGGTTCGTAGTCCTCGTAGGAATAATCATCGGAGTAGTACGGTCGATCCTCGTAAGCACCGCGCCAATAGGCGGACTCGACCGTTGGATCGACGTTCTCCGCAATGGCTTTCCCAGCGTAGGCGCCTGCGACGCCACCTGCAATGGTTCCGACAACGGTTCCGACGGGACCGGCCAAGGTTCCTGATACGGCACCCGCCAATGCTCCACCGAGCGCCGCACCTAATCCGGTTCCCATTGGATGAGAACCGGGTTCGCCGGTCACTGGGTCTTCGTTCCTCAATTCAACGTTAGATGCTGGAGTACCAGCAGATTTAGACTTCATGTTTTTCTCCAGAGAATACTTGAGTGAAATTCACACTTCGACAGCAGTCGATCCCAAACTCAATTGCAAGTGCTGTGCCAACGTGCTTGGTCGGATCCAAGTCGCAAGCCCACGAGGTTTGGTACTGATTTTGCGTCACACTTGCAGAAGTAAGTCCTCATGCGAAACTGCGACCTTAGTGGCGCAGCCTTGGACATGGGTTGATCTTCCGACCAATGCACTTCAGACAGCCAGGGGTAAACACCAGCGGGCTGATTATGGCATCTCAATGACTTGGCCTCTCCTTCTTTTAATGAAAGTTCAACGCAAATGGAAAACTTAGTATTGTACGGGAAAACGATCGCATTCCTCGCTACGGATGGATTCGAACAAATTGAACTTACCGACCCATGGTCGGCAATCAAGAACGCAGGAGGAACAGTGAAGCTGGTCGCTCCCAAATTGGATGGAACGATTCGTGGCGTACATCACGACGTCCCGGGCGCCGAGTTTATCGTGGACATGAACGTTTCCGATGCAAATGTAGAAGAATATGATGCCTTGGTTTTGCCGGGCGGTGTGCTCAGTCCAGATGCATTACGGCTGGATCAGGAATCAGTCAACTTTGTAAGATCCTTCTTTGCTGCACACAAGCCCGTCGCCGCAATATGCCATGCTCCCTGGTTGCTTATTGAAGCCGATGTCGTCGACGGGCGAAAGCTGACGTCATGGCCAAGTCTAAAAACCGATATTATCAATGCAGGTGGCATTTGGCTTAATGAAGCATGTGTTTATGATCAAGGATTAATAACGAGCAGAAGCCCTGAGGATCTTCCCCTATTTTGCAAAACCACCATCCTTGAATTCGCGAAGGGGATACCAGCCTTTCAACCAGTTGAGGCTTAGGTTTGTCCCGACACAAACCCAAGTACCCGTCGGTGAGTAGAAAGTTTTCAAGGTGGCGATCCCCTTTTGGGTCATTCATGGAATAAGATCTAGGGCTTCGCTCCCGTTTCTCGCTTTGATTTGATCATGCCCAGTACGACTGCCCAACTCGCTCAACGAGGCCTTATTCGACCGCCCCACTTCTTGGCCGACAATGTCATGTATGAAACGATCATGGGCTCAATCGCCTATGGGGTTTCGACGGACCAGTCCGATCGCGACATTTATGGTTTCTGTGTTCCGCCGAAAGAAGCCGTGTTTCCCCATCTCGATGGTGAAATACCTGGTTTCGGCGAACCCAAGAAACGCTTCGAGCAGTTCCAAGCTTCGCACATTGATGACTCTAGCGCCCAAGGCGGAAAGGGAGTCGAATACGACCTGACCATTTATTCCATCGTCAAGTACATGTCCCTTTGCATGGAATGCAATCCGAACATGATTGACTCTCTGTTTACGCCTCACGAATGCGTTCTTCACATTACTCAGGTGGGCACGATGGTCCGCGAAGCGCGGCATCTGTTCTTGCACAAAGGCTGCTGGCCCAAATTCAAAGGGTACGCTTATGCTCAGCTTCACAAGATGCGAGGTAAAAATCCTATCGGCAAGCGGTTGGAACTGCAGAAGGAGTTTGGGTACGACGTCAAGTATGCTTATCACATTGTGCGGCTCCTTGGCGAGTGCGAACAGATTTTGATGGATGGCAACATGGATCTTCGGCGAGATCGTGAGCATCTGAAGGCGATTCGTCGTGGTGAAGTTCCCGAGGAAGACATCATGCACTGGGCTTCAGAAAAGGAGAAGCACCTGGAGAGTCTGTATCATTCCTCCAAGATCCCTGACCATCCCGATGTGGCCAGCATTCGGCAACTGTTGCTCAAGTGCCTTGAGCATCACTATGGCTCGCTCGATGCTTGCGTGGTTCAAGTTGATCCGGCAGTTGCCGCATTGCGCGAGATTCGAGACATCGTAAGTCGGGTTTCCAACGTTTTTCAATAATGCTGAATTTGAATCTCCGTGGTTCGGCTTGAAAATGTTTGTGTGAACTTACGACGGTGGAGTTGAAGTCCTCGATAGCTTGGAAGTTTTTGCATTCGCTGAGATTAGCTCGAAGGGACGCTGTTCCATAAAACCAATATGCGAGGAAAATCAAGAAAGGCTCAGGGGGCATGGCGGTCGCGGTGACTGAAAACGTCGTTAAACCAAACGATTTTGGCAAGGTTTTTGTGATTGTCGCGGTTTTTGAGTCGGCAGTTGGCACGGTTTTTGTAGATGAGCCACGTTGGTGTTTTCTGCGTAAGTCATTTTGGCAACGCAATTCAAACCTTAAAATCAAACGAGCCAGGAAAATGAATCGACCTCTCGAAACTTGGAAACTATGCGTCCTTTCGCTTTTGTTTGGGGCGCCGATTGGATATTGGTTGGCGTCTAGCCCATCAGCCACCCATTCCCCCGTGTATGCTCAGCAAGTTACGGACGCACAGTCTGCCAAAAGTGGGCTCGAGCTTTCCGCCAGCGTCGCCAGTGCCGATCAACTTTCCAAGGTTTTCCGCGACGTATCAAAATCGCTCAAACCTTCCGTGGTCAGCATTAAAAACATTGTTGAGCAGCGAGTTCGTGTAGGGCGTTCGCGAGGCAACTTGAATATACCGCCCGAGCTTGAGCAGTTCTTTGGTCCTCAGGTCAATGACTTTGATAGCGATTCCTCCACTGGCGAGATCAAGCGGGGCCGTGTCGACAACGGCTTAGGTTCTGGAGTCATTGTGCGTGAGGATGGTTATATTTTAACGAACAACCATGTGGTAAAAGGTGCAAGCGTTCTGGAGGTAGTGCTCAGTGACGATCGCAAGATGGAAGCCAAAGTGATTGGAACTGACGAACGCACCGACCTTGCCGTGTTGAAGATCGACGCAACTGGACTGGTTGCTGCGAAGTTAGGTAGATCGAGCGATATGGAAGTTGGGGACTGGGTGATCGCCATCGGCAGCCCATTCGGCTTGGCTCAAACCGTAACGGCTGGAATTGTGAGTGCCACGAATCGCAATGATCAAGGCATTACGCTTTACGACAACTTCATCCAGACCGATGCGGCCATCAATCCGGGGAACAGCGGCGGGCCGCTCTTAAATCTTCGGGGTGAAGTGATCGGTATCAACACAGCGATTGCTTCACGAAGCGGTGGATACAACGGGATTTGCTTTGCCGTCCCTAGCGATACTGCTCAGAGAATTTTAGGGGATCTAATTTCCAAGGGACGCGTTACACGTGGGTTCATCGGGGTAGCGCCGGAAACGCTAACGCCTGAAATTGCGCAGCAGTTGTCTTTGCCGCTGGACCTGAAGGGCGCTCTGGTAACCAGCGTCACCAAAAACATGCCGGCGGACAAAGCTGGTATTCAACGAGGGGATGTCATTACGGCGATCAACAACAAACCAGTCATCTCCGGTTCCGACATGCGCCGGGCGATTGGTGAGTCGAAACCGGGCAGCCAAGTCCGGGTCACCATCATGCGAGACAACAAGCCATCCGAACTTTTGATTCAAGTCGGTGAACTGGACGAGAAGGCACTTGCTGCATCCATGGAATCTCGCGAAATTCTTGGTATCCAAGTTGGCGAGGTTTCTGAAGAAACTCGGGAAGAGTTTGGTCTCGAGGTGGGTGAAGGAGTTGAGGTAAAGGGTGTTAACCGCCGTAGCCCCCTTGCAACCAGGATTCCACCAGGGGTCGTGATCCTGTCAGTCAACGGAAAGAAAGTCAATAATGTGGATGAATTTTCGGACGCGGTGGAACGAGCTTTGACGGATGGATCCAGCGGGCAAATCAAAATGGTCATTCGGGATGCGGAATCGGACAAAATGTTCCAGATTCGTATTCGATAACCGAGTGTTGTTCGGCAGGGAAACCTGTTACATTACTGTACGGTCGTGGTTTCGAATGAGGAAACACGACCGTTTTGTTTTTGGCGATTGAAAATTCAAGAAGTGTTTTTCGTTGCTTTTTTGTCATCGTTTGTTGTGGTTACAAGTTTAAGGAAGCGTCTGTATGCGTTGGGAAGGTAGAGAACAGTCGGCGAACGTGGAGGATCGACGTGGAATGGCGATGAACGCTGGCGGAATGATTGCTGGCGGCGGAATCGGTGCTCTGCTTCTCATTTTGATTATGACCTTTCTGGGGGCAAACCCAGCTAAGTTGATAGAAGAGGTCGGCCAACAACAGCCACAAAACAAGCAACAAACCAGCATCAATCCAGCTGACGATCGAGACGCCCCTTTGAAGGAGTTTGTTTCGGTGGTGATGCGGGATACGGAAGACGTTTGGGGGAAGTTATTTCGCGAGCAGATTTCAGCTCGTTATCAAGAGCCCAAACTGGTACTGTTCAAGGGACAAGTGCGTTCGGCATGCGGAGCTGCAACGGCATCCGTAGGACCATTTTATTGTCCCGGTGATAGCAACGTATACCTTGACTTCGATTTCTTTCGAGACCTGAAGAACGACCTAAAAGCTCCAGGCGATTTTGCAATGGCTTATGTTATCGCTCATGAAGTGGGGCATCACGTCCAAAATTTGCTTGGTCTTTCAGCTAAAGTCCAAGGCATGCAGAACCGGGCCGGCAAAAGAGAGAGCAATGAGCTTAGTGTTAGATTGGAATTACAAGCCGACTACTTGGCCGGCGTATGGGCTCACCATGCTCAATCGCAAAAGAAAATTCTCCAAGAAGGCGATATTGAAGAAGCCATCAACGCCGCCAGCAAGATTGGCGATGACACGCTTCAAAAGCGGGCCCAAGGCAGGGTAATGCCTGATCTGTTTACGCACGGTACATCCAAACAGAGAGTCACTTGGTTTTCTCGCGGCTTCAAGTCTGGTGATGTCCAAGGGATGATGCAACCTTTTGAGCTTCCCTACGACCAGCTTTAAATGGTGTTCCGTAGATGCCTTTTGCATTCATCGCACTCCACGGAGTGATCCGTTTTTCTCCCTAGGGATTCTTGCATGGCCGTTCGCATACCTGTTGTAGTCAGCCAAAGCGAAAGACGCTCGGGCGCGATGGCGGACTACGAAGAACAATTGATCACCCATTTGATTTTCGAGAATGGGCTGGACGCCACCTTGGTAGCGGATTTAAAGTCCATCGGGCTCGACACCACCGACCATCTTTGCATCGAAGGTTTGAAGGGTGACTTTGCGATAGCCACCTGGGAATCCAAGGATTACGTTTGCGAGCATTTGCATCGGCTGGGTGTGGAATCGGTCGACTTGATCCCCACGGACGGTAGCCCCAAGCACAGCTCCCATCGGAACGGGCAACCGGCTAAAACGATTTTTTTTATTGCCCTGTCCATCAGCGTCCCGATCGAAAAAACGATCAGCATTCTGCGGGGGCTTCGCGAGGCTCGATCCGTACCTGTGTTTTCGCTTGGTGGCATGAAACCCAAACCGGAACCTTCGCCGGCCACCACTCCCAAGCCGACTGTGGTATCAATACCCCCGCTCGTTTCCCAAGCATCCTCAAAATCCAACCAAGATGCTTCGCCGAAGAACGAACTGTCGAACTTAAGCATTACGAATTTGGAACACGATGACTCGTTTCCCGAGATCGACCAGCTTATGCTGGATCTAGACCGATTTGAACTCTAAACGGAGATAACCATGAAGGTGTTGCAGTCCTCTAAAATCTTTCGAGCGACCTGGTTGACGTTTGTCTTCTCGGGCGTTTGCATCAGTGCGTTTCCAAACCGGGCGGAAGCACAAAGCGATTCCGAGCTGAAGATATTAAAACTCGTCCCGAAAGACGCTGATTTTCTTTACAGCGCATTCCGCATGCACGAACAATGGAAGCGGTTTTCGACCGGTCCAGTGGCAACCAGCTTTATGAAGCTACCGTCAGTCATGAAAATCTTGACGCAATTTAGAACGGAATGGAAGGAACGCGAGGCTGTTGGTTCCAACATTCGCGTTGCTTTAGAAAATGGAAATGTCCAAGATGCATTAGCGTTCTTGGGCGAACTGACATCTTCCGAAGTTTTTCTGTTTGGCGATAAAAACTTTTCATCGATGAATTTGCGCATCGCCAAAATCAACGATGAAATGGCAAGCCTGATGGCATCAGGTGGCGACGATAGCGAAGAGCAAATGCAGCTGATTGCAACAAAATGGATCGATGGACTAAAAGGAATGACCATTCCTACTTTCGTTATGGGGGCACGATGCGACGATACCGATCTGGCCCTGGGTAAGATTGATCAACTGGAAGTGCCCGTCTTTGCACTCAAGCAGATTCCAGACGCCGCCCCATTCCTGCATAGTCTGAATCGAATTGAGGACAAACGCGGCGATCGGCTTCAATGGGTTATCTCGGGCTCCCAAATACCGTGGGACATTGTTCCGACCAATGATGACTTTGATGAAGAGATGCGAGACATGGTGAAAGAAGCCTTGGATCCAGTTACCTTTACCTTCACGATTGGTTTGTTCGATGGGAACTTTATCGTTGCTGTCAGTCCAACCCCTGAAGCCCTTCTGGAGCTCGGCCAAGGTGGATCGATTCTTGAGCATCCCGACATGAAACCTGTGCTCGACGTTCTGAGCAAGCCGTTAACAGGAATTGCTTATTCATCCGATGCATTGGCCGATTCTAGCTTTACATCGACCTACAAAAATTTCTTCTCACGCAATCTCGCCGGTATCAGCACTCAGATCTCTTCACAACTGGAAGAAGATAGCGAAATCAAGGACTTCCTAGAGGACGTCTCGAGCGACTTGCGATGGATGGATGAAGCCATCGCAAAGTTCATTCCCAAGTTTCAAGGCGCACTTTCCTTAACCTTTCTAACGGACGACGGTTGGGAACGGCACGACCATCTTCGAACGAAAGATGTTCTGATGGATACTAGTTCCAAGCTCGCCACCTTGGAGCATGTGGGTGGAGAACCGCTGATGATGGTTGCGACCAAGCTTCAGGATCATCCCGAGTATTTTCAATTGATACGAAAAATCGTCCAGAAGGCAAAGCTGCGTTTTGATGAGGCGGTCGAAGTTGACTGGAGCGAATTGAATGATGACGAAGATATTCAAGAAAATTTGCAGAAAGCGAAGCAATCGGTCGATATCGCTTGGCCCTTCTTGGTCCGAGTCGCAGATGCATGGGAAAAGAAATTTCTGCCTTCGATGTCGGGCGAACATGCAATCATCATGAGCGCCGGAAATCTGGCTGCGGAACAATGGGTCAAGGATATGCCCCCAGCTTCGGAACCACTGCCTTTGATCGAGCTAGCCACGGTCACTGGGCTCAAGGACAAGTCTTTGTTTCAGAGCGGGTTCCAAGATCTATTTGCCATGTGTGATGAAATTTTAGAGCTCATTCGAAAACAAGATCCGAATGCGGTACCCGAAGGTTACTCGATTCCACGTCCAACCCAATCCACCTCTGCCCAAGGTGAAAAGTTTGGGTATCCCATTCCGGCCGATTGCCCCGTCCCCAAGGACATGATGCCGCAAATGCTGTTTAGCGGTGAATTCGCCGTGGGAACTTATTCCGACAAGCAAGCGGCAGCCCTGATGACATCGACTCCGTTGAAGATCGGCCAGGGGGTTATCGACCCATCGGCCAAGCAGGCCAACGCGTCGTACATTGCATTGGGAAGATTGTTTCAATTCGCTTCTCCTTGGTTGCGATACGCAATGAGCCAATCGATGGAAAACCTAAACGATTCGGTTCTGGATCCATCGATGCCTGACGATTTCGCGAGTTACGAGCTGACCGGAAGCGATGTTCTTGCCATGTATGGCGTGCTCGGACAGATCGGGGATTTATCCAGCAGCACTACTTCCAATGGTTCGGGCGGCACCGTAACCCGGTCTGTATACCGACAGGCGAAATAGCGGAGAGAGATTGGGTATGAACAGGATCGTAAGATACGGTGTTACTTCACGCTGGTCCGAAGCCGTGGTACATGGCGGCGTTGGCTATTTTGTCGAGGTGCCTGACGATCCTGGTTTGGACTGCGAAGGACAGTTTCGCCAAGTGCTCCAACAAGTGGAGAAACGGTTAGAGCAGATCGGCAGCGACATGCAGCATCTGCTTCAAGTGGTCATATATCTGCCCGACCCAAGCGACCTGACCAGTTTCAACGAAATCTGGGACTCTTGGGTTCCATCCGGGCACTCCCCTTCAAGGGCTTGTATTCATGCAGCGTTAGCAGCTCCAGGCTACCGCGTCGAATTGGTCATTACAGCTGCCGTGATTGATGAATAAGTTGGATCCAAGTCGTAGATCCCGGTAAACCATTACTTCGCAGCCTTCAGATCCTGAATTGCTTTTTGGCGATTCACAAAAATACCAGGAGCCTTCACTGCGGATTCGAGAATTTGCCTCGCATCTTCCGTCTTCCCGCGATGCTTCAAAAGTTCTGAAATGTAATAGGCTGTTTGCGGGGACACGCTTGTTTGGCGAGCAAGTTCGCCAAGCATGCGATCGGCGGTGTCGACGGATCCCAATTTGAATTGGATCCATGCAGCAGTGGCAACCGTAGTTTCAATCTGCGGAGCTCGTCTTAAATTCAGTTCACTGATTTGGGAGGCTCGTGCTCTTTTTCCTTCGTCCGACTGTTCTACCAATACCAATGCCAGTTGATCTGCTGATTCAAGATCGTCTGGGTTCGTTTGATGGAGTGCTGAGAATAAGGTCTCTGCATCTTGCAAATTGCCTAAGAACCGTGAAGTCAGACCACGCAGGAATCGAATATCGCGCAGTTCGTTGTCTTCCTCCTTGAGCGACTTGAAGATGGATTCAATTTCGCTTGGCCGATCGTGCAATAGCAACCAGCGAGCGTATTCGATAAAATTTGCCAACGAAGAATCGGACGCTTTTAGCCCAGCCTGGAACCATGTTTCACTCTCTTGCCAGGCTGGTCCTTGTGCCAACTGCAAAGCCAATGCAAGTTCGGGCTGTGGGAGTGAAAGATCTAGTTTTCGTGCTTCAGCCAAACTTCTAAGAGCTGCTGTGACGTCCCCTTGTGCAACGCGTATACGGCTCAGTGCGATCAAAGGCAAGGCAGATTTAGGATCACGTTGAAGGCATTGCTTGTATAGCTCCACGGATTTCGTCCATTGTTGTCGGCGCTCTGCCGTTTCCGCTAACAATTGCAGCAATCGTGTTTCAAATGCAACCCGCATGGATTCAGAAACAGGATTGGAAGCTGCTGTCGTTTTCGCTTGCTGAAGCTGGAGCCATGCGTCCGTAAAACGCCCTGTTCGAAGTGCCAGTTCACCAAAAGTGAGATAAGCAAAAGGATCTTGTCCATTTGCCCGAATGTAGATTTCGAGTTGTCCAACGGCGTCAGGAAAACGGCCTGCATCCATCGCGCACCAGACTGCAAGTATTTCCTTGGATGGCAGGTCGGGCAGTCTCTTGGTAACGTCATCTAGCAAACGAGCGAATTCACTGACATTACCTGTTCGGTAAGCCGCCATCGTCTCGGACAGTTCAACGCCCGCCAACATCTCCAGCGTTAAGCCCATTCTGGGTGCATTCGAAACGGGAGAATTTGTTTCGTCTTCTCCAAAGATCAAGGAACCTTGGAAACTGGCGCCAACCAACACAATCGCCACGCAGACAAACCACTTCCAACGGCGCATTCGAAAAATACCTTGCCTTGAAGACTTGGAAAAACAGCCCATACGAACCTGAACCATCATAACTCAAAAGTCCCGGCATGCTATCGAATGCGTCGCAGGTCGGGGTAAAGAGATTTGGCCCCGTCCGATCGCAGGAACATTCGCTTCTGACGCTCGGTACGCATACGCCATGCAAGTTCGCTCAGGAATAGAAACACCCCAATCACGATGACGATCAAAGTCGGCCCCGGCCAAAGCACTTGCTTGTTGGCCAACGTCCAATTGAACCATGGCTCGGATTCCAGTGTCCAGGGCTGATGCCCTAAAAGAAACATGGAAAACAGCACGAAAACTAGAATCTTCACACCGTAAAAAGCAACACGGAATATCCATTGGAAATCCGTTTCGGGCGCCGAGACTAGGGCTGAATTTCTATCCGAATCCATGGTAATGACGAATTGAATCCAATCCAAGAATTTTCTGCGGATCTCTTGATATCGGCTTGCAAAAGCAAGAAAATACATTGTAAGAAATACCGTTCCGATCGATTCCAACGACAGATCCAGTTGCAATCTTGTACGATCTCGGAAACTCCAGCATAAAACCAATCCGAGCAGTAGCACTGCAACATTGGATCTGGATGTCAAAAAGACCAGTGCGGCGATCATCATCAATCGCAAGCTAAGCCAAATCGGCATGGAGCCTATAAACAGGACGTCGATTGCCGCCCCAGTGAGCAGCAGCATAAAAACGCTGCATGCGAGCTCAGCTGGCTTTCGCCATTCGTTGCTTGCTGACAGGCCCATTGTTCCCGACTGTCTAGCCTCGGAAAGAATTGCCCCCGGCGCAATCATTTGTTGCGATCCATTCTGTTCATCGATCATCGTCTTGCTCCTGCCTCGCCAACTCGTCCGTCACGCGCGATCTCGATTTCAGACAGTACCAACCTCATGGTTTTAGCTTCTCCGGAAATCGCTACGGGTATTCCCAATTTGGCGAGATTGCGTTTCAACGGTGCCATCCATTCATGTAGTCGCATGTGCTCAGCCTCTTGCCGCAATTCCGATGCGCTGAGGATTCTGTTTTCTAAGGCTAACGATTTTGGACGAACAAACGTCGGCGAAGGAATGACGACAGCCACCCGATGATGTTTGGCTTTAGCGATTTTCAGTGTTTCGAAAAAGTCGCTTCGATGGAATTGCATTCCTGTAAGTTCTGTTATCACAATAAACACTTCGTTGTCGCGAGCTCGTCCTACGGCCGATTGTATGGCTTTTGCGAGCAGACCGGATCGAGCCGACGATCGCAACCATGAGGTATCGGTTGATGAGACCATGGGGGCCATCCATGGAGAACCGCATTCGCTAAGGAAACGAACAAGGTATTGTGCCAACAATGGGGCATTCCAATGGAGCTCCACTTGAGTGATTGGCGAAAGGTCATAAAGTTCTGCCATTATTGCTGCGAGCTGAGTTCTTTGGCGAGTCGCTCGTGTAATAAGTAACGAGAAAGATGACATGGAGATAGGATTGATTTGCGGATCAAGTAACTCTGGGAAACGTTCGTTGCAAATTGCGTAGGCTGTTTCCAGGAGCGCGACCGACGCCTGTGTTTGGCTAGGGCAAGAATTCGTGGCAAATTTGGCCATTCCCTGCAATTGCTGATAAAAACCTTTTGTACCTGTCGCAGAAGGAATATGTTGCGTTTCCGTATCGCCAACAAGATACGAGCCAACAGCATCACCAGAATGAACAACCGAATGCGCCAGGGTAGCAGCGACGCTGGTGATCTGATCGATCAATCTAAGGCCAAAACCACCGACCCGAGTGCTCGCGGTTCCATCCAAGATTAGCTGCACACGCACAGGAACTTCGGATTCATACTGACGCGCCATCAGCTTCTCACGCCGGGCGGATGCTTTCCAAGCGATGGATTTCGGCGGATCACCATCAACGTATTCACGTAGTTCAAGCAACTCAAAGCCGATACCTGGCCTTTGGTAGCGATGAAGCCCTTGGCGTGGAATGACACTTAACTTCTTAAGAATGGGGCTCGTGTCCTTCCAAGGTACAAAGCTGGGCAAAACCAAAAAGGACTGCTTAGCTTCGACGAATGTTTCTTTGCGGAAGAACTTCCATGGATCGTGAAACTCGATTCGAACACCTGGCATCACCAATTCCCCAGCCCCTAACGCATGCGCAGAATAGGCGGCTCGGACAATTTTTTGTGGCTTTTGAATTCCTATTTCGTTGCCGTTCCTGTTCTCCTGTTCGATGAAGACCAAGTTTCTCAGCGGTCGCCAAAGGGAAGCCAGCCATGGACGCGTACTCGATCCAGAATCCGATTGCGTCTGATCAAGTTGTAGATTCTCTGGAAGCACATCACGTATGCGTTGAGCAGCTCGGAAAGCACCGTCTTGGCATTCCAATACCAACTCAATATCGACTTTCCGGTTGGCCCATAAAATACCTGTCAATTCTTCGCGACCGTTGAATTTGCGCACTACACGCAACGCTTCGAGCTCACGTGCGGAAAACCAAAGAAAAGAAATCCAGCTCCAAGCAATCCAAACCAAAACAGAAAGGCAAAGAGTCGAGATCGTCGTTTGACCTCGAGCCATGGAGATACCCAGTCCGCCCAGGGCAATCAACGCTAGAAATCGAGCTCGGTTGGTCACTGTTTTTGTGATCCTGCTGCCGAATCTACAATGACGGGGACCTGTTGAATCAACTGCTGAACAATTGTCTCCACCGACTGACCGTCCATTTCCGATTCCGGTCGCAGGATCAATCGATGGCCTAGAACGGGCAAAGCAACAGCTTGGATATCTTCATGAGTCATGAACTCACGTCCCTGGAGCAGAGCTCTAACCCGCGAAGCTTTCATCAAATAGATTGCAGCCCGCGGACTAGCCCCTAGCAAAAGATCCGGATGAGCCCGACTGCGGCGAACCAAGTCAATGATGTAGCCTTTCAATTCCTGAATGCAGAAAACAGAATCGACCATCCTTTGAATCAGGATCAATTCTTCCGCGTTAGAAATGGAAGTCGTCTTTTCGGTAGGTTTACTGTGAAGATCGAGCATCGCGATTTCTTGATCGCGTGAAGGGTAGCCTACTTGGATGCGAAACAGGAAGCGATCCAATTGAGCTTCAGGCAAACGATACACCCCTTCCTGTTCAATCGGGTTTTGGGTGGCAAGAACCATGAAGGGCTCAGGCAATGGAAGAGTTTTCCCTTCGATCGTGACTTGGCGTTCTTGCATTGCCTCGAGCAGCGACGATTGCGTTCTTGCGGGGGCTCGGTTGAGCTCGTCCGCAAGGAGAAGTTGGCAGAAGACGGGCCCTTTCCGCATCACGAAATTGCTGGTCTGACGGTCCAAGACTTGCGTTCCTGTCACGTCGGAAGGAAGCAAATCGGGCGTGAACTGGATTCTTTCGAAATGAATTCCCAAGGTCATCGCAAAGGTCCTGCAGAGGGTCGTTTTGGCCGTGCCAGGAACTCCTTCCAAAAGCACATGCCCCCCTGCGAGTAACGCGATCAAAAGCTGGTCGGTAACATGCCCTAAGCCCACAACCACTCGCTCGATCGAATCCTGAGTGCGCCTGCGAAGTTCTTTGACGTGTTGAGCGATTTCGCCCGAATTTGCTGCTTGCACAGATTGTGTTTCTAGTTAAACGTTGGTGTCGTTGAAAGCCATCGTCTGCAAATTCTAATGGAAGTCAACTGAATGAAAACAGGCATCGTCCCGTGAACTCGGAGTGGCCTGAATCCCCAACAGCATATCGCCAAGCGCCCCGCCATACCACTGTCGATAGCCAAGGTAGCTGGTTGTCAGTCGAGGATTGATTTCAATCGGCACCCACTGCGTCCAGTCTTTGGCTCCCTCAGGAATTAAAAAATCGATCCCTATCCAGCCGGAAGGCTTGCCAGGAATCGCGTTCAGAACTCGATTTGCAAAAAGCTCTAGCTGCTGAATCGTGGTGTCGTCTAGCGGGCCGAAACCACCTGCGTATTGAACATTGGAGACGGACGCATTGTCCTTGCAAGGCAAATGTTCAATGCGTTGCGCAACGGATCCAAGTATCCAATGGGACCATCCGGCAAGGACGGCCAGGCTCCGAGCACTCCCTGCCAACCACGGCTGTACGATCCAGCTTTCCCCCTGCTGGGCCCTTTCTTCCAAGCTCCAAGAGGAGTCCTCTGTTCTTTGGTTAGCTTCGCTAGGCTGGGGGGCCAGTAGGTTGGAACAGCTCCATGTTGCAAGAGATCGATCGTTTTCGAATCGTTTCATATCAGCGCACCCAGCACCGTCGCGTCGCTTCAGGACCAATCCATCTGAACTTGCACTCGCGAAACCAGTCTGTTCGGCCTGGGGGGATTGCAAGAAAGACGTTAGAGTTTGCGTGGCAGGATGAGGGAAATTCGCGTCCAACATTGCTTCCGCAAACAATAGCTTGTCGGAGGTTGCTTTCAAGAACAATACATCCGGCGCAAGTACGATAGCTCCGTGCTCGCGCAAGTGACTGACGGTGAACGCCAAAAGATTATCGATTTCCGGCGCGATCACGATCGTGATCTCAGCAAGAATCGCAACTTGCCGCCATTGCGAAAGCCAATCGACGCGATTGCTGCAAACAAAATCATCGAATGGCCCTAGAGCACAAGTTGTATCTTGCTTCGACTGGACAAGCTCCTGATCTAAGCAAGTGAAAATTTGATGTCCGCATTGCTGAAGATCGCTTGCAAGAGCATGCAGCATTGCCCAACCTTCACGAAGCAGGGCTTGCGCGATCTCGCTTCTTTCCGATTCACCAACCGAATCGGCGTTGGGAATTCCGATAAGCTCGTGGATGCCGCCACCGCTCAGGAGTTCAAGAACCGCTACCTTCACCAGTCACGTCGCAAATCAAGATTGGTATCCGCGAACTTCTCGGCGTACCATTGCCGCCACTTTTGTTTATCGAAACCAAAATTCTCATCGGTCAACTGAGATAAGGTGGCCAGTACAGGTTCGTGGTTGTATTGATGTTTGGTCGTGATCACGCTTGGGGTTGATGCGGAAACACCGCCATCTTTCGAAACGGTATTCGTTTGGCCCATGCTCTGGGTACGAGTGATGGTTGAGTGGAGGTTATTGATCAACTGGTAAATACAGCGAGTATCGGCGATGCCATTGAGATTGCTTCCGGCTCGATCTTTGGTTTTCACCTCTTTGGATCCTAGAGCGCTCAAGAATGCAAGAATTGCAAGCTCTTGAGACTGCTCGGTCCGCATTAGCAACTCGATCGATCGGTCGACGATGGTTTGATTCGTCGAATTCATTGCAAGATCGATCAAGCTGGCAGACGCGGTTGTTCCGGGCATTTGTTCAAGCACTTGCATGTAGAATTCCCCATTCCTCCCCTGCTCCAGCTCCTTCTTGAGCTTCGAAACAATGAGATCGATTGCGAGCGGGTCGTTGAGGTTCTTTAAGAAATCGGCAGCCTCCCTGCCTAGTTTTGGATTGCCAACGTTCTTGATCGCGCGTTCAATCTTCTTGTTGATTTCTACTTTCGCCAGTTTTTGCTTTTGCTCGACCTCCACGATGGCCCTGGCTTGAGGTGTTGTCCATCCTCGTTCTTCGTATTTCTTCACTAAACCGAGGCTCTTTTGGATTCGATCGCCATGAAGCCAGTTTCCATATTTATCAGGTCGGTACCCCATGGCCGCCCACGATTGCTTGTCTGCTGGATCAAGCTCAACGAGTCGTTCGTAATGAGCATCAGCTAGGAGTTTCTGATTGTTGGCGATGCATTCTTTGACAGCCTCACGATGCGCTTCAATCGAATCATCCTTGGCAGCTACCGATTCGATGTATTGTTTTTCTCGATCGCCGATTCGTGTTGACTTGGAAGAGAATTTATTCTTCGGCAACTCGATCTCGATACCATCGGTGGTCTCGATTCTCCAAATCTCCGCATTGCGATCATTCAACAACTTGCCCGAAAAGCTTCCGCCGCCGATCAGCTCGAACGTGTCAGCGGTTGCCAGACCAGAAAGGGCGAGAACGGAACTGATAGCGAAACAAGAAACAAATTGGTGAGAACGCATTGCAAACGCCTGCCGAAGTAGGAGTGGAACGTTGGTCCGTCAAAACGCTGTTCTTATTGTAGCTCAACTGGCCACTTAATTTCCAGAGTTATTCCAGGTCGCCAAATAAGCGTCCAGACCGCCCAAGTCGGGTAATCCGATCGGCTCGGTTGTCGGTTTAGGGCTAGCCTTTTTGGGCCCCATGACCGAGTCGTTCGAAGTGGGTGGGGCCGAAGCGGCTGCCTTGGCAATATCGAGAATGGACGAGCTGTATTCCCCCGCTGGGGTGCAGGAGGCGCACGCTGGGCAGTTGCAACGGTCCGGGCCGACATCTTGTCGCCGATTGCGTTCGTTGGAATTGCTGACGATCCAACTGTTGGGCTGATTTGCATTCATGTCGAAGGCAAACGATGGAAATATGGAAATACCACTCTGTTCAGAGCTGTAGTCTCCATTTGCAGGAACGGTTGTGGAAGCTCGGTTTTCGCCTTCACCCGAGCCGCGGCGGTTGATGTAGTTAATGACTTGGAGAATATCTAAGGGGGACAGCGCCCGGTCCCCATTGACATCAAAATAGGGCGGATTCGTCAGCCCCGAACCATCAAGGGATCTCGATTGATTCGCATTGATCTCGTTGATCAAAATCAATGCATCCAACGGTTCAACTCCACCTGAGTCATTCACGTCCTCTGCGATGTTTGGATTCTGCCAAGGGCTGGGGAGACGATGCAAGCCGAAGTCGATATGCGATACCGTGCCGCCGGTGGTTAAGACCACGGTTTGGATCCCGCTGGAACCGTTGGACGGAATGACCGCTTGAGTCTCAGGCTGCACGACCAATCGATACGAGCCGGCCAGAAGGTTAGGCAAGGCAAAGCTTCCGTCGCTCGCCGTGCGAACCGAACTGCGCGGTCCGAATCGCAGGTTATCCAACTTAATAGAAGAGTTGTTGATCCCACGAACAATCACTGAAGCAATCTGGGCCGTGTCTGTGCCAATGTCCAGAGTCAACTTTTGCCCGTTGATCATCCCTTTTCGTTCCGAGCGTTTGACTAACGATCCATCGACGGCAAACGCGTCAACACGAACATCGGTATTGTCCGCGATGGCTATCGCATCGATGGACACATAGGAAGTGGGGCTGTCAAATCGAACGCGCAATTGTCGAGTGGTGCTGTCAAATGCTTCGACATAGCTGCCGGCGGAACGTGAGAAGGGTCTAAAAACCCTAGTCCCCGTCGAAGCGTTCGCATCATTGAAGATTCCGATGCTTCCGGAGGCGTCGGCTCCGATAACATCCAACCTTACGCCAGCCGTTTGGTTGCTGAAGAAACCAATTCCAAAATCGTCGGGCTCAATGCTGCGTTGCAGATTGATTGGCACGGAGTTGTTATCGACGATGAGGACCGATGCACCCACATAACCCGATTCGTTCGCATCCCAGGTGTTGTCGTTGTCAAGATCATTCCACACGAAACCCTGAATGCCAGGCTTGGTGGTGGTGTCCGGAAGGTTGCTTAAAGTACCTTCAAAGACATTGCTGGTGATGCCGATACGCGGATCGATCGCTCGAATCTCAATGCGTTGCTGATTGGAGGAGACTGGGATGGAAACATCGATATCCACCAGATAGCGATTGGGGGTTAACGCGGTTGTCCAAGGCCCGTTATCAATTCGGTACTCAATTCGGCCAATTCTATTTTGGGTGATATCGTTTTGTGTGCCCCAGCTATTTCGATTGGGAAGAGTCTGCGGGGATGCCTTGCCGACAAATCGATACTGCCCATTCGAAGTATTGAGCCGTCCGGTGCCCTCTAGCTTTAGCGGCACATCCAGCACATCAAAGATGCCGTCGTTGTCAGAATCCACCCAACCAATTTGTGCGAGCGAAGCATTGGCAGTCACCAAGGAAGAATAGGCTGCTTGCAGGTTGGAGCCTGCGGACATGATGCTGAGCGCTTGTTGAAAATTGGGATCCGGATTTCCATCGATCGCGTTTGTGTTTTGAGCGTTATAGTAACCGCGACGTTCGCCGAATTCGCCACCGCCAACATACTCGTCGCGGGCCCAGAACAAGTGCCCTGTTTCGTGTGCAAACGTAGAGGCCGGACGTGTCGAGGGAACGACCTGAAACAACCCGCCCGCGAACGCGAAGGCACGTGCAAACGAACCGCCCGGCGCAAAGCTTCCATCGCCGTCATTGACGGAATTGACAACAAAAATCGTGAAGGACCAATCGGCATCCAGTTTCGCACGCTGTGCATTGTTGAAGTCACGGATGTTGGACTCCAGATTGGGGCTGGCAGAGTAACCGATATCCGAAAGGAAGTCGCTTACCCAAAGAGTGTATGCGTTCGAACTCCTGAAAATGGGCTCGTACGGAGTCGGGTGCGGTTGAGTTGCATACGAGGTATCAAGCACCCACTCTAGGGTATGCACAGAGCTCTTGGTCGCAAGCAGATCAGTCCACCAGTTCAAACCTTGCCGGATATTGTTGAGAACAGCGACCGTATGGCTGCTCGTCCAGTTCTCCGTATTTTGATCGATGGTCCCATCGCTCTCAAGGAAAACAGGAGTGACGGCGACCCTGCCAAGCATGAACTCACCCGTGTCCTCCGCTTCCGCTCCGAAGGGAAGCGTGGCCATGACACGACGGTCCTCGAGCATTTCCATGCCGAGCTTTCGGGTCCGCTTTTTTGGGTTGGGGCTGGCCATTACAAGCTTTTGCAAAAATACGAAGCACAGATCACAACGTCCTTTAGATGGTACTACGCGGGAAAGATTCCCGAACCGGACTAATCATTTTCCGACTTTTCTTAGGGCGGAGAGTTTGCAATCGGCACAGATTTTTCCGATTGTAGGGGACCTTTTTCTGAAAATAGAAATGCCGCCGAAACCAAAACACCACCCATCCTAACCTAAATCGTTCATCGCCCCCTTTATTGAAAAAGGAGCAAATACCCAACGGCAAAAATCGCGGCATCCACCATTGCGTGGCTCAACCAACCCGGAGCAAGTTTTCCATAACGAACCAACAAAGCAGCCCAAATCGCACCTCCTGCCGCCACTCCCAGGGCGCACAAGTAAGTCCATACCGAACCGTATCCGAAGTATTTTGCAAGCACAATAATGTGATGGGACATAAAACCCAAACTGGAACACACCAAGAATCAGGAATTGAAACAGCTTGGCAGCAAAATAGGCCCCTTTTTGGAGGTAAGGGGATGCATTGGATAGCAGATCAAAATAGATGAAAGTGCTGATCGTGGGGAATGAAATCCCGAGAAGTACAAGCAAAAGTGGAAATCGGCTTGCATGGAACCAACGACCTTGGGGCCCGATACTTGAACCTGGTTGTTGCGTTATAATGCGGATCCCTTTTGATGCAAAGCGCTGCCCATGTCGAACCAAAAATACGATCTATTGCTCTGTGGAGGTGGCGTCATCGGTCTGTCCATCGCTCTCCAGTGCGCTCGGATGGGCTGGTCAGTCATCGTCGTAGACTCTGGCGACATCGGCAAGGGGGCTTCTTGGGCAGGGGCCGGTATTCTGCCGGCCGGGGCTACGCTCCCCGCCTTAGACCCCATCGAACAACTAAGAGCTTTGTCGCATCAACTTCATGCCGAATGGTCGCATATCCTGAAGCAAGAAACAGGTATTGATAACGAGTATCGAAACGGTGGCGGAGTCTATCTTGCTAGAACGAACGCAGAACGTGCGACCCTGGCGGGGAATCAGCTCTGGTGGAACGAACACGGGATCCAGTTCGAATCCTGGGATCGTCAGGAACTAACTCGTAACCTATCTGCTTTGACAGAATTAGCTGCCGATTCACCCAACCTAAGGGCGTGGCATGTGCCGGCGGATTGCACCCTCCGAAATCCACGTCACCTTCAGGCTCTAACGCAAGCGTGTTTGCAATTAGGGGTCACCTTGGTCGAAAAGACCCCCATCGATCGCTTTCTCTGTGAACGCGATTGCATCCTTGCTGCGATCTCAGGAAACCAACGATTTTCGGCGGACCGTTATTGCATTACCAATGGTGCATGGGCCTCGCGACTGTTGCCAGAACTGGGAATCGAGACAGGAATACTTCCGGTTCGAGGGCAGATGGTCCTTTTCAAGCTCGATCATCCACCTTTTTCGCAAGTGATCCATGATGGGCATCGTTACCTAGTGCCGCGCGAGGATGGTCACGTTCTGGCAGGTTCTTGCGAAGAAGAGGTTGGTTTCGATCCTACCACCACCGACACGATGATCCAGGATCTGAAAGATTGGGCTTACCGGCTGTGTCCGTTGCTTACTCCATCGATGGTCCTTCGATCTTGGGCTGGGTTGCGACCTGGATCGTTTGATACGTATCCGTATCTTGGTACACTGCATCCCTTTCAAAATGGTTTTTTGGCTTCCGGGCACTTTCGACATGGCTTGCATTGGTCGACAGCTACGGCCTTGCTGATGCAACAATGGATGGCAGGCGAACCGACCGAGATTGACTTAAAACCCTTTTGCATTCAACGCGGCCAAACCCTCGGCAACCAATTGACCAATCACGGTACAACCTAAAATGATATCCCGCTTAGAAAAAATCCTGTCGATGCTCGAAGCTGATCCACGCGACGCATTTTTGCGATACACGCTGGCTATGGAGTACCGCAAGCTGCAACAAAACGAGAAAAGTCTCGAACTGCTCACCGAGTTGACGATTCACGAAAAGCCCAAGTACGTTGCCGCGTTCTTTATGGCGGCCCAACAATTGGTAGAACTGGAACGACTCGATGACGCCAGATCCTATTTGCGTGAAGGAATCGAGGAAGCAAGGCTTCAAAACAACCACCATGCCGCTGCGGAGATGAGTGAGCTGCTAGCTGAGATTGGAAAAGAGTGATTACCGACACAAGCGATTCGGGGTTTGGCCCACAGTGGCAAGGCAAATCGCAACTGTGTTTGTTGGCGATGGAAACGAGCGGCAAAAGCGGATCGGTTGCGGTCTTACGAGCCAATCCGCATTCCGTGATCTGCGATTCGGAAGACCTACCCCAGCAATGGGGCTCGGCCAAGACGTTAGCTCCTACCATCCAACGCCTTCTGAAAAATCTGTCGATTGAACCAACCAGCTTGGACGCAATTGCCCTTGTCACTGGCCCAGGTTCATTCACGGGGCTACGAGTGGGAGTAGCTACTGCCAAAGCCATGGCCTATGCATTGCAAGTTCCTGTCGTGGAAGTAGACACGCTCGATGCAATCGCATTTCAGAATGTCCAGGTGCCTCAAGTGATGCATATGATCATGGACGCTTATCGCGGTCAGTTGTTCTACGCTTCGTACGTGGTCAAGCGTGAGGGTACTTTTGAAAAGCTGACTGAAACAACGATTGTGGACATGACCGAATTGGTTGAATCAATCTTGGATGCGACCCCATCGACGGAACGATTTCTATTTTTCGGACCGGGCTGCACGCGATTTCAAAAGACGCTGCAGGACGACGATTGGTTGGAAGGTCGCGACTTAAGTTCGGCCCGTTTGCGATTCATTTGGGACGAAACTCCCAAATCGATCCCTCAAGCAGAAAGCGTTGCACGACTTGGTCTGCAACGCTTCATTCGAAATCAAACCTTGGATCCGATGTCCGTCATGCCGCACTACTATCGTGCAAGTGCAGCGGAGGAATCAGCAGCGACATAACCTGATAGCCAAACCATGGTCAGCCTAATTCGCGATGGCTTAGAGATACATCCCTTGGAAGGCAAAGTATCCAAGAGCCGCAATCGTCATGGGGATGCCGTAGGGAAGCAAGTACATTCGTGACTTACGTTCTGCCGCCCGCTGAAACAACGCTTCTGGATCTCGGACTTCGACGAATTCGCCGATCAGCATATTGAATTGCTGGAAATGCTTCTTCCATCGCCCGCTGTAGGCAATCATGAGCAGGGCCATGATTCCACCAACGATGGCTGTTGTCGCAAAGATATTCCAGGTGTGTTCTGCATGAACCCAAGCTCCGATGCCCGCAAGTAACTTGACGTCGCCCGCACCCATGCCACCTACCATGTAGATGCCATAAAGCAAGGCCAGTCCAAAGAACGTTGCAAGAAGGCTCCAACCAAGCCCAGCCCAGCCTCCAGATGCGAAGCTGTAGACCCAACCGGTTAAAATCATTGGGAACGTAATCCAATTGGGAACTTTTAGTTTCCAGCCGTCAATCACTGCTGCGACTACGAGTACGACCGACACGAACCAAATGTGCCAATGGTTAATCATGCCATTCAATAATGTGTCCGAACTCATGAGCGTCTTTCCTTACAGTGATTCAATACAAAAATAGACAGGGACGGGGATAAAGGCGGTGAATACCGAACGAACTTTCTTATCGCGGTGCTATAACCCAAGCGGCAGCGACAGCGAATAGCGTCACTCCGAAACAGACGATCTCCCAAAGGCTGCTAACTGCCTCGATCGGAAAGAATGCTTGCGACATGGTAACACCCAAATTTGAAGAATAAAAATAATGGAGCAGTTTGTAATGTAGCGAGACGCGAATCTCGCCAACCGCCGTTTCTATGATCAACGAGCCGATTTAATCCAGCTCTTAGAAACTTTGATCTCGATTTAGATCAATTCTATGAATTCAAGACGAGAGCAGGTTCAGAAGAACATGCTGCTCGAGTTGAATTTGTCTTGTTTAGCCCGATGTTCCGAGCTGATTAGCGACGTTGGTAAACGTTGTGCTTGCACGTCTTCCAATGCTAGTTACCGCAGTGATACAAACGACAATGATCAGGGACAACATGACAGCGTATTCAACTGCGGTTGGCCCGTCTTCACTACGTAAGAATCGCGAAATTTTCGATACAAAACTTTTCATGCTCATTTCCTTTCTTAGCTCAGGACAACCCCGCCTCTCTGGAAGGCAGGGCGCCCGAGTAATGGATAAAAAACTAGCCCGAGGTTCCAAGTTGATTGGCAACGTTCGTGAAAGTCGAGCTTGCACGAGTTCCAATGCTTGTCACTGCAGTGATGCAGACAACGATGATCAGCGACAGCATCACAGCGTATTCAACTGCTGTTGGTCCGTCTTCACTCTTCAAAAAGCGCTTAATTTTGCTGGCGAAATTCTTCATGGTTTTACCCTCCGACAGGTATCTCGGTCTTACCGAATATGAACATGGAAACCGGTCCCGCAAACGCTTTGCTGATTTCATCGCCATGATTTCAGTCGCATTGAAGGACACTTTTTGCTGTTAGAACAGCCGGCGCACTACTCAGTAACGCCACGTGAAACTTACGACACAATTAGGGTCCGTCAAATTGTGCGGCTTGCAAAATTCAGTAAATCTGGGAAAGAAAAGCAGATTTCCTTGCCTAGGGAACTCTTGTAGTTAAAACCATAAGGCCTGTAGGGGTTGTAACTGTCGTTCGCCCGCAAACGGGCTGCATCTTGCCGGCAAACCGGTTAAACTCTTAATGAAGCAAAAGACCTTCCAACTCGAAAAACACTTTCTCGAAACATGATGATGCAAGAACTACGGATGGAACAAGACAATCGAATTCGAGTCGAACAGCGCTGGCGAGCACGCCATCTCTACCAAAACCGTGTATTCTGGGCTTTGCTAGCGATTCTTCCAGCGTGCGTGTTCTGCCCGCATGCCCGAGCACAGCGCAACTTGCGAGGAATTCCTATCCAGCAGGATGCGATGCTGATGCCCGCACCTCGCGAAGTCCAAGTTCTTATTGAGGAGGCGAAATCACACATCGATCAAGAACAATGGACCGAGGCGACCCTTGCATTAGGCGTGCTTTTAGGGCTGGAGTCGCAAGACGACGGCGACTTGAAGGGCGTAGATTACTTTATTGAGGATGAGACCAGGCCAAAAGATCCCAGAAAAGCGCGGGCCGGAACCAGCGAAAGCGTCTTTAAGAAGTCGTTTGAATTGGTGGAGTCGTTGCCGATGGAAGCGACAAAATTTGTTGATTTAAGGTATGGAGTTCTCGCGGGCCAAATGCTGGAGCAAGCGGTCGTCCAGTCAGACTGGAAAAAGATGGAACGCGTTGCAGGTCGGTACCCGTTTACGACTGCCGGACAAGATGCTTGTGTCATCTTGGGTGAATATTGGCTTCGAAACGGTGATCCACTTTTAGCCTCTCGTTTTCTCAACGCTGCATTTCGCCAGAAAAGCGCCTTGAGTCGTCTGGGTGCAGAACTAGGAATCCTTACGGCTTGCACTCTGGAAACTGCTGGGCTCCAAGCGGAAGCGATCGAGTGCCTGGATCAAACTCGTGAAGTGTTCAGCAAGGTATCGATCGATTGGAATGGAACCAAGATCGGCTGGGACAACCGCACCAATCCTTCGGTCGCATCCAACGAAATTCTTAAGGCGATCGTGGGGAAACGCGAAGCCGCCGATCAAGCGACTTCGTTTGAAAAAGCTAACAAGCAGCCTTACTACTTGGGCGGTAATCCTGCTCGGAACGCAGATACCAGCGCTGGGAGCCCGCTACCGATCCTGCGATGGCACACTGAACTTCATGAATCAAAACAACATAAAGATAATCTAGCCGGAACGTTCAAGGAAAAAATACTGGATCGCAAGCAGACCTTTATCCCTTCACGATACCCGATCAGCGTCGGTCCTTGGATCATCACTTCGACTTACGATCAGCGCATTATCGCGGTGGATGCGAAAACGGGCCGACTTGGCTGGGAGTGTCTTTACAGCGGAATGCCACTTGGTTTCTCCATGGAACAGTTTGCAAATCGCGATAGCAACCAATTCAACGCAGCAACGCCCGATTATCTGACCAAACGCGTTTGGGGCGAAAGCGTGGTTGGAATGCCGACGAGTGATGGGAAACGAGTTTTCAGCATTAGCGAGCTTCCAGCAATCGATGTGGCAGAAAGTTTCGCGCTCGGACAAAACGCACGCGTCTCCAAGCCTCAAGGGGTACGCGGGTTCAATGTGCTTCAATGTTGGAGCGTTTCCGAAGAAGGAAAGATTCAATGGGAAGTGGGGGGCGCCAAAAGTCCAACCGACACCAGCTTGGCCGGAGTTTTATTTTTGGGTGCTCCATTACCGCTTGCGGGCGAATTGCTCATCATCGGCGAACTGAATAGTGATGTTTACCTGTTCTCCATTTCCCCGGAAACGGGCAAAGTCAATTGGCGACAACCGCTGGCTAGCAATTCGCAAGCGATTGCGGGTGATCAGCTTCGTCGCAATGTGGGCGCATCCCCGGCGGCGGAGGGCTCCATCTTAATCTGTCCAACCTTATCCGGGCATTTGATCGCATTCGATACCGTTTCGCATGCTTTGCTTTGGACGTTCGAATATCCACTGCGTTCCATGCTGGGGAATATGGCGCAATTCGGTCAATTCGGACAAGTCGACCTCGGTGACTTTAACGCGCTGGCTGGAAGATCTGCGGAACCGAGTGTCACTATCCATAACGGCATCGCATTTTTCGCACCGCCAGATGGCGATGGTTTGTATGCGATTTCAGTGGCTAACGGGACCAAACTATGGGATTCGAACGAACGGCCGATTCAGGACGAAGGGAAACCATCCGAAGAACCTTATGTGAATCGATTCGACCAGGTTCGATACATCGCAGGTGTTTGGGACGGAATAGCAATTGTCGCATGCCAGTCTCAACTGGTTGCAATCGACACGAAAAAGTTCACGGAAATTTGGACGCTTGACCTGCCTCAGAACAGTCAACTTGCTGGTCGTGGAGTTCGCAAAGGAGGTATGTACTTTCTGCCCACCACCGAACAAGAGATCCTTCAAGTTGACCTGAAGCAGGGTAGCATTGTGGAAAAAGTCCGCGTAGAACAACCGCTCGGGAATATCGTTGTCGTCGGTGACAGACTCGTATCGGCTTCGCCATTCCAGCTCGATTGCTACGCGATTCGAGAAGCATTTCAGAGCGAGCTTAAAGAGGAGCTTCAACGCAGTTCCGTTTCTCGTCAAGGTTTGACGCGACAAGCGGAACTTGCTTTTTCGAAAGACAACTTCGAGCAAGCGTTGCAATTCTTGGAGAAAGCAAAGTCGCTGGAACCGAGCAATGCCGAAGTCCTGATCTTGCTCAACAAAGTTGGCATCGCAGCACTGACGACTGACTTCGATAAGTATGTAGACCGCGTCACCCTTTCCCAGGACCTTGCTTTTGATCGCGAGCGCATGCCCTACCTCAAGCTTGTATCGCAAGGTTTACAACAAAAAGGACGATATGCGGACGCGCTCGTTAAATTGCTGGAGATGTCCGACCTTCGAATCGCACAGCGGCAGGACCAAACGGCTAGCAACGACCTTTTCTCTCAATCCAGCGATTCAAGTGTCCAGCAAGATCGTTGGATCGCAACCCAAATCCAACGCGCCTTCAATAACCTGACTGCCGCACAACAACAGGAGTGGACAAAGGCCCTCGCCCCTCGATTGGACGAGCTCCAAAGAGCACCCATCAACGTTCGCAGACTGAAGCTAGAACATCTAACAGGAATTCCCGAGACACAAGCCATTCGGATTTCGACCGCTTTGGAGCTCATTCAGCAACGAGACCTTTTGGCCGCCGAAAAATTGCTGACAGCCGAAATTGCCAACACTCAAAACGCCAACACCCCAGAACAAGGTACGGTTGTAAATCCGCTTCGTTCATTGACCAATGAATTGCTCGCCGAAATCTATGTCCGAGCACAACGGTACCGAATTGCACTGCCTTTATTGGATGGCAATACCGATCGACTGAAGTCGATGATTGAGGAGTCGTCTGAGTTTTCACAACAAATGACCCAAACGGATCCGCCGTCTCTCGAGGATAAAGTTGTTGTGAAATCAGCAGAGGAATGGCCGCGTGGCCCGATCCAAGTGACCGCAGCGCGCCGAGTGGCGAACCAAGGGGTCCAACCAAATATGCTAGAAACCATGACTCGCTGCCGCTGGAATCATCGGATCGGAAATGCTCTTCAAGATTGGACCGTTTCCTATGGACCGGGAAACTGGCTGTTTGAATCTCCGGATGGAAAAGGGCAATTCAAGATTTATGTCGACCCTGGTACACAAGAGAAAGGATTCCAACCCACAATCCATTCCTTAGACAGCATCGCTATCGTAGAAATGAACAAGCAGATCTTTGCAGTCAACACTCTTCAAGCAGCTAACAGTGAACAAGACGGGTTGCTTTGGAGAGAAGCCTTTGAAAGCAGTACGCCCGAAAACGAACGCGGACGCGGACGTGTCTCGTTTGTAGAAAGAAACTCTTGGGGATTGCCTATCCAGCGCAAAGCCATGCAGATCGTCTCTCTTTCAAGATCAGGGATTGTGGTTGCCTTTGAGGATAGCTTGACTTGTCTGGACCTTTTGTCCGGTGCCAAACTTTGGACCATCCGTGGCGTAAAGGACTATTCCTTTGCAAGCCATCAAGAATCGATCTATCTGTTCCAACCGCAATCGCAATCGATCGCCCAAGTGGATATTCGCGACGGTGCGAAACTGAACGAGATCAAGGTTGAAGTTCAAGCTGGCAAGAGCATTGCTTCCCTCGGGAAGTACATCCTGTTTTCGAATAGCATGGGCAAGCAAAATTCACTTCGCTTGCTGAACGCGACCGATGGAAAGGTAGTTTTTGAAAAGCTGTTCGCATCCGACACGCGACTTGCCTTCGACGGCGAATCAAGCTTGATTGCCTTGAGCGGTGCTCGCGAGTCCGCTGATGGGTCTGGGGAATTGACCTTTTGGAACTTACTCAACGAAATAGAAAGCAGTTCCAGGGTCCAGGTGGAAGGGGCCTTTGGATGGATCAACGTGCAAAGGTTTGGCGATACCCTGCTAATTCTCCCTTTTGCAATTTCGCAAAGTTTAGATTCGATCGCTGTCTGGCCGGACCCCTCTGATTCTCTTTTCGCCCCAGTAGCAGGTCGCATGATCGCGATTTCTGCCAAAGACGGTAGCGCCCTATGGAAGCAGAACAATTTTGCGAAGATGTTCTTTTTGCCATTAGCTCAAGACCGCAGTTCGCCCTTAGCATTCTTTGTTCGAAGACTGACTCTTTCCAAGATTGCGGACGTGAATCCCGACTTATTCAGTGTCGCCATTGTGGATGTCCGCGATGGTCAAGTCTTGTATGCCAAAGACGACCTACCTGCGATTCGCAACCTCGGTTTTTCTCAACAAGTCGATCCAACCAAAAACGAAATCAGCATCACCTTCCTAGGCACTTCCATGGACGTGGTTTGGCGCAACAAGGATCCGGAAAATCCAGATGTTGCTGCCACTGAAAATACCCGTTTTGATTTTGGCGATATCGACTATCGTCCTTTCCGAAAAGAAATTGAAGATCGCATCTTGAAAATGCGAGCTGCCGATCTCGAAAAGGCAAACGATCAGGAATTGCCGCCTGAGCCAAACAAAGAATGAGAATAAGTTCGCTACCTCGGTACTATCGAAACCTTCGTCGCTGGCAGGAAATCATCGTTGTCTTGAGACGCTACGGCCTCGCTGACTGGCTTAGCCGATTGCGAGTGGATTTCATCCGCGACTGGCTCAAGGACGAACGAGGTGTTCCGCTCTCCAGCTACTCGCGCGAAGCTCGCGTTCGGATGGCCTTGACCGATCTCGGGCCAACGTTCATCAAACTTGGCCAAGTCCTTTCATTGCGCCCCGATTTGGTAGGGTCGGCACAAGCGGCAGAACTGCAACAATTACAGTCTCAAGTGCCTGCAGATCCGTTCGACCAAGTCAAGCTTGTTGTTGAAACCGAACTAAAGCAGCCTATCGAATTGGCATTCCAAGAATTCTGCGAAACGCCCATCGCTTCTGCATCGATCGGCCAAGTCCACTCCGCCATGTTGCGAGATGGGACTCACGTCGTGGTCAAAGTTCAGCACTTTAACATCCAAGAAAAGGTGAATGAGGACCTAGAAGTTCTACGAGGCCTTGCCGTCTTAGCAGAATCCATCCCGGAGATTGCCGTTTGGCAACCGCGTGCGATTGTTGATCAACTATCTCGATCCCTTCGTCGCGAATTGAGCTTTTCACGGGAGCTGTCTAACTTAGCTATGTTTCAGGCGTCGCTTCGAGACATGCCTGGAATCGTGGTGCCGCGCGCCTATCCAAAGTTGTCTAGCTCCCGTGTCCTTACGATGGAATGCATCGAAGGTCGATCCATCCAATGTTTAGCAGAACCTGGTTCGTTCTCCGCAGAAGACCGCACGGCCATTGCAAAACGAGTTTCGGAGCTTTACCTTCAGTCCATTTTTGTAAAAGGCCTGTATCACGCAGACCCCCATCCTGGAAACATCCTGTTACAACAGGATAACACCATCGGCTTGCTGGATTTTGGGATGGTGGGGCGAATCGACGATTCCCTCCGGGGAACGATCGAAGAAATGCTATGGGCGGTTTTGAATCAAGATTCTGCACTTCTCACCTCGCTGATCAAAAGAGCCGGCAAGATACCGGCCTCGATTGATGACGCTCAACTTTCCAACGATGTTGCAGACCTGATTGCCGCTTATGGATCCCAGCCCCTAGATTCGTTCGATCTTCGCGGCGCTCTTAATGAAGCAACGGACATTCTGCATCGACATCGCATTACTCTGCCTAGCCAAATGGGTCTGCTTATCAAGACTCTCGTCACTCTTGAAGGTACCATTCGGCTCTCAAGCCCTGGCTTCAGCGTCCTGGAAGTCATCCAACCCATGATGGGGCAAATACGCCGCAATCGATTCTCGCCTCGAAGGCAAGCCAGACGGCTCCGCCGGATGTATGTCGAACTAGAAGGGTTGGTGGAACGCTTGCCATCTCAAATTAGCTCGCTCATGGAGATGGTTCAAGAAGGAAAGTTGGACGTGCAGCTATCGCACCGAGGCTTAAGCCCCTCCATCAATCGATTGGTTCTCGGGTTGCTAACAAGTTCGTTGCTTCTGGGGTCGTCCATCTTGATGGCATCCAAAGTTCCACCTCTCTTGTTCATGGATGGTGGCCCATTGGGTTTGAAGGATTTGTCCATCATGGGTCTGACTGGCTTTGTGGTGAGTTCGATGGTGGCTTTTCGAATCCTGCTTGCCATCAATAAATCAGGACATTTAGATCCAACAGCCGACGAGCACGATTCGTTTTAAACCGTCCGCCCTTCGACTTCTAACGTGAACTCAACAAGGTCACATGTCACCGCGAGCGATCGCAAGCGCCGAAGGGATGCAAGCCAGCAGTTGCCTTTGGGATAAAATGCGCACAGGCTGACCATCGTGCTTTCTTTTTTCGATTTCAGCCAATGGCTCCTGATCGCCAATGCCAACTTCCGCGTCTGGATCCGTTTCAGCCGACAACGGATGGCTGGTTTCGGAAACGGAGGCCCCCGGCCGGTCAAGCTCGCTTTCAGTTCCCATAATCAAGTAATGAGTCTGCAGATTGATTTTGCTTTGAACCGTTGCCCCCAAATGGGTCAAGAAGGAAACCGCGTCTTCACGCTGCATACCCAACAACGAATGGAGGAGAACCACATGCTTTCCTGCCAGTGGACGCGAATCTTCGCAGCCCGCTAAAATCGCATCGGCGCGAAGACGCGTTTTACGAATCTGTTCCGTGTGTGAAGCGGATGGGGTTCCATCGGCTCGAAACAATTTGGGTTGGTACCGCGACATCGGTTCGGCCACGGTTTCGATTCGCGATCGTCGAACGGTGCGCGGCTGGCGAATTTGATCAACCCAAATCCGTCCTCGAATTAAACCCAACGATTCCTCAAGAGCATCTAAGTCCGCCGCGCTCGCCTTCTCGGCTGCAGCAAGCGCGATCTTTGCACAAGCGCGCGCGTCTTCTAATGCATTGTGATGCTGAAATCGAATGGCAAGTCGCTCGGCAATCGCTGCCAATCCGTAACCAGACTGACCTGGCCAAGTCCGCTTTGCGATCAGTCTTGTGCATTGCAAATCGATTTGAGGTAACGCGATATCGTACGCTTCGGAAGTCGCCTTCAGTACTGCCGCATCGAAGCCGACGTTGTGCGCGATGATCGTGCGCCCTTCGAGCAACGGGAACAGCTCCGACCAAACTCGATCCCACTGTGGGCTATCCATACAGTCGCGAGCTGTGATGCCATGAACGCGAATACAATTCGGCGAAAAATACATGCGTTGCGGTCGAATCATCCACTCACGCTCATCGACGATCTGCCAATCATCGGTCAACACGACGCCAATCTGACAAGCCGAATTGGACTGATGGTTCGCGGTTTCAAAGTCAATAAATGCGATGTGCTTCGACATCGTTTCCTACTTTCGAACACTTTCCCATGGAACGTCAACTACGCCCGCATTTTGATTGGCGCTTCGAGCCATTACAAAGAGTAGATCGCTCAATCGATTCAAAAAAATCACGATGTGGGATGCGTCGCTTACGCTTCGATCACGTGAGAAACAGACAATCTCACGCTCGGTCCGGCGACATACCGTTCTCGCTAAATGCAGATGAGCTGCCTGGGAACTGCCACCGGGCAAAATGAAATTGCGGAGCGGCTTAAGATCTTGCTCCAACTCATCGATCGCGACCTCCATCGCTTCGACATGCGAACTGCCATCCCATTTCAGAGAATGCTCTTCGGGGTTGGGGGTCGCAAGTTCCGCCCCGATAGAAAACAAGTGATGCTGAATCGCACTCAAAATTCCATCCAGCTTTTCTCCCAAACCGGTGGATCGAGCGATTCCGATCACAGCATTCAGTTCATCCACCGACCCATACGCACAGATCCTTGGGTCATCCTTTGCCACGCGAGGGCCACCAAAAAGTCCTGTAGTCCCCGCATCGCCCGTTTTCGTGTATATCTTCATCAACATCCATCACTTTATGGGTTCGTTTCCTTGTCCATTCAACAAACCATTATTAGCCATGGAACCTGAAGTATTTTCAAGCGGGTATCTCGTTTTTCGAAAGCAAAAAAAACTCCAGTTTCTTTTGATGAAACACGCAAATCGCTGGGATTTACCGAAAGGTCACCTCGATCCAGGCGAATCGAAATACCAGGCCGCAATCCGGGAACTTTCTGAAGAAACTGGAATTGACCATTCCGATCTGGAAACCGTACCCGAATTTGAGTTTAAACAACAATACTGGGTCACATACCGAAAAGATGGCGGGGGAAAAAAATGGAAGGAACTGACCATCTACTTGGGCTTGTTGACCAAGGACGTCAACATCCAAGCTACGGAACATCTTGGATTCGAATGGAGGGACTGGTCCCCCCCTCATCAAATTCAAGCCGAGACCATCGACCCACTACTTCAATGCGTTGAATCTTTCTTCCATCGCAAGAGCGGCTTCTGGAACATCTGAACCCTTACCTTACATCTGCGTCCCGAGTTGCAAACTCAACGCGGTCTGCGTTCGATTCGATCCGCCCCGCAAATTCGATCAACAGTTGACCAATCGATCGGACTTGTTTGGCTAAATGAATCCTGGTCTCCACCCGGTTCTGCTCGGTCGGGATGAAAAGTGGTGACGCTCCCTTGCTAAACTCGATGCATCTAGCGATCGTGAACGGCAAGACCCAAGTTCCAAAAAGGCTGGATTGCGGCGACAGTTCGGTCGCTGGCGACTCCAGCAATGGCTCGATTGCGTTAAAATCGGTGTGGCAGTCGACTTGTGCTGGATTGAATACTTTCGCGGAGATCTGATTGGCGTACAACAAGTCTTCTCGTGTGTAGCGACCGATGTAACTTGTTCTTTGTTGCATCGGGTTAGAATCGCACCATCCTCTGCCCCAGATCGATTTGTCCATCCAATTGGGGGTCCCCGTTGGAAGCTCATTACCGACGAGACGGGTTGCGTAATCCATCGGCCAGTCTTTGTAGGTGGACGAGAGCTCCGTTTGGGCCTCTTGATGCCGAACTGCATGTTGCGTTTCGACAGTACAGTGCCCAGCACCTACTGAGTCGGTAGACTCGGCTGTCGTGTAGGTCTCTTCCGATTCGAAGGCACCAACGTCCTCGGCTGGTGACGGCTCGATGCTCGAATCTAAAGGCAACGATGTTGCGACTTGATCCGAGTCCAGGGATGCGAGGTCGGACTCGAGCGTTGGGGGAACAGCAGGCTGTTCTGCAATCACCACTTGTGAAGTCGCAATCGCATCGTCCAGCATCTTTTGGTCCAACGGGCAGCAAACATGAGGCTTGTTGGAAACATCTGCCCAGCACAACGAATCGATCGGGTTGTTGATCTCATGACACACAGGATCCATCCCCACTTGCACATCAACCACGGTTGGCGGAATGATCTGTGTGTCTGGCTGCGAGGCATCCAAAACGAAAACAAAGGTATTGGCTCGATCTCTCGCTGGAAAAACACTAGTCACGTTGTTTTGGAACGACGAGTGCCAATCGGAACAATCCCATTCCGAGCAATTCCATTCGGCTTCAACCTCGTTTGCGAAATCATCTTGGGGAGTAGCTACATGATCGCTGGGGTTCGCAGGTTGCAAGTCCGATACGATAGCCACTTGCTCAACGAGATTGATTCCCGTGTTGTCGACGTTTGCGGACTCAATCGTTGTCACGGAATGAACTTCCGCGATTTGAAGCCACTCCACCATACGAACACTACCGATCGCGATCGCAGAATCCAATCGACTTGGCAACTGGACAATTGGCATCAAACATCGATTCGCACGGGATCCCCAGAACGACGCATGGGCCTGGAGCGAATCCAGTATCGCCGCCGCTTGCTGCTTAGAATCATCGATTGCAGGTTCGGTGTTAATCACCTCCTCCAGATGTGCTGGGGTGTTGCTTGAATTCCCAAGCGAACATTCATCCTCCAGCTTCCAATTTGAACCGGCGAATGGCTCCCACTCAAGGTCGTGAACAAAGCAGACGCCCGAGTGTGGCTGATTCAAAGAACCTAATCCAACGGCCTTCAGGTGCTGTTGCCCTGAAGTTATTAGTCCTACAGCAAGGGCTGTACGAAGCAAAGAACGTAAGTATCTGTAACGCATAGCGAGAAACCTCTTAATAATTCCGAAGGTTGGTCGTGATGGTTTGAAAAAGCTGAAGCAGCGCCGCGGCTGATTCAGCCGTCCATGGCCATCGGCGGACCAAACATCATCGTTTGGAAGTGTTGGATTTAGGTGGGAACGCCGGAGATCGCGAACTGCCAATCCTGGCTAACGCTTTCCGTCGGGTGCTGCTTTGGTTATCGAACCCACTCTTCCATTTCATGAGCAGAGAAGTCTTCCTAATCAGAAGTATTCACTTGGCCGCTACCGATTACCCAACCCGCAAGCATTCTGACGAAGCTACCGCTTGTAACGGAAGCCAGATTAGGACAGAGACAAGGCTGTTACAAAGGCACGGTCGTTGCGGAGACAATGCTGTGACCATGCTGATCAGATCGCAACGCGCGAGCATTCGCTGGTGCTCTTTTTTGCCAACTCAAGAATGCGCATCGCTCGACAAGTGTCTTCCAGATCGCTTGTTTTTCGAATCAAGGAAGTCACCGAACGATGGAATTGACCAAGCAATTGCTGGCCCACCGGAAGCTCCGTCTCCAGCGTTTCTTGATGCCGTCCAGCATCATCAAACCAGACCAAGGTCGATGGCAAGTCGATGAACGCCAAACCCTTTTCGCAACAAACCTGAATCGCCGCTGGTGGTCGATAGGCAATCGCCTCAGGCCATACTTCCGGAATGTAGGCGCCACAACTGATCTGAGCTAAAATCGCTTTCGGGTCATTCTCAGGATCCCCAAACCCTAGACTCAAAATCTGATAGTCAGAACTGAGTGGCAATTGAATGCTGGTATGCCGGATAGCCTGAATCCAAGTTGGGGACTCGGCCACAATATAGTTACACCAATCGACAAGCTCGATCAATTCACGCTGTGACCGAGCGTCCAACGTCTTTCCACCACGAGACTCCTTGGTTTCGCGAGCTAAACGCCTATGGCAAAATAACAGTCGGGGACGCCCTAAACGAGTCGCGATCAGTTCCTTCAGTCGAAGAGTCGCAGGCGCAAAGCGACGTGGAAACTCCGTCATGAATGCAACGCCGGAGGACTGCACCTGATTCTGAATCAGCTGCACCGAATTATGGTCTAACGTGAGATCCGACCCGCAAAATACAGCCTTGCCGTAATCGCAGGCCGCAAACAGTGGCATGGCTTTGTACCAGTCTTCTTCTAAGACCAGCACAGCATCCAAAGAGGGACTTTCCATGATGGCACGAAAGCTAGAGAAAGCTTTTGCCTCAAATTCCCGAGCGACCGTCTCAGCAAGGACCGGTACGCTATGATAAATTCCAACAACTTGAAAGCGATCTCGCATCGACCGAAGTGCCGGAAGGTAACGCGACTGCCAGTCGCGACCCTGCCCGATTACCCCGATTCTTAATTTCATAAAATAAAACCAAGTTTACCGACACTCAACGTTCAAAATAAGCGTTCGTGCCTATCTTTTCGTTCGCTTGCTCTTTGCCCCGCCCTGACGGACCTTATAGCGTGGGTTGCTCTTGCAAATCACGTAAATTCGGCCACGACGACGAACAACTTGGCAGTCAGGGTGACGGTACTTCAAAGCACCAATCGACGAAACAACTTTCATTTGGCTAATCTCCAGGTAATCAGGCGGTTGAACCCCAAAACAGACCGTTGCCAACCCCTATTCGGAATCAGTTTCGATCGGGTCAGCCCTCCGACTGTGAAAACAGTGGACTTGCCTAGCAGGATCTTCAACGTTTTTAAAGAATTTTCAGGTTTTGGGAGTTGCGTAGTATAGCAACCTCCCGTTTCCTAGCAACGGCAAAAACAAAGCGAAGTCCTGCAGGATCCGCAAACCAAAATCCATAAAGTGACTACTTCTTTTTCTTCTTGGCTTCGCGCTCATTCTGCTGCCGACTGTGCTCCTTGAACAACTTTTCAAACTTCTCGATCTTGGGCCGGATCGTAGTCTGGCAGTAGGCCGCCTCTGGATGAAGACGAAAGTAGTTTTGGTGATACTGCTCGGCGGGGTAAAAATCGGGCAATGGACTAATCTCCGTCACGATTTTCTTTCTCCCAAAGACTTTTTCGTTACTGATTTCTGCAACAACCTTTTCAGTTGCCTCCCTTTGGGCGTCGTCGTGATAGAAGACGACTGACCGATACTGAGTCCCTACGTCCTGGCCTTGGCGGTTCAGCGAGGTCGGGTCATGAGACTTGAAAAAAATCAGAAGGATCTGTTCGAAAGAGATCACTTCCGGGTCAAAAGTCACCTGACAAACCTCCGCGTGACCGGTTCGCCCGGTGCAAACCGCTTCATAAGTGGGGTTCGGAATGTCACCCCCTGCGTACCCTGATAAAACAGCAGAAACACCATCGACCCGTTGGTAAACCGCCTCGACGCACCAAAAACACCCCCCTCCAAGAGTCGCAGTCTCCAGGTTCTTCCCCGCTGCCGAATTAGAAAAACCGGCCGCCGGTCCGACACTGGAGGGCAAAGATTGCCCGCTTGTCCAACCCGAGGCGATGACCATTCCAACAACCACGATTGGCATGACACGTACCATGGCAGCCGCTTGACGCAAAAGACTCATTTTGAGGAGCTCCTATAGGTTCTCAAATGCTCTGATATGGTCAAATTTTAACCAAAACAGTCGCGACCGACAGACGTTGCTGGTTGCCGCAGGCAACAAAGATCAAATGGTGCCACCCACCGATCGCCACCCACACCGATCAGATCGAACGGTGCCAGATCAAACGGTGCCACCCACCGATCGCCCCTGTTGGGCCCCCTCTTTGTGCAGATCAAACGGTGCCACCCACCGATCGCCCCTGTTGGGCCCCCTCTTTGTGCAGATCAAACGGTGCCACCCACCGATCGCCCCACCGATCGCCCCTGTTGGGCCCCCTCTTTGGGTTAGCGCACCAAACCTGTTGCGAAATCTGGGCTCAAGGCCCTGTTTCGCTTTTTTTGTGAGCGGGGTACAGAGTCCGTTGGATTTGAGTTAGCGGGATTCTCCGAGGGGAGGCCTCGTTGCCTCGGCCGCTACGAAAACAGGGCCTCGTTGCCTCGGCCGCTATGCGGGTAGTCGTCTTGCTGTCGACGCGGATACTTGCTAATACCCAATCATGCGCTGTGTAGATTTCTGGTCCATCAACCAATTCCTTCATTTGACTCGACTTTACTGGCCGGGGGCGCTGGCCTTCTGTCCTAGGAAATCCCAAGTCGAAGTCATTGTCTCAGCATTCCCGGAACAAAAACTTCCTTTTTGGACCGCAGTGGTTTGTGTATTCTTGCTCGCGATCGGAAGTGGTTGCAATCGCAGCAACCCCTACTTAACAGCAACTCCTTCGGGATTTCTTGGGCCTACGGGTGCTCCTGTACCATCACCGGACGTGACGGCACAAATCGCGGAGCTCGAAAGACGCGCCAGACTTCTCGACGAAAACAATCGCCAATTGACGACTCAGCTGGCTCAATCCCAACAACAGATGCAACTTTTCCGAGAACGCTCCGAACTGATGCAGCGTCAGGTGCAAGACGTAGGAAATCAATTGCAGCAATCTCGTTTAGCCAACGCTCAATCCAGCCAGCAGCTTCGCGGTCTTTCTGACCAAGTGCAAAGCGTGCAATCGAACCAGTCTCGGAAAGGGGGGGCTAAGCTGACCGCGAACACCAGCAACCGTGTCGCTGGTGAACCTCTGCGCGATCTTGGCTATCCCGTTGAAGACGAAGGTGGAGTTATTCGATTGCGTGTTCCCGCTGACCAATTGTTCCAACCCGGTTCCGCTCAGTTAACGCCATCCGCAGCCAGCATTTTGGATCGGATTGCCGAATCGCTTCGACGATCTTACCCCAAGCAACGCATTGCGATCGAAGGCCATACCGACAATTCAACATTGTATGGCGGCGCGTTTGCATCCAACCATCAGCTTGCAGCAGCGCAAAGCAACGCGGTGCTCGACCATTTCACCAAACGCAATCAAATGCCAAGCAGCCAGCTCTTTACCTTGGCTCACGGAGAAAATTATCCCTTGGGGGACAACCAAAGCCCCACTTCCCGCGCAAGCAATCGCCGCATCGAATTCGTCATCTACAGCGAATCGTTCTAAGCCTGTTCCCACTGTGCTCTGGGACTCTTTTCTTAAAATGCATCCACCCAATTCAGAACGCTATCACTCGCCTAGACTGAATTTCTGCCTTGCGTGCAACGCAACAAAAATCGTATTACAACAGTGAAGTGCTTGAGTTGCGTCGTATTGGACTGACGAACCGCGAGGCACTCTTGGCCAACTAGGTGGATGAGGCTCATGAAAAACAAGGCGTTGCAAACAGCCGGAATCAACTTACGCAAATCGACCTTGGTTGTTGCCATGATTGCGACAACATCCTTGGTTGGATGCAAAGCAACGGGATTAACATTCCCTACGTCTTTGGGTGGTAGCACCAATCCAACACGAGTGCCGGCCCCTGCGACTGGTAGTTTTCAGGTCCCCGGAAGTTATTCAGGGGCGGCAGGAAGTCCGCCGTCGACCGGCCTTGGTGGCTCCAGCTTTTCGCCAGCCTCAACCAGCCCGGTAACGAGCCAAACCATGCAGCCGGTTTCGAACTTGCTGAGCGATCTACAAAACGCTCAATCTCAGTTTCGAACGGCAACCAATCAAGCCTTTGATCGCGTCAATCGAGCTTCCGAATCGGCTCAAGGCCAAGTCGAACAAGCAAGCGCCCGCATCGATCGTATCGGCGAAGGTGTTTCGCAAGCGTCCGCGATTGTTTCTGATTCGCTAACTGCACCGATTGAAAGTGGTGTCTACACACCACCTACCCCAAGCCTACCGAACTCCAGTCCACCTAGCCTAGGAACGACTGGCAGCTCTGGAAAAATTGGTGACAGTTTGCCATCCACCGCACCGGCATGGCGTGCTCCGAGCACTTCGCCAGGGAATTGATGTGCTTCTTAGGTTGGCTGAAACCCTAGTTCGCTTTTGCTAGCTGGTCTGCGATTTGGCCAGCTGTTACCCAGTTGCCTAAGCTAACTTCGTGAATTCGAAGCAACTTGTCCAGTGTCGCCCAGGATGGCGTGCCTCCATTTGGTCCCAATGGCAGTTCGCTTGGTTCCAAAGGCAACATGCAAATCGCACGGCAAAGCAGCAGCCATTGGTATGGGCTGCAATCGCCTTTGACTTCAATATAAGCCAATCGCCCATCGCGATCGTAGACCATAGCATCCATTTGCTTGGCGGGGGTGCATGCATGATCGACCCAGACGAAGGAGCCGTCCATTTCGAAGTACATACCAGGCAGCCCATGCATGGCTTCGACCAAGCCTTCGAAGGATTGGGGACAAGGAACGTCGGGCTGAGGGTAGATTTGTACGAACAAGTTCATTGGATTCTAGAGCCGTCTCAACTTCTCAATCGCTTGCTCGGCAACAGATCGTTGGGCAATCAATTCCTCCAATGCCTGGCGTTCTTTTGCAATGATATCTGCCGGTGCTTTGCTGACGAACGATTCATTGGACAGTCTGCTTTCTTTGCCTTGAATCTGTTTCATCAGATTGCTCAGCAGTTTTTCGTTTCTCGAGATCTCTGCCGCGACATCAATGAATTGCGTCAAATCGACGAAGACATCCATCTGGTCGATGGCAACATGAGCGTTGATCGATGGCAGGGTAGGATTCTGGCTCCATTGGGTTACGTGCGCTCCAGCCATGCTGGACAAAAAGCTAGACATCGGCGCAAGAAGTTGTTCCATCTCTGGTTCGCAGCGTACGCAGAAAGGAACTTGGTCTTTAGGCCCTAAGTTTTGTCTTGAACGAATTTCGCGGATGGCTCCCACCAAGTCGACAAAGTTAGCAAACTGCTTTTCGACCGACGGTCTAATCTGGGCTTCGTTCACGGTTGGCCAGTTTGCCTGGATAATCCATTTCGAAGGAGTCTGTGTTGATTGCAGGTCACGACTTGGAGCGAACCGAGCGAGTTCCTGCCAAATGGCTTCCGTCACAAACGGGGTAATAGGATGAAGCAATCGCAACATGGAGTCCAAGCAATGCGCTAATATCTGTTGAACCAATGGTCGTGTTGCAGGATCTTGCAACCGGGGTTTAGCCATCTCGACATAGAGGGAACAGAAGTGGTCCCAAGCAAAGTCGTAAACAACTCGGGCGGCTTCTGCGTAGTGATAGCGCTTCAGTTCCGTTTGAGTCGCCTTGGTTACGGTGGCTAATCGAGACAGAATCCACTGGTCTTCGAGCGGTAGTTTTTCAAAGTCAACAGTTTGAGGTTGAAAGCCCTCCAGGTTCATCATGACAAACCGGGATGCGTTCCAAAGTTTATTGACGAAGTTCCGAGCCACTTCGAATCGTTCACTCACCACCGGCGCTTTTGGATGCGCTTTGTCGGATTCTGCTTCGGCCCATTGCGTCGAAAATGTTTTGCCGCATTTGTCGCATACGACTGTCGGCTGAGCTCGATTTTCTTTGGTTTGATTCACGAGCGCTTCGCAGTGCGGGCATTCGAACTGGACCGGCATACGCACATCTTGTGTTTCCGTGCACAGCCATACCAATCCGAAGCGAAGAGCGTCGGGGCCGAACTTGTTGATGACATCCAGCGGGTCAACACCGTTGCCTTTGCTCTTGGACATGGTCTCGCCATAGCCGTCCAAGATTTTTGGATGGATAAAGACTTCTTGGAAAGGAACTTTGCCGACATTGTTCAGCCCCATCAGAACCATGCGGGCGACCCAAAGCGTGATGATGTCGCGAGATGTGATCAACGTGCTGGTGGGATAAAAATACTCTAAATCGGCGGTTTGGTCGGGCCAGCCCAGGGTCGAATGAGGCCATAGGGCAGACGAGAACCATGTGTCAAGAACGTCCGCTTGCCGTTCCAGTCCCAGCGACTGTAGCTTTGCTTCTAATCCAGGGTCTTCATCGCGAATACAAACATGTAGGGTTGTGGGTTCTTCCAATGAGACGCTCAGAAGCCCCGATGCACTTTCGGGCATCGCATCGATCTTGAACTTTAGCGATTGGGCATCGCTCACATTTTCAAACGATTTACTCCAAATGGGGATCTGATGCCCCCACCACAACTGTCGACCCACAGGCCAATCACGCTTCTCACCCAACCAATCCATGTACCCATTGGCATAGCGAGCTGGATAGATTTTGACATCACCATTTGAAACGGCGTCCATGGCCGATTGTGACAATTGCTCCATGCGTACGAACCACTGGTCAGCCAAGTACGGTTCAATGGGAGTCTTGCTTCGATCGCTGTGCTTCAGTTCAATCTCGCGATCTTCTGTCTTTTCTAGGAATCCAAGATCGTCCATGGCGGCGACCAATTTGTTCCGTGCTTTGGGCATGGTTAGGCCTGCATAAGGGCCACCGTTCTCATTGACGGTTCCATCCGGATTCATGATGTTCAGCATTGGCAAAGAACAACGCAGCGCAACCTCGTAGTCGTTCGGGTCGTGAGCCGGCGTAATCTTGACGCATCCACTGCCCAGTTCCGGTTTCGCCCATGCATCGACCACCAGCGGTATCTCACGCTCTACAAGCGGCAGACGCAGCTTCCGTCCATCTCTAGCCATGTTGGCCAGCAGGATCAATTGAGGCAGCAATTCTTGTCGACGGACCGACAGGTCATCCAGTTGAGCTTGAATGCCGGGTTGGTCTTTTGCATTTGCCCCTTCCAGCTTTTCTTTGAGAGTCGCTTCGTACTTGTTCAGCGCATCCTCGGGTTCAGGATGGACTGCGACCGCGGTGTCCCCCAACATGGTTTCCGGCCGAGTTGTCGCGATGGTTACATACGTAGGTTCGCCTGGTTTGGCATCGACGATAGGGTAGCGCAGGTGCCAGAAATGCCCCTTCACTGTTTCTGGATTGACTTCATCGTCGCTTACTGCGGTTTGCAAAAACGTGTCCCAGTTCACCAGTCTTTTCCCGCGGTAGATAAGCCCTTTAGAAAAGAGGTCAAAGAAAGTGGAGCGAACGGCGCGGGCGCACATCGGATCGAGTGTAAAGCGAGTGCGTCGCCAATCGCAAGAACAGCCCACTTGTTGGAGCTGGCCAAGAATTCGCTTTTCATACTGCTCCTTCCATTGCCAAATGCGTTCGACCAGTTTCTCGCGACCCAAGTCGTGTCGCGTCTTGTTTTCGGTTTCTTTCAATCGCTTTTCGACGATGGCTTGGGTGGCGATTCCCGCGTGATCTGTTCCAGGCATCCAAAGGGCTGAGAATCCTTGCATCCGATGCATACGAATCTGGATATCTTGAAGCGTGTTGTTCAAGGCATGTCCCAGGTGCAATGCGCCGGTAACGTTCGGCGGGGGGATTACGATCGTAAAAGGTTTTTTGGATGGGTCCACGTCCGCGTTGAAGCAGCCTTGATCCAACCATTGTTGGTAGATCTCGGGGGCAGCCGAAGCGAAATCAAATCGGTTGGGAATTTCTTTGGTTTCTGGGTTCATCGTGAATCGAATTTCCGTCGTTGAATGACCGTTGACTGATGGACTGGAGTGTGATGGGCTGGAATGTGATGAAAGTGGCTAATCCGTTCGAGAGCATCTTTTTTTGAAGCTCTGCAGGATTTGGGTTGATTGTCGCAGGCAGTGGAGCCATGACAATCCCGACTAGTCAGTTGGCCGCAGCGCGAGTTTGGTTGAGTCGGAATTCGACGGCATCGACCAACGCGTGCCAGCTAGCCTCAATGATGTTTTCGCTGACACCGATGGTGCGCCAAGTATCATGACCATCGGTGCTTTCTATGTTGACGCGAATGCGTGC
>Ga0247837_1001039_pt1 | contig 59490 bp, 58 predicted proteins | sample LaCtaG_2_FD_187115 | JGI IMG/M metagenome (GOLD analysis project Ga0247837, IMG submission 187115) | Freshwater microbial communities from meromictic Lake La Cruz, Castile-La Mancha, Spain - LaCruzMarch2015_14.5m | ecosystem: Environmental > Aquatic > Freshwater > Lake | place: Spain: Castile-La... | reverse complement strand
GCCGTCGCCTTTCGCATCGCTGCCTCCAAAATGTCCCAGATTCTTCTTGGAGGTGGCAGGTGGAAAATAGTTCTTTTAATTCAGAAGCACTACACTAGATTCCGGCCTCGAGGGTCTGCGTTTGTTCAAGCAGCCTGAGCACTACCGGTTGAGCGACCGGCATTTACTGCAGCGTCGCGCCCTCCCCCTGGCTCGCCATTGCCAGCACATCGGCTGGCGACGCGTTGCCAAAGGCGATCGACAGCAGCGCCGCCTGGTACTGGTCCCCCAGGTCCAGGCACTTGCGGATCGCCCGGTCGATCATGGGTTCCCCGATCAGGCTGTCGCCCTCGAGCAGGATGCGGACACGCAGTTCGCCGTCTTTCATGTCCATCTCGAAATTGCCGACGTAGTTGACATAGTTGATGCGCGAAATTGCGTCAGCAACCGCCGGGCGCCGTGGAGCGGGCACATAGGTGGGGTAGGTGCAATAGACCAGGATGCGCGACCAGTCGTTGCCTTCTGCGGCGTCCACCAAGATGCGCACACTGGAATCACGCAGGCGTAAACCGAACGAGAGGCACCTGTTTTCCTCGATGACATGAAAGCCCCAGTCTTTGTCTGTCAGGTAGTCGGTCACCCGGTCGAACAGCGACTTTGACTGGGTGGCGACCACAGTGGCTGCGACTTCGATCACTTCACGCTTTTTGGACATCGGAAACTCCTTCAGAATGGGTTGGCAGGATCGCAGATGGGCGGCTCACAGCGTGAGCCTGGGCCCTATGCAAAGGCCATCTACCCCAGAATTTCGCAGTGCAGCCGGGCCGTCTCGCGGTGCAAGGCCAGCACCGGCTCGATCTTTTGCGCGTCGCTGAGCGCGTCGCCCGACAGCACCTGGTATCCGCCTGCCAGGTTCCAGACCAGCGGCTTGTGGCCCAGGCGCTCAAAGACCCGCCGGTCCCGCGCGCTCATCTGCTGTGTGGTCAGCACCCCGCCCAGCGGATCATCGACATGCGGGTCGGCACCGGCCTGGTAGATCACCAGGTCGCAGTCCATGCAGGCCTGGATGGCGCCATCGAGCCAGCGCTCGAACCCGCCTGCGCCCGCGTCGGAACGACCATGGATGTGCGCGCCCATCGTGTGGTGCTGGATCCAGCGGGTACCCAGCTTTCGGATGATCTGGTCGGTGCCGTTGCCCCAGTGCACATCGCAATCGATGATTCCAACCCGCTGCGCCAGGCCCTGCTGGTGCATCAGCATAGCTGCGACCATCAAGCCGTTGAAGGTACAGAAGCCCTCGGCGCTGGCATGACCGGCGTGGTGGAAACCCGAGGTCGGCGAGCAGACCGCCTCCCGGTGCAGCAGTGCATGTTCGGCGGCCGCCACCAGAGAGCCGGTCGTGTAAGGGAGCGACGCGGCGACACCCGGGTCGGTGTTTCCGAAGCCGTTGCGCAGTTCGCCCGACAAGATTCCTTGCACGAACGCTGGATCGTGGGCCACGGCCAGTTGGCTGGGGCTGACGGGCTCGAAGCCGATCACCTCGACGGGGATGTCGGCACGCCCAAGCCAGTCGGCAACCACCAGCGCGGGCTTGAAGGCCGAAGGGCTGAACGACTGGGTGCGCGCGGCTTGTTCCTGGCGGTAAAAGACTTTCATTCCATTCCTTTGGTTCTGATGCTGTTGGCGTGGCTGGGCCGGCAAACCGAAAACCTGCCGTGACTTGCAGGGGTCGCCCAACCGGCTCAGGAAAGCAATGATGCCCGCAGGCTGGCGCATGGCGTGACACCGCCAAACTGCTGTTTCATACAGCTGGAAACGCGATCTTCCCCGTTGAAGTTACAGGTACCGGCTCGCCGCTTCCAGCAGCGTCTTCTGGACCTTGGTTCGCAGTGCGGCAGGCTCCAGGACCTGAACATCCGCACCATGGCGCAGGATGTCGCCCAGCAACTCCCGGTCGTCCGAATAGGGCAGCTTCAACAGATAACTGCCATCCTGTTCAAAAGACGCGAGTTGCTCCGGGTGCCATATCTCGCCCTCGATCCAGCGCGCCCGCTGCGGGCTGAACCGCAGCACCGCCCAGGCGGTTGGTTGCCCCGCGAAGATGCCGTAGCTGGTTTGGGTGATGCGCTGCAGTTCGGTCGGGTCGACTTCCCGGGCTGCCTCGTCGAGCATTTCCACACCGTCAATGACATCGACCGAAAAGCTGCGAATGCTCTGGCGCGTGTGGCACCAGGTATCCACATACCAGTTGTCCCGGTAATGGACGAGCTGCTGCGGCGAGACCGTGCGGCGCGTGGACTCGCCGCTTTGCCGGTTGAAATGGGTGATGGTGATCTTCTTGCGGGCGATGGTGGCCAGCGCGACGGCCTGGAATGCCTTGGGTTCGAGCTGGCGTTTGCCGGCGAAAGTCATGCGCACACGGCTGGCAATTTCGGGCTCGCCGAAGCCCCTGGCCTTCAACAGGTCCGTGAGCTTCTTTTGCAGGGGCTTGAGTTTCAGGCCGACCAGACCGGGCTGAAGTTGCTCGATCAACCGCTGGATGGTCAGCAGCGCCACCAGCTCCTCTGGGCTGAACCACAGACCGGGCAACTCCGTGCGGACGTCGCTGCGGTCCAGGAAGTAGGCGCCCCGATCGCGGTCAAACTGCACCGGCATGCCCAACTGGTCACGCAGCTTGGCGATGTCGCGCTTGAACGTCGCCAGCGATACCTCGCACAAGTCCATCAGTTCCTGGCGGGTCACAAGGCGCCGTGCCTCCAGCAGTGCCTTGTATTGGTACAGCCTCGCGGTGTCGCCCATCGGTGAGACCTTGTGTGTTGTTTGAAGGCATTATGCGGGGCTGGCAATGGCCCATTGGGCAGCTGTATGAACGCTCAGTGCTGCAGGGTCACCCTGTGATCCCACCGGGGCGGAAGCTCTGCTGCCATGCCAAACCCATCCTCCAATAGCCACCCACAAAAAGTGCTTTGGCACTCGCCCCGTCCGCCGCAGCAATACCACACGAACTCGGGGGATTTCGCGAACGGCCCGGCAGCGTGCGTCCTGATCGACAGCACCGGGACAAGCGATTCCGCCTGGGCGGCTGAACTGGCCCTGGGACTTGGTCAGTTGAATTCGGCCACCAGATCCGTCAAGTCGCTGGAAGGCGGGCCGTAACTGACCAGCCGGACGTTGAGGTCACAGTCCCGCACGGCCTCCAACGCGAAGCGCATGGCGTCCTGGATCCAGGCCTCGTCGTTTCCGAATGCGCCGCCGCCCAGGCGGGTCAGCAACACGGTCTTGGAGCCGCCTCGCCGGGCATTGCAGACAGCGGCCCACATCGTCGCCTGGTATGCCGCCCGAAGAATGACCGATGCGAACACCCGCCAATGTGCAGGGGCGACGCTGCTGTACCGGACAGGCAGCGCCGAACAGAATGCCTGTGAAACCTTGGCGCCGCTGCCTGAAGGCCCATCGGTCACCTCGACGTCCCAATGCACGCCGATACGCAAGCGATCACCCAGTTGGCCAGCCTTCGCGGACTCGGGCGTCCCCAGGAACGCCGATATGGCGTCCAAACCCGATTGGGTGCACAACGCGTACCCGTTGCGCATGTCCCAGAGCTGTTCGACCGGGCAGCCCAGGGCCTGCGACAAGTCTGCGCCGACGTCGGCCAGGCCGTTGAGCTGGCGCTCTGCCGTCTGGCCATGCGCACCGTCCACTGCCGCAAAGTAGTTGCGGTAGATCGTGGCTGCGCCCGCCGCGATGGCGCAGGCCGGGCCCTGGGTCTGGTCATGCGCATAACGGGTGACGCCGTGTTCGGGTGTGACGCCAGGGCCCACCATCTCCAACAGGTTGAATTGCGACGCCACCTGGAACAGCGCGTTTCGGTTTTCGGGGGCCAGGTGCATCTTGCGTACGTCGCCCTGCACGACGCCAACCTGCAGACGACCGGGCAGGCCACCGGCCGCGCTCGCGCGAGCACGAAGGTCACCCAGAGATACAAGCTCCAGTTGCCCGATGGCAAATCGCCGGCCATTGACCCGGGACACCAGGTCTGTGCCTTCGACGTCCATCTGGCTGCGGGCCGATGCATAGGCCTGCTCGCGAAAACCCATCAGACGTTCGAACCAGTCCATCGTATCTAGCAGACATCATCGGAATTGCTGGCCTGCCCGGAGGGGATCGAACCCCCGACCCTCAGCTTAGAAGGCTGATGCTCTATCCAACTGAGCTACGGGCAGAGATAGAAGGCAAGGCATTGGTGCAAAAGCCGCAGATGGGAGCGAACGCACCGCAGGTTTCGCACCCTTGCCTCAACGCGGGTCGATGTTATCTGATTTGCTCTCTGCCAACGCCGCCTCGCCCAGGCACACAGGCCTGCCTACAAAGCACCTGCGCACGCGCGCCGCATGCCTGGCACCCGCCATTTCCCGGCAAGGCATCTGTTCAAGCGGGTGACAGGCACGATCGCGGCGACCCGGCAGACCCGGCCAGCGTCCACAGGGAGAATACGTCCAATCATTCATTTCACGCCAACTCCGGGGGCGATGAACCTGACCGGAACCCAGATTTCAGAACGGGTTTTCCCCATTGCAACGGCACCCGTCCTGGCTAACATCGGCATACTAATTCGCCCCCGCGCATAGCGGCCCAACATCTTTGGAGAGCCCCCCATGACCAACCGACGCCTCGTCCTTTCCCGCAGTGCTGCCCTGATCGGCGCCGCCTCGACCGGCCTTTTGCTGCCAACCCTTGCCCGCGCACAGGGCGCCAAGCTGCGCGTGGGGCTGATGCTGCCCTACACCGGCGCGTTCGCACAGCTCGGCATGGCCATCGAAAACGGTTTCCGCCTGGCCATCGACGAGCAAGGCGGCAAGCTCGGCGGGCGCGAGATCGAGTTCTTCAAGGTGGACGACGAGTCCGAGCCGTCCAAGGGCATCGAGAATGCCAGCAAGCTGGTGCAGCGTGACAAGGTCGATGTCCTGATCGGCACGGTGCATTCGGGCGTGCAGATGGGCATCCACAAGGTGGCGCGCGACACCGGCGTTCTCAACCTGATCCCCAATGCGGGTGTGCATGTGGCCACCCGTGCGCAGTGCGCGCCCAATGTGTTTCGCACCAGCTTCTCCAACTCGCAGCCCACCCGCGCCCTGGGCAAGGTGATGGTCGACAAGGGCCACAAGAAGGCCGTCTGGATCACCTGGAAATACGCCGCCGGCGACGAGGCCTTCGAGGGCTTCAAGGAAGGTTACACCGCAGCGGGCGGCACCATCATCAAGGAACTGGGGCTGCCCTTCCCCAACGTGGAGTTTCAGGCGCTGCTCACCGAGATCGCGGCGCTCAAGCCCGACGCGGTGGCCTGCTTCTTCGCCGGTGGCGGCGCGCCGAAGTTCATGCGCGACTACGCCGCGGCCGGCCTGAAGGGCCGGATCCCGCTGTATGGTTCGGGCTTCCTCACCGAAGGCGTGCTGGAAGCCGCCGGCCCGGCAGCCGATGGCGTGATGACCACCCTGCACTACGGCGATGGCATCGAGACCGCCCGCAACAAGGCATTCCGCCTGGCCTATGCCAAGACTTTCAAGCTGCAACCCGATGTGTACGCTGTGCAGGGCTACGACACCGGCCTGCTGCTGCTGCATGGCGCCAATGCCGTCAAGGGCGACCTGGCCAACAAGGCCGCGCTCTACAAGGCCATGGAGACGGTCACCGTCGACAGCCCCCGCGGCAAGTGGACGATGAGCAAGTCCCACAACCCGGTGCAGGACATCTACCTGCGCGTGGTCGAGAACAAGGAAAACAAGGTCGTGGGGGTGGCTTCGAAAGCGCTCGCCGACTCCGGTGCCGGTTGCCGGATGGGCTGAGGCCCGGCCTGCTGACTGACTGGCTGACCACCGGTGGCCGCGGCCACCGGGACGCTACGCGCGCCCCTACCCGCCCATGGACTTCGCCACTTTTCTGATCCAGCTGCTCAACAGCGTCCAGTACGGGCTGCTGCTGTTCATGCTGGCGGCAGGGCTAACGCTGATCTTCGGCATCATGGGCGTGGTCAATCTGGCGCATGGCAGCTTCTACATGCTGGGCGCCTACCTGGCCTATGCGCTGACGGCCCGCTGGGGCAGCCTCACGCTGGCGATCCTTGCAGGGGTGGCGCTGGCGATCGTCTTCGGCCTGCTGCTCGAGCGCCTGCTGTTTCGCCACTTCTATGACCGCGACCACCTCGACCAGGTGCTGCTGACCTTCGGCCTGATCTACATTTTCGAAGAGCTCCGCTCGCTGCTGTGGGGCGACGATGTGCACGGCGTGCAGGTGCCCGCGCTGCTGGCCGCCTCTATCCCGCTGACCGAGAACCAGTCCTACCCGGTCTACCGCATCTTCATGGCCGGCGTCTGCATCCTGCTGGCGCTGGGCCTGTACCTGCTGATCTCGAAAACCCGGCTGGGCATGAAGATCCGTGCGGGCGCCTTCAACCGCGACATGACCGAAGCGCTGGGCATCAACATCCGGCGCATCCATGCGGTGGTGTTCGCCCTGGGTGTGGGCCTGGCTGCGGTGGCCGGCATCATCGCCGCGCCGGTGTCCAGCGTCTACCCCAACATGGGCTCGCAGGTGCTGATCATGTGTTTCGTGGTGGTGGTCATCGGGGGCATCGGCTCGGTGCGCGGCGCACTTATCGCCGCGCTGCTGGTCGGCCTGGTCGACACCTTCGGCAAGGTGCTGCTGCCGCAGGTCGCCGGGATGCTGGTGTACATGCTGATGGCCGCCGTGCTGCTTTGGAAGCCTGAAGGGCTGTTCAAGCAATGAGCGCTGCACGGGCCCATCTCGAACGTCTGCCCACCGGCGTGCGCGTCGCGCTGGTGCTCGGCCTGTTGGCACTGCTGGCGTTCCCGCTGGTGGGCTCCGACTTCTACACCCAGATGGTCACCCGCATGATGATCCTCGCCATCTTTGCGATGAGCCTGGACCTGCTGCAGGGGGTCAGCGGCCTGGTCTCCCTGGGGCATGCGGCGTATTTCGGCCTTGCCGGTTATGCGCTGGCCTTTCTGATGCCGCAGAACGAAGCCGCCAGCATCTGGTGGACGCTGCCGCTGTCCCTGCTGGCATCGGGGCTTGCCGCGCTGGTGATCGGCTTCTTCGTGGTGCGCACCCACGGCATCTACTTCATCATGGTGACCATGGCCTTCGCGCAGATGGTGTTCTACCTGTTCTTCGACAACAAGGCACTGGGCGGCTCGGACGGTCTGTACATCAATTTCAGGCCCACCGTGGCGATCGGCGGCACGACCCTGCTCGACCTGGACAACCGGGTGGTGCTGTACTACCTGACGCTCTTCCTGCTGCTGGCCGTGTTCGTGTTCCTGCGCCGCCTGCTGTGGAGCCCTTTCGGCCGCACGCTGGCCGGCATCCGGGTCAACGAGCACCGCATGCGCGCCATGGGCTTCGGAACCTTTGCCTACAAGCTCAGCGCGTTCACGCTGGCGGGCACGCTGGCCGGGCTGGCCGGTTACCTGTGGGGGGTGCAGAGCGGCTACATCAACCCCGAGCTGATGGGCTTTCACATGAGCGCCCACGCGATCATGATGGTGATCCTGGGGGGCATGGGCAACTTTGCCGGCGCGATCGTCGGTGCCTTCTCGTTCGAATATGTGCTGCACCTGCTCAAGGACCTGCCCACCGTGGGCGGCGTGAATCTGGGCAAGCACTGGCAGCTGTGGATGGGCAGCTTCATCGTGCTGGTGGTCTTCTTTGCGCCGCGCGGCGTGCTGGGCATCGTGCAGCGGCTCACCGCCGGCAAATCGGCCGGCAAGGACGACACGCATGGCTGATGTGCTGCTGCGCGCCGACAAGGTCACGAAACGCTTCGGTGGCCTGACCGCGGTGAGCAACGTCTCGATTGAGCTGTGGCGGGACCGCATCCATGCCGTCATCGGCCCGAACGGCGCCGGCAAGTCGACCCTGGCCAACCTGCTCTCGGGCGACCTGCCCCTGACCGAAGGCCGGGTCACCGTGGGGGACAAGGATGTCACCGGCTGGGGCCTCGAAGCGATAGCGCGCCAGGGGCTGGGGCGCAGCTACCAGAAGACCAACATCTTCGGGCCCTTCTCGGTGTGGGACAACGTCTTTCTGGCGGCGCAGTCGCGCGACCCGCAGCAGGCCTGGAACCCGCTGCGCTGGGTGCGCCTTGCGGCATCCTCGGCGCCGGCCCGGGCCCGGTGTGAATCCGCCATCGAGCTCGCCGGTCTCGGCGCGCGCAAGCATGCCATCGCGGCGACCATCAGCCACGGCGAGCAGCGCCAGCTCGAGATCGCCATGACACTGGCCACCGAGCCCCAGGTGCTGCTGTTGGACGAACCCCTGGCCGGCATGGGCCTTGCCGAGGCCGAGCGGATGGTCGAATTGCTGCTGCGCCTCAAGAAGGACCACGCGATGCTGCTGGTGGAGCACGACATGGATGCCGTGTTCACGCTGGCAGACCATCTGACGGTGATGGTCAACGGCCAGGTGATCGCCAGCGGTGCGCCAGCGCAGGTGCGTGCAGATGCGCAGGTGCAGGCCGCCTACCTGGGCGACGAGGCGCACTGACACCATGGCTGCACCACTTCTGATCGACGCACGCGGGCTGCACACCTACTACGGCGCCAGCCACATCCTGCGCGGGATCGACTTCACCGTCGCGCCGGGCGAGACCATCGGGCTGATGGGGCGCAACGGCATGGGCAAGAGCACGCTGCTCAAGAGCCTCATGGGGCTGGTGAAGCCGCGCAACGGCACCGTGCAGGTCATGGGGCGCGACATGACCGGCCGCGCACCCTTCGAGATCGCCACCCTGGGCATCGCCTATGTGCCCGAGGGGCGGGGCATCTTCGGCAACCTCAGCGTGACCGAGAACCTGCGCATGGCGGCCCGCGCCGGAACCACGGACGCAGCACGCGCCCGCGCCCGCTCCGGCAAGGACTGGACCTACGACCGCGTGCTGCAGACCTTCCCCCGGCTTGCCGAGCGGCTCGACCACGGCGGACAGCAGCTCAGCGGTGGCGAGCAGCAGATGCTGACCATCGGCCGTGCACTGATGACCAATCCCGATGTGCTGATCCTCGACGAGGCCACGGAAGGCCTGGCCCCGCTGATCGCCCGCGAGATCTGGCGCATCTGCAGCCTGATCCGCGACAGCGGCATCAGCACCGTCATCGTCGACAAGAACTGGAAAAACGTGACCCAGATCTCGGACCGCAATGTCATCCTGGTGAAGGGCGAGGTGGTGTTTGCGGGCAGTACCACCGATCTGTTGCGTCAGCCGGAGCTGCTGGAGCGCTACCTGGGGGTTTGACGCCGCCTCTGGATCACGGGAGACGCGCGCCGGCGGGGTGCGCCTGAATGAATCTGAGCGAGTCCGCCACCTCTTGGACAGACGACAGCCCATGGGCGTCGGTCCATGGAGTTCAGCGGAGAAAAGTCACGCGCTTTGGCTGCGCGGGCACGGGCTTGGTCAGGGCGCTTGCGAATTTTCCGTACTCAGAGCTATACTTCTTCCAGCATCAAGAGAAGGCCCGACGGCCTTGCCAACCTGCCCCCGGGCAAGGTGGACGCGAAAGCGGATGCGGCTCCAGTCGGAGCAACCAACCGGGAGATGCGTCGGCCCTCCATGGACACTCCAGAGGGCTTTTTTCATGGCTGAAGCGACGCAGATCCACCACGATAAGGTCCGTGCCTACCTGGCCACGAGTTACCGCATCGGCCACACCTCGCAAGACATTGTGCTGAGCATTGGTCAGCACTCCGAGCGCCTGGCAGCATTGTTCGCTGGCAACGGCGTCGATTGCGGTGCATTCCTTACCGCCTACAACCCACGCGGAACCATCCAGCCAGACGCGGCCAACGACGCGGCTCACGCCCAACTCGCCGCCAGGCTTCAGGCCCTTGGGTGCCAGGCGATCGAAGGCTCGGGCAGCGAACAAGGCACAGATTGGCCCTCGGAGAAGAGCTATTTCGCCTTGGGTCTGGCCCTGGAGCCTGCCAAAGCCATTGGCATCCATTTTGATCAGGATGCCATCGTCTGGGTCGGGGCGGACGCCATTGCGCAACTCATTTTGCTGCGCTAATCATTTCTTGGTCTGGCCGACCCGAATGGCCGGGGGGAGTTGATCCAGATTGCCGCCCCCGACAAATCGTCAAATGCGGCTAAAAAGGAGTGTGCAACATGTCAGCAACGCTGATTCACAAGAGCCCCGCCTACGAACTTTCGGTGACGATCGACACCGGCCGCTACGGCCACCATCTGAGGTTCATCTCGTTTGTTCCTACGGCGCGGCATCCTGAGCCGCAAGTGAAGTTCCAGACCAACCTCACCACCGCGGAACTCGTTGAGCTCCACGAGGCCATCGGCCGGGTCCTCACGAGCCTTCCTGTACAGACGTCCAGATCATCTGGTGAGCCTGTGCATCGCTAAATTCAGGACCCAACACGCAACCTTCCGCCAACTCGGGGCGATTTTGCCGAATTGCAGGCCCCGAACGGTCTTCCGACCGACCACTGCTAAAGAGGAGATTCAAATGGACCTTTCGAGCTACCCGCTCTATCCGCACCAGGTCACGGGTGTGGAGTTTCTGGCCCGCCGCGGCCGTGCCATCCGTCCTTGGCGACGACATGGGCCTGGGCAAGACCCGCCAGGCAATCATCGCCCTGAAGGAGTCCGCCCCAACGGGGGTGTTCCTCATCATCTGTCCTGCCTCGCTCAAGCTCAACTGGGCTCGCGAGATCCGCATGGTGGATACCGACGCTCGTATCGATGTGCTGGGCGTCTCGGGCTACGAGCACCCGCAACCTCAATGGGTGATCGTCAATTACGACCTGCTGGCCCGCAACGCCGACCGGCTGCGCAAGGTCGCCTGGACAGGCGTGGCGCTGGACGAGGCCCACTTCATCAAAAACGCGAGCCAGCGCTCTTCCCAGGCACTCAAGATCCTCGGCGTCTCCGAGGACAAGAGGGCCGGGGTGGCGGGCCCGCGCCTGGTCTTCCTGCTCACGGGCACGCCCATGCCCAACCGGCCGCGGGATCTGTTCAACCTGCTGCGGGCGGTAGGGCATCCTTCAGCGCGCAGCTTCCTGTCGTTTGCCCGGCAATACTGCGGCGCCTACCGCAACAACTACGGCTGGGTGACCGACGGTGCGTCCAACATCGCTGAGCTCAACCTCCTGCTCAAGGAAGTGATGCTTCGGCGCAAGAAGGATGAGGTCCTCGACCTGCCGCCCAAGATCCGGTCCTGGGTGCCGTTGCAGATCACGGGCGACGCCGCCTGGAACGCCAACGAGGGGTTTCTGAACTGGTTTTTGGGGTCGGACGCGAGCCGCCCCAATGACACGGAGTTCCTGGCTCGCATCACCAAGTTGCGTGTCGCGCTGCACAAAGCCAAGCACGCAGCGTGTGCCGAACGCATCAAGGACGTGGTGGCCAGTGGCCAGAAGGTGCTTGTCTTTACCTCCTACACCGAGGGCATCACCCGGCACAAGAAGACCCTGGGTGACCAGGCCGTCACCATCACCGGTGCAGACAATGCCAAACAGCGCATGAAGGCGATGGATGCCTTCCAGAAGGACCCCAACGTGACTGTGGCGCTGTGCAACCTGATCGCCGGGGGTGTTGGGTTGAACCTGACAGCGGCCACCCACGTGATCTTCCAGGATCTGGATTGGGTGCCGGCCAACCATCTGCAGGCCGAGGACCGCTGCTACCGCATTGGCCAGGACAAGCAGGTGACGGTGGAGTACCTTCTGGCCAATGGCACCCTGGACACCTACATCGCCCGGCTGCTGGAGGCCAAGCTCAAGCTGGTGCAGGCCGTGGAGGCCGACGAGGCGCCGGACGCCTCGATCCTGAAAGGCCTGCAGGAAGAACTCACCCGGCTCGGGCCCGCGCTGCTGCAGGAAGCGAAGGCCGCGCGCGCCGTGGGGAAGGAGGGTTCGCGCCTGGACATCATCGGCGAGATGGTGTCGGCACTGCCGCAGGACGCCCCGCTGCTGGAGACAGGATCATGGGAGTTCCCGAGCTCCAAGGACCCGAACAAAACCTACAGCGTAACCTTCGGCCGCAGCGGCCATCTGCAGTGCACCTGTCCTGGCTTCGAGTACCGCGGCGAGTGCAAGCACGTGCGCGACGTACGCAAGACGGCGCTGGTCGAATAGAGGGAGATAGAAATGTTCTGGAACAAGAAAAGCGAAACCAGCCCACTTGGCGTACCGCTCGTTGATCTGATCATGACCAACGAAGGGCATCGAGGCGGCACATCGAAGTGGAAGGATTTGGGTATGCACAACATTGGGATGCACGAGATGACGGAAGCCTTCTTTCCGTGCTGGAAGGCTGCCGGCCTCCACCTGAGCAAACAAGTCGATGGCGGGATCCAGCCCTTCGCGTCCAGTGAGGAGGTAGCCGTACCCTTGTGGCGTGGGCACGGGATGCATGTGCGCTTCGACGGATTGGACTGACGGCGCAAGGGCGAGCAACCCAAATGGTGCACATGCGCGATCAGTGTCCGCCGTGGGTGATCTTTCATGTGACTCACGATTCGACACTTGTTCCATCAGAGGTGAGGCGCCAGATCACCTTGACCGATGACGAGCTGGTCGAAGAGTTGATCAAGATGACCGATCACTTGACCCTCTCTCTGTTCGCCTCGGGTGCCCCGGACGCTCAGGTCATCCGAGCGCCCGCCAGCCGATTGGTGGTGGACGTAGAGCGATTCGCGGACGACCGGCACGAGCCCATGGCAGAGCGTGGAATGGGCGCCGTCTATTCCGTGACTTCAAGCCTGAAACCGTTGCGGCGAGCGTTACGCGATGGCGAACGCGACGCCTTGATGCTGGCGTACTACCGTCCCCATCACGCCCGGCTCGAAGCCGCAGTCTCGGCGGCCATCGCCCTTCACGGGCGCTGCCTGGTGATCGATTGCCACAGCTTTCCGAGCCTTGCGCACCCGTACGAATTCGCCGACCCGGCTGTATCGCGACCGGACATCTGCATCGGCACTGACACGTTCCATACCAGTGACGCACTGGCCACCGCCTTCGTCGCAGCCTTCCAGCGCGAAGGATGGAGCGTGGACCTGAACCAACCCTTTGCCGGGGCCTTGGTACCTGGAAGCCGGTACGGGCAAGACCGCCGCGTCAATGCCGTCATGGTCGAGATCAACCGACGGCTCTACCTTCGCGAATCAGATGCGACACCGCTGCCCACGTTTGCAAACGTCGCGGACCGCGTCAGAAACTGCTGCATGGCGGCCATTGCAGCCTGCAACCCATAGGGAAACAAGTCATGGCAAAAAGCAAGAAGGCGGCGCCGCAGAAAAAGTCGCGCAAAAGTCGCGCATTGGTGCCTATGGATGCAAACAGAACTCGCGCAAAAGTCGCGCAGACCATGCCGCAGGCAAACCCGAACCGTCCATGCATCGGTACGGAGCCGCTTTCTGCAAAGTGATTTATCGTTCCGATCACAGCGCAACTGCGTCGCATGCATCCGTAGGCTCTGGACCCTTCAAACCGAGCTGCGACCAGTTGCAAAGGCCGATTGGCAAGGGCCTTCGGGCGCTCGATTCGACTTGGGTGGTGAGTTGCATGGTCGTTCCGCTTCAATCAGGATGCACGGGCTTGGCTAGTCTTCAAGGCTGGACCGCAGCGGCAAGTCCTCGGCAGATTCAACGTCTATACCAGTTCATGTATATTCGACCATGTGCCGGGTGCGGAAAAGCCGCTTGAATGGATCGGAAGCAGCCACAGAGACCTGATGGCGTTGCCGGCAGACGTTCGCCGGATGTTCGGCTTCGCCTTGTCGTTGGCCCAGGCGGGGGACAAGCACGATGCCGCGAAGGTGCTCAAGGGCTTTGGAGGTGCCGGCGTTCTTGAGATGGTGGAAGATGATGCAAGTGGCACTTATCGCGCCGTCTACACCGTCAAATTCGCGGAAGCTGTATTCGTACTTCATTGCTTTCAGAAAAAGAGCAAACGTGGAATCGCTACGCCGAAAGAAGACATGGACATCGTGGAGGCACGTCTCAAACTGGCTGAGGCGTATGTCAAGGAGTTGCGGAAATGAAATCACGACGGATCGACGGTGTTGAAATTCATCGGAGCTCTGGCAATGTATATGCCGATTTGGGCCTGCCTGAGGCGGACAAGCTCAAAATCAAAACTGGCCTGGTTATCGAGATCAGGAAGGCCATGCAAAGTCTTGGCATGACCCAACAGGAGGCCGCGAAAAGAATGGGCATCACGCAGCCCAAAGTCTCCGACATGATGCGCGGCGACTTCACCAACCTTTCTGAGCGAAAGCTGATGGACTGTCTGACCAGGTTGGGCTATGACATTGAGATCAAGGTCCGGCCAGCCAAGGCTGGCATCGGACATTTGATGCTGGCCACGGCCTGATTGCTTGGTCAAATCAGGAGGGGCCGGCAACCCCACGGATTGCCAGCGCGCCAGTTTGACAATGCCTGCGGACGATTGGAGACATCACCGCCACCTGGGCAACGCCTACCTGAGCATGCTGCAATTGTTGCTGAGCCATCGCGTGTTCACGCGCAGCCGCGGCGCCCAACGGGTAGGCAAGACGCCCAGGCAGTTGCTGACCGCTCAGGCTCATGCGCACTCGCTCGACCTGCTGGGCTTCCAGCGCCTGGGCCCGGCCCGATCTCCCAGCCGGCGGGACTTCCTTCGGCTCCCATCCTTCTACATCCACAGACCGCCCACTTCCGCGCTCAGCGCCCGCTCGCCCCTGTTACCCAGAGTCGGCCGAAAATGAACCGCGCCGGAGAAACTACCGCGCCACCGTCACTTGACTTCGTGGGAAGTCCCAGTAGCCTTCATAGACAGGCAGGGGCGAGTCTCGGTATTCGGCCTCACCGCTCTCAGGCGATGCGTACTTCGAGGTGCCTGCCGAGCACGCGCGCGGCAGCTTCGATTTGGTCAAGCCGAGAGGCGTGGCGCAGGTCGAACAGCCGGTCAACCTGCGGCATGTGCCAGCCCAGGCGCCGCGCCAGTTCGGCCTTCTTGATGCCCTGCTCGGTCATGGCCTGGTATACGCCCAGCTTCGCACCTTCCAGAGCCGATGGGCGCACGGTGCGCTGCCCGCGCCGGGCCTTGCTCGCCGTCGGCAGCGGCTTGCGCGCGTCCACGTAGAACGACAGCGCCGTTTCCAGGGCATCGACAGCTTGCAGCAGCGCTTCGTCTTCATCGGCGCCGAAGGTCAGCGCCTCGGGCACATCGGCGAACGTCACCAGCACGGTGTCACCGTCAGGGGTCAAGGTCACGGGGTAGTCAAACATGGGGCAGCCTCACTTCAATCCTAGTTGACGCTTGATCGCGGCCTCAAGCCCTTTGCCTAGCTCGGCGGTGCCGTGCATGGGCAGCGCGGATTGCTTGCCGTTCAAGAACACTTTGAGATGCGAACCCTTGCCAGGCTGAAAAGTGGCGCCTTGTTGCTCCAGCCACTTCTTCATCTGCTTCGAGTTCATGGGCGAAATACTAAACACTTCTGTTGCATTTGTCAAGACTAACAGTGCTGATGCCGAAACCAAAAAACCGCTGTGTTTGAAGGCCAACACCTCCCCGGCCTCAAAACGCTCGCACTGGGAGCGTTCGGCAGGCGCTCCCTGCCCATGGTCGTCGTCCACGATCCTTCAGGCAGACGTGAAACTCGATCCCTTCGTGATTGCTGCCGCTCATGGTCTGAGCTCGGCTAAGGCCAGAATCGCCATCACACTGACCGGGGGAATCGCCCAAGATCATCGCGATGCGAGGCAAATTTTCAGTCACCACCGTTCGGACGCGGATGAAGCCTGATTGCTGAGCGAAAGACGATGATCAACCATGATCACGATCTGTCCACCAGGCGGCAGCAGGAAGCAAGCTTCGAGAACTCAGGTAAATCGAGCTACTCCACAGGTAGCAAGGCGCTGTCAGTTGAGCGCGACGATTTTCACAATGTGAGAAAAGCCGCGCAAAAGTCGCACAAAAGAAAAAGGGTTGGCAGGTGCTAACCGGCTAACCCTTGTGAAATGGTCGGGGCGAAAGGATTCGAACCTTCGACCCTCTGGTCCCAAACCAGATGCGCTACCAGGCTGCGCTACGCCCCGACGAAGCCGCGATTCTACCCGCTGGCATGCACCGCCCGGCCGCACCGCATACAAATAAGCCGGTGCAGGGGCAACGCGCCCACCCGCCGCTGCGTCGGACCGCGCTGGGATACAGTTCCGGCACGATGCGCAACCGCCCCGCCCGCCCCACCCTGCCCTGGCTGGAGCCCGGGGACCGCTTCCCCGACGTGGGGCAGGCCTGGGGCGCCGGGTCCGATGCGCCAGGCCTGCTGGCGGCGGGCGGCAGCCTGGATGTGCCGACCCTGCTGCAGGCCTACCGCCAGGGCATCTTCCCCTGGTTCAGCGAAGGGCAGCCGATCCTGTGGTGGAGCCCCGACCCGCGCATGGTGCTGCAGGTGGCGCAGTTCCGGCTGCACCGCTCGTTGCGCAGGACGCTGCAGAAGTTCCGCAGCACCCCGGGCTGCGAGGTGCGCGTCGACACCGCATTCGAGGCGGTGATCCGGGCCTGCGCCGACGGGCGGCGCAAGGGCGCAGACGGCACCTGGATCCTGCCGCAGATGCAGCGCGCCTACCTGGCGCTGCACCAGGCCGGCCATGCCCACAGCGTCGAGACCTGGGTCGACGGCCAGCTGGTGGGCGGGCTGTACTGCGTGGCCATCGGCCGCGCGGTGTTCGGCGAATCGATGTTCAGCCGGCAGGCGGATGCCTCGAAGGTCGCGCTGGCCGCGCTGACCGCGTTTTGCCGCCTGCACGCCATTGCACAGATCGACTGCCAGCAGAACACGGCCCATCTGGCCTCGCTCGGCGCCGCCGAGATGACCCGGTCCCGGTTCCTGGCAGGCTCGGCGGCGGGGCAGACGCAGCCGGCTCCGCACTGGCGTTTCGAGCCTCTATACTGGCAGGCAATCCTTTCAGACATGCCCACGCCCCCGTGACCCATCTCAAGGACCTCCCGCTCCAGACCCTGCAGTTTTACGCGACCGCGCCCTACTCCTGCAGCTACCTTGGCAACAGGCAGGCACGGTCCCAGGTCGCCACACCCAGCCACCTGATCAACAACGCCACCTACTCCGAGCTGGTGAGCCAGGGTTTCCGGCGCAGCGGGCTTTTCACCTACCGGCCGCATTGCGGCACCTGCCAGGCCTGTGTGCCGCTGCGGGTATTGGCCGACAGCTTCCAGCCGGACCGCAGCCAGCGCCGGGCCTGGGCCCGCCACCAGACGCTGCAGGCCCGTGTGACCCGCCTGAGCTTCATGTCCGAGCACTACCAGCTGTACCTGCGCTACCAGAATGGCCGGCATGCCGGCGGCGGCATGGACCACGACAGCATCGAGCAATACACCCAGTTCCTGCTGCAGAGCCGTGTCAATTCGCGGCTGGTCGAGTTCCGCGAACCCGCCGGCCCGGACGGCCAGCTCGGCGCGCTGCGCATGGTCTCCATCCTGGATGTGCTGGAAGACGGCATCTCTGCGGTCTACACCTTCTACGAACCCGACCAGCGGGCCAGCTACGGCACCTACAACGTGGTGTGGCAGATCGCGCAGGCCCGTTCGCTGGGGCTGCCCTACCTCTACCTCGGCTACTGGATCGGCGACAGCCCCAAGATGAACTACAAGGCGCGTTTCCATCCACAGCAGATGCTGCTGGGCGGTTCCTGGGTGACCGTGCCGCCTGGCGCGACTCCGCCAGCACAAGCCCCGGCGGACACCCACCCGTGAAAAAGCCCCACAGCGACACGCCGCCCACCCCCGCCGTACAGGTGCTGGAGCGCATGTTCGCGCTGATGGATGTGCTGGCCTCGCGCGAAGATGCGATTTCGCTCAAGGACATCGCCGAAAAGACCGGGCTGCACCCCTCCACCGCCCACCGGATCCTCAACGACCTGGCCATCGGGCGCTTCGTCGAACGCTCGCAGCCGGGCAGCTACCGGCTGGGCATGCGCCTTCTGGAACTGGGCAACCTCGTCAAGGGCCGGCTCAATGTGCGCGACGCCGCGTTGCTGCCGATGCGCGAGCTGCACAAGAGGATCCAGCAGCCCGTGAACCTCAGCATGCGCCAGGGCGATGAAATCGTCTATGTGGAGCGTGCCTACAGCGAGCGCTCCGGCATGCAGGTGGTGCGGGCCATTGGCGGCCGTGCGCCGCTGCACCTGACCTCGGTGGGCAAGCTGTTCCTGTCGGCCGATGACGCGCAGCGCATCCGGGCCTATGCCACCCGCACCGGGCTGCACGGCCAGACCAAGAACAGCATCACCCAGCTGCCGGCCCTGGAGCGCGAGCTGGCCCGGGTCCGGCAGATGCAGTATGCGCTCGACAACGAAGAGCTCGAACTCGGCGTGCGCTGCATGGCCTGCGGGATCTACGACGACCAGGGCAAACTGGTGGCCGGGCTGTCCATCTCCGCGCCTGCCAGCCGGCTGGACGACGCCTGGCTGACCCAGCTGCAGGCGACGGCCCGCGGCATCTCGGACACGCTGGGTTTCGCACCCGACGACCGGCGCGCCTGACGCACAGGCTGCCGCCCGAAGGGCGGCGCCCGCTCAGCCCAGGGGCTTGAGCGCCGCGGGGGCAGACTCCACCCAGCGCCGGACGCGCTCTGCATCGGCCAGACGCGTCAGCCTGCCGGTGGAATCCAGGAACACCATGATCAGCTTGCGGCCGGCCACGGTGGCCTGCATCACCAGGCAGCGGCCGGCCTCGGAGATATAGCCGGTCTTCTGCAGGCCGATCTGCCAGGATGGGTTGTGCACCAGCCGGTTGGTATTGTTGAACTGCAGGGTGCGGTTGCCCACCTCGACCTCATGGTGCGGCGACGTGGACAGCTCGCGCAGGGTTGGATTGCCATAGGCCACGTTGACCAGCGTGGCCAGGTCTTGGGCGCTGGACTGGTTGCGGCTGGACAGGCCGGTGGGCTCGACATAGCGGGTGTCGGTCATGCCCAGGCTCTTGGCACGCGCATTCATCAGGGCCACGAAGGTGGTCATGCCTCCGGGGTAGGTGCGGCCCAGCGCGTGCGCAGCCCGGTTCTCGCTGGACATCAGCGCCAGGTGCATGAGTTCGCCGCGGGTCAGTTCGGAGCCGACCCGCAGGCGCGAGCGGCTGCCCTTTTCGGTGTCGACGTCCTCCTGCGAGATGACGATGGTCTCGTTCATCGGCAGGCCGGCTTCGGTGACGATCAGGCCGGTCATCAGCTTGGTCAGGGAGGCGATCGGCAACACGGCCTGCTCGTTCTTGCTGAAAAGCACTTCCTGGGTGTCCTGGTCGATCACAAGGGCCACGCTGGACTTGATGTCGAGTGCGCCACCCTGCTCGCGCAGACCGGCCAACTGGCCGTACGACGGGCGCTCGGGGGCCGCGGCACGCACCACCGGGCGAGCTTTGCGGGCTGCGAGCGCCTGACCGCCCCGCGAGCGTTTGGCCACGACCGCCTTGGAAGAACCGCGCTTGGCCACGGTGGCCTTCGATGCCCCCTTGCGCTTGGCCAGGTTGGCCTGGGCAGGCTTGCGTTTGGCCGCCGAGGTGTTGCGCGCCTCCTTGGCGACCTTCTCCGGGGCCGGCTGGGCCGGCTTGGCGTGTGCAACCGGCGCAATCAGCGCCAGGGAGAGAAAAGCCAGGGCAAGCGATCGCAGCGTCTTGTTCAAGGGGCACCTCGGCTCAAAAAAATGGGATGGCGGCGGGCGTACATGCTGCGCACCAGTACATGGCCCGAGTTTAAACAAAAAAACCATGCAGTATCAAGTACTTGCATGACTTTTTTAAAGTGCGGCGCAAAGCACCTGCCGGCTAGCCCTGTGCCAGCACCCGTTCTGCCTTGCTTTGGAGCTTGTTGAGGGCACTCAGATAGGCCTTCGCGGACGCGACAACGATGTCCGGATCGGCGCCCACGCCATTGACCACCCGCCCGCTTTGCTGCAGGCGCACCGTCACCTCGCCCTGGCTTTCGGTGGAGCCGCTGATGGCGTTGACCGAATACAGCACCATGTCGGCGCCGCTGTGCACATGGGACTCGATCGCCTTGAGCGAGGCGTCCACCGGCCCGTTGCCCTCGGAGGAGGCGCGGACCTCCTTGCCCTGCACCGAGAACACGATGGACGCATGCGGCCTCTCGCCGGTTTCGCTGTGCTGCGACAGGGACACAAAGCCGTAATGCTCGTTCTCGTGGGTCACGCTTTCGTCGCTGACCAGCGCCAGGATGTCCTCGTCGAAAATCTCGCTCTTGCGGTCGGCCAGTTCCTTGAAACGCGCGAAGGCGGTGTTGGTGTCGGCCTCGCTCTCCATGGCCACGCCGAGTTCGACCAGCCGCTGCTTGAAGGCATTGCGCCCGCTGAGCTTGCCCAGCACGATCTTGTTGGCCGTCCAGCCCACGTCTTCGGCGCGCATGATCTCGTAGGTGTCGCGGGCCTTCAGCACGCCGTCCTGGTGGATGCCCGAGGCATGCGCAAACGCGTTGGCGCCCACCACGGCCTTGTTGGGCTGCACCACGAAGCCGGTGGTCTGGCTGACCATACGGCTGGCCGCCAGGATGTGCTGCGGGTCGATGCGCATCTCCAGGCCGAAGTAGTCCTTGCGGGTGCGGATCGCCATCACGACCTCTTCCAGCGAGCAGTTGCCGGCGCGCTCGCCCAGCCCGTTGATGGTGCATTCGACCTGGCGCGCACCGCCGATCTTCACGCCGGCCAGGGAATTGGCCACCGCCATGCCCAGGTCGTTGTGGCAATGCACCGACCAGATCGCCTTGTCACTGTTGGGAACCCGCTCGCGCAGGTCGCGCAGGAAGTTGCCATACAGCTCGGGAATCGCATAACCGACGGTGTCGGGCACGTTGATGGTGGTCGCCCCCTCGTTGATGGCCGCTTCGATCACGCGGCACAGGAAATCGGGCTCGCTGCGGTAACCGTCCTCGGCGCTGAATTCGACATCGGCCACCAGGTTGCGCGCAAAACGCACGGAGAGGCGGGCCTGCTCGAACACCTCGTCGGGTGTCATGCGCAGCTTTTTCTCCATGTGCAGCGGCGAGGTGGCGATGAAGGTGTGGATGCGGGCGCTGTTGGCGCCCTTCAGGGCCGCTGCCGAGCGCGCGATGTCCTTGTCGTTGGCCCTGGACAGGGAGCACACGGTGGAGTCCTTGATGGCATTGGCAATCGCCTGCACCGCCTCGAAATCTCCGTTCGAGCTGGCCGCGAAACCGGCCTCGATCACGTCCACCCGCAGCCGCTCGAGCTGGCGCGCGATGCGCAGCTTTTCGTCGCGCGTCATGGATGCGCCCGGCGACTGCTCTCCGTCGCGCAGGGTGGTGTCAAAAATCACGAGTTTGTCGCTCATCGCTGCTCCTGGGGGTGGGAGGGCCTGCTCAATGCAGACCGCGTTCGTCCGGTTCGTCGGTCGAGGTGCTGATCACGCTGGTCTGCATGCCCTTGGCCTTGCGCCAGAGGTAGACCACGTACCCGCTGATGCCGTAGGCCACGAAGACGCCCAGCATCACCGGGGCGGGGTCGATGCTCACGGCGGCAATGCCCAGTGCAATCAGCACGATCGCGGCAAACGGCACGCTGCGCTTCATGCTGATGTCCTTGAAGCTGTAGAAGGGCAGGTTGGTCACCATGGTCAGCCCGGCAAACAGGGCCAGGCCGAACATCGGCCAGGCCACGGCCGGGCCCTTGATTCCGAGTTCGGTCATCAGCAGGATGAAGCCGGCCAGGAGCGCTGCGGCTGCCGGAGACGGAAGGCCCTGGAAGTACCGCTTGTCCACCACGCCGGTGTTGACGTTGAAGCGGGCCAGCCGCAGCGCAGCGCAGGCGCAATAGACAAAGGCTGCGATCCAGCCCCAGCGGCCCAGGCCGCGCAGGGCCCATTCGTAGGAGATCAGCGCCGGCGCGGCGCCGAAGGACACCATGTCGGACAAAGAGTCCATCTGTTCGCCAAAGGCGCTCTGCGTGTTGGTCATGCGCGCCACCCGGCCGTCCAGGCTGTCGAGCACCATGGCACAGAAGATGCCCACCGCCGCCATGTCGAAGCGGCCGTTCATGGCCATCACGATGGAGTAGAAGCCGGCGAACAGTGCCGCCAGCGTCACCAGGTTGGGCAGGATGTACAGGCCCTTGCGGCGCCTGCGCGCCAGCGCGGTCTCGGCGTCGCCCAATTCCAAATCTGCGCCGTCCGGCATGATGAAGACCTCCAGCCCGCGACAGGGGCAGCATTGTTGATGGACAGAGCGGCATCACGCCCGGGGACGCGCGCCTGTCAGCCGGAGGGCAAGTGTACGGCAGTGGGCCATGGAGCAGCCTGCCAGCCCCCACGAACAGCAAGGGCCACCGCGGTGGCCCTTGCATGGCGACGACGACCGACGGCCGCGTCAGTTGCGGGTCTGGTCGACCAGCTTGTTCTTCTTGATCCAGGGCATCATCGCGCGCAGGGTCTCGCCCACGGTCTCGATCTGATGCTCCGACATCAGGCGGCGGCGGCTCAGCAGCGTGGGCGCGCCGGCCTTGTTCTCCAGGATGAAGCTCTTGGCGTATTCACCGGTCTGGATGTCCTTCAGGCACTGGCGCATGGCCTCCTTGGTGGCCGAGGTCACGATCTTCGGACCGGTCACGTACTCGCCGTACTCGGCGTTGTTGGAGATCGAGTAGTTCATGTTGGCGATGCCGCCTTCATAGATCATGTCGACGATCAGCTTGAGTTCGTGCAGGCACTCGAAGTAGGCCATCTCGGGGGCATAACCCGCCTCGACCAGCGTCTCGAAGCCGGCCTTGATCAGTTCGACCGTGCCACCGCACAACACTGCCTGCTCACCGAACAGGTCGGTTTCGGTCTCCTCGCGGAAGTTGGTCTCGATGATGCCGGCCTTGCCGCCACCGTTGGCCATGGCGTAGCTCAGGGCGAGTTCCCGGGTACGGCCGGACTTGTCCTGGGCCACTGCGATCAGGTGGGGCACACCGCCGCCTTGCGCGTAGGTGCCACGTACCGTATGGCCGGGCGCCTTGGGAGCGACCATCCAGACGTCGAGGTCGGCACGGGGCGTGACCAGGCCGTAATGCACGTTGAAGCCATGGGCAAACACCAGCGAGGCGCCAGGCTTGATGTTGGGTTCGACGTCGTTCTTGTAGACGGTGCCGATCTGCTCGTCGGGCAGCAGGATCATGACCACATCCGCAGCCTTGACCGCGTCGGCGACTTCGGCGACCGTCAGGCCGGCCTTTTCCACCTTGGGCCAGGACGCGCCGCCCTTGCGCAGGCCGACCACCACCTTGACGCCGCTGTCGTTGAGGTTCTGCGCATGCGCGTGGCCCTGGCTGCCGTAACCGATGATGGCGACGGTCTTGCCCTTGATCAGGCTCAGATCACAGTCCTTGTCGTAATAAACCTTCACATTTTTTCTCCTTGAACAAATTCAGTTGTCAAACCCGCAGTATCCGTTCACCGCGTCCGATGCCGCTGGAACCCGTACGCACTGTCTCCAGGATGGCGCTGCGTTCAATCGCCTCCAGGAACGCGTCATTTTTTGACTGGTTGCCCGTCAATTCGATGGTGTAGCTCTTCTCGGTCACATCGATGATGCGGCCGCGGAAGATGTCCGCCATTCTCTTCATTTCCTCGCGCTCCTTGCCGACCGCGCGCACCTTCACCATCATGAGCTCGCGCTCGGTGTAGGCGCCTTCGGTCAGGTCCACCACTTTCACCACCTCGATGAGGCGGTTGAGGTGCTTGGTGATCTGTTCGATGACGTCATCCGACCCGGTGGTCTGGATGGTCATGCGGGAGAGGCTGGGGTCTTCGGTGGGTGCGACGGTGAGCGACTCGATGTTGTAGCCGCGGGCCGAGAAAAGGCCCACCACCCGGGACAGAGCGCCCGGTTCGTTTTCCAGCAGTACTGCAATGATGTGTTTCATGGGATTCCTCTTTTCGCTGCCCTCCCCCGGTGGCGGTAACCACCGGGCTTGGCAGGCAATAGACTCATCGTGAAGGGGACCGGCGGGCCGCGCCCGCCGCTGAAGCCGCCCGCAGGCGGAAAGTGGGTGGGTCGGCGGCCTTTACAGGTCTTCGGAGCCCAGCAGCATCTCGGTCAGGCCCATGCCGGCCTTGACCATCGGGAAGACGTTCTCGGTCGGGTCGGTGCGGAAGTCCATAAACACGGTGCGGTCCTTGAGCTTGCGCGCCTCGCGCAGCGCGGGCTCGACGTCCTGGGGTTTCTCGATCAGCATGCCCACATGGCCATAGGCCTCGGCCAGCTTGACGAAGTTGGGCAGGGCATCCATGTAGCTGTGGCTATAGCGGCCTTCGTAGTCGATCTCCTGCCACTGCCGCACCATGCCGAGGTAGCGGTTGTTCAGGGAGCAGATCTTGATCGGCGTGTTGTACTGCAGGCAGGTGGACAGCTCCTGGATGCACATCTGCACCGAGCCCTCGCCGGTGATGCAGAACACCTCTGCCTCGGGCTTGGCGAGCTTGATGCCCATCGCATAGGGAATGCCCACGCCCATGGTGCCCAGGCCGCCGGAATTGATCCAGCGGCGCGGCTCGTCGAAGCGGTAGTACTGGGCCGCCCACATCTGGTGCTGGCCGACGTCGGAAGTGATGTAGGTCTCGACGTCCTTGGTCATGTTCCAGAGGGTCTCGACCACGTACTGGGGCTTGATGACATCGCCCTTGCCGTGGTCGTACTTCAGGCATTCGCGCTTGCGCCAGGTATCGATGGTCTCCCACCAGGCGCCCAGCGCATGCGGATCCGGCCGCACCGGGGTTTCCTTGATCATGGCGATCATCTCGCTGAGCACGTCCTTGACGTCGCCGACGATGGGAATGTCGACCTTGACCCGCTTGGAGATGCTCGACGGGTCGATGTCGATGTGGATGATCTTGCGCTCGTTCTGGGCGAAATGCTTCGGGTTGCCGATCACGCGGTCGTCGAAACGCGCGCCGACGGCCAGCAGGACGTCGCAGTTCTGCATGGCGTTGTTGGCTTCCAGGGTGCCGTGCATGCCCAGCATGCCGAGGAACTTGCGGTCGCTGGCCGGGTAGGCGCCCAGACCCATCAGCGTGTTCGTGCAGGGGTAGCCCAGCATGTCGACCAGGGTGCGCAATTCGGCCGAGGCACTGCTCATGAGCACGCCCCCACCGGTGTAGATGTAGGGGCGCTTGGCCGTCAGCAGCAACTGCAGGGCCTTGCGGATCTGGCCGCCGTGGCCCTTGCGCATTGGGTTGTAGGAGCGCATCTCGACCGACTTGGGATATCCCTCGAACGGCACCTTCTTGAAGGAGACATCCTTGGGGACATCGACCACCACCGGGCCGGGACGGCCGCTGCGCGCGATGTGGAACGCCTTCTTCATGACCTCGGCCAGGTCGCGGGCGTCCTTGACCAGGAAATTGTGCTTGACGATCGGGCGGGTGATGCCGACCGTGTCGCATTCCTGGAAGGCGTCCAGGCCGATCGCGGCGGTGGGCACCTGGCCGGTGATGATCACCATCGGGATGCTGTCCATGTAGGCGGTGGCAATGCCGGTCACGGCATTTGTCACGCCGGGACCGGAGGTCACCAGCGCCACGCCGACCTCGCCGGTGGCGCGGGCGTAGCCGTCGGCGGCATGCACGGCGGCCTGCTCATGGCGTACCAGGATGTGCTGGATGGTGTCCTGCTTGTAGAAGGCGTCGTAGATGTGCAGCACGGCCCCGCCGGGGTAGCCCCACACATACTGGACGTTTTCGGCCTGCAGGGCCTTGACAAGGATTTCTGCGCCGCGCAACTCCACAGGCAAAGCCGATGCGGAGGGACGCGAGGAAGACGTGATTGCTGCTGCCGAGGCCAACTCGGCTTTGGAGATTTCCATGATCAACCTTTGTGAATTTCTCTGACGAAAGACCTAGGGTGCCCCTTCGCAAACTCTTGTGGAGCCGCGTCGGGACTTGAGGTCAAAGCCACAGGCGCAGCGAATATTGCGCCAGACCATGACCCGTTTGCCGTTTGAATTGCATCGCGGATTATGGCATTGCAACACCGCGCCCGGCCGCGGAAGGCGGGCAATCGGGCCGGCAATGCCATAATTTGCGGCTAATGCACACCACGCCAGTGTCAGGCGGGCCAGGCAGCGGCCGGCGCCCACGCATGCACCTGGGCCCAAGCACTTGGCCACCGAACAAGAACTGTCAGAGTTTCTGAAGAGCGTCGAAAAGCGTGCTTTCAAGCGTTCGGTCTACCACGTCCGCAACGACGACGCGGCGCTTGACATCGTGCAGGACAGCATGATGAAGCTGGCCGAGCACTATGGCGACAAGCCGGCCGCCGAGCTGCCGATGCTGTTCCAGCGGATTCTGGTCAACTGCACGCTGGACTGGTTCCGCAGGAACAAGACGCGCAACGCCCTGTTCTCCAACATGAGCGACTTCGAATCCCCAGGAGATGACGCAGATTTCGATCTGCTGGAGAATCACGAAAGCCTCGACAACCAGCAACGCACCGAAAGCGCCGAAGACACCACCCGCAGGGCGCAGATATTCCGCGAGATCGAGTCCGCCTTGGCGCAGTTGCCCGGGCGTCAACGGGAAGCCTTCATGATGCGTTACTGGGAAGAAATGGACGTCTCCGAAACGGCTGCAGCCATGGGCTGCACAGAAGGCAGCGTAAAGACCCATTGCTTCCGGGCGGTGCAGGCGCTCAGCAAGCTGTTGCAGGCCAAAGGAATTTCACCATGACCAATGCCGACCGACAAAAGATCGAAGCTGTGCTGGACCGTTTCGGCCTGCGGGTCGCAGCGCGCCTGTCGATGGGTACCGACGAACTCCCGCACGAGATCACGGAGCGCCTCAAGGCCGCCCGGATGCAGGCGCTGGGCCGGCGCAAGGTCGTGCAGCTGGCGCCGTCCGGCGCCCCCTATCTGGCGGGCGGCACGGCTGTCATGGGTGGCGGGGAAGAGCGGGTCGGCTGGTGGGGGCGCCTCGCCTCGGTGCTGCCACTGGTGGTGCTTGCGGTCGGTCTGGTCACCATCCACACCATCCGCAACGAGCAGTTTGCCGGTGAACTGGCTGCGGTGGACGCAGCCCTGCTGGCCGATGACCTGCCGCCCTCCGCCTACGCGGATCCTGGGTTTGCCCGCTTCGTCGAACTCCGCAGGAAGCAGCAGCAGTGACATCGAGCCCCCGGTACCGTCCCCGCAAAGCCAGCTGGCATGCCCTGCAGGGCGGGTGCCTGCTCGTCGCCAGCCAGCTGCTGTCAGGGGTGCCCGCATCGGCGCAGGGCACCGCCCCGGCCGGCACCACCAAGCCGCCACCGGCCAGGACAACCGCAGGCTCCGGCTGGGCTGCACTGACACCCGCCCAGCAAGACGCGCTGCAGCCACTGGGCCCGTCCTGGGGCGGCATGAATGCCGACCAGCAGCGCAAGTGGCTGGCGCTGTCGCAGAATTTCCAGAATCTGTCGCCCGCCGAGCGCAGCGTCCTGCATGCGCGCATGTCCGAGTGGGCCAGCCTCAGCCCGGTGCAGCGCAGCCAGGCCCGACTGAACTTTGCCCAGACGAAGCAGCTGACCACCGACGAAAAGAAAGCCGAGTGGCAGGCCTACCAGGCATTGCCACTCGAACAGAAACAACGCCTGGCAGCAGGTGGCCAGGCCCTTCCGAGCGGCGCCGCGCCCGCGCTGCAACCGGTAGCCCCCCAAAAACTGGCCACCGTACCGGTCACCCGCTCCGACCCGCCTGCGGTAGCGCCCGGACGGGTGCAGCCGGCCAGGGCGGCATCCGGGCCGAGTCCACGCCCCTGACCAACCCCGTCTGCCATGCTTGCCGATACCCCCGGCCCGAAAGGCCTCGCCGCCCCTGCCCCCCCACCGGCCGGCCTGACGGCGCCGCGCCTGATGCGCCGGATGGCCTGCTGGCTGTATGAAGGCATGCTGCTGTTCGGGGTGGTGTTCATTGCCGGCTACCTGTTTGGCACCTTGAGCCAGACACGCCATGCGCTGGACAACCGCCACGCGCTGCAGGCGTTCCTGTTCGTCATCTTCGGCATCTACTTTACCTGGTTCTGGGCCAAGGGACAGACCCTGGCCATGAAGACCTGGGGCATCCGCGTCGTCGACACCGCGGGGCGGCCACTGACCCAGCCGCGGGCCCTGGTGCGCTACCTGCTGAGCTGGCTGTGGCTGTTGCCGCCCCTGGCCACCAGCCTGACCCTGGACGCCCGCCCGGGCGCAGCGATGGTGCTGGTCATCGGCTGGATCCTGGTGTGGGCGATCCTGAGCCGTTTCCATCCGCTCGGCCAGTTCTGGCACGACGCCCTGGCCGGGACCCGCCTGATCGACGCGCACCATGTCCGCACCTGAGGGCGCTGGCGACGTCAACCCGCAGAAGGGCCGTCGCGGCCTCAGCCGCATCCTGCATGCGACCGGGTATTCGCTCGCGGGACTGCGCGCGGGCTGGGGCGAGACAGCATTCCGCCAGGAGGCGATCCTGGCGCTGGTGCTGTTGCCGGCGGCCTTCTGGCTGGGCGAGGGCTGGCTCGAGCGGGCAATGCTGGCAGGGACGGTGTTGCTGGTGATGATCGTGGAACTGCTCAACACCGGGATAGAGACCGCCATCGACCGCATCGGCCCGGAGTGGCACTCGATGTCCAAGCGCGCCAAGGACATGGGCAGCGCCGCCGTGCTGCTGAGCCTGCTGCTGTGTGCGGGAACCTGGCTGGGTGCCCTGTGGCACCATCTCGCGCCATGAACCCGAACTTCTCCATCGCCGTGTATTGCGGCTCGCGCACCGGCGAGGCGCCAGCCTTCGCCGCCCTGGCCGCTGCCACGGGCGACTGGATTGGCCGCCACGGCGGACAACTCGTCTATGGGGGCGGGAAAAGCGGCTTGATGGGTGTGGTGGCCGACGCCACCCTGCAGGCCGGCGGCCGGGTGGTCGGCGTGATTCCGACCAGCCTGGTGGAGCGCGAACTCGCGCACCGTGGCTGCTCCGAGCTGCATGTGGTGGACACCATGCACGAGCGCAAGCGGCTCATGGCCGAGCGGGCCGACGCGTTCCTGGCGCTGCCGGGCGGCATCGGCACCCTGGAGGAGTTGTTCGAGGTGTGGACATGGCGCCAGCTCGGCTACCACGACAAGCCGATCGGGCTGCTCAACGCGGACCACTACTACGACGCACTGCTGGAGTTCCTGGGCACCAGCGTGCGCCAGGGGTTCATGAGCCCAGCGCTGATGGAGCTGGTGCGCACCGGGACAGACCCTGTGCAGTTGCTGCCGGCACTGGTGCAGGCGGCCGGCCTGTCCACGGCCACAGGCCTGGACGCCCTTTGAAACCGCTCAGACGGCGGTTTCGTCCTCTTCGCCGGTGCGGATGCGCACCACACGCTCCACCGTGGTCACGAAGATCTTGCCGTCGCCGATCTTGCCGGTGCGGGCTGCCTTGATGATCGCATCGACGCAGCGGTCGACATCGTCGGTCTTGACGACCACCTCGACCTTGACCTTGGGAAGGAAGTCGACCACATATTCCGCGCCGCGGTACAGCTCGGTATGGCCCTTCTGACGTCCGAAGCCCTTGACCTCGGTGACTGTCAGACCGGTGACGCCGCAATCGGCCAGGGCCTCGCGCACTTCTTCAAGCTTGAATGGTTTGACGATCGCCGTGATTTGCTTCATGTTCAGTGGGTCTTTCCAGAGGGGCGGTTGAGCGAAGGGGGCCCGCCGCAACGGGCCCGCTGCCCGGAGCAAATGCCCGCGGCACTCCGAGGATAGCGCCAATCCGCGCCACCGGCATGGGGCTACTGGCGAAACCGGTTCGTGATGGGGTAACGCCAGTCCTTGCCAAAGCTGCGGTGGGTGACACGGATGCCGATCGGTGCCTGGCGCCGCTTGTACTCGTTGATCTTGATGAGCCGCGTCACGCGCTCGACATCGGCCTGGGCAAACCCGCCGGCGATCAGGGCGTCGATGCTTTCGTCGTTTTCCATGTAGCGCTCCACGATGGCGTCCAGCACCTCGTAGGGCGGCAGGCTGTACTGGTCCTTCTGGTCCGGTCGCAGTTCGGCGCTGGGCGGACGGGTGATGATGCGTTCCGGGATCGGCTCGCGCCCCGTGCCATATGGGTCGTGGGCATTGCGCCAGCGTGCCAGGCGGAAAACGGTGGTCTTGGCCAGATCCTTGATGGCGGCGAAACCGCCCGCCATGTCGCCATACAGCGTGCAGTAACCGGTTGCCAGCTCGCTCTTGTTGCCGGTCGTCAGCACGATGGCGCCGAACTTGTTCGACAGCGCCATCAGCAGCGTGCCCCGGATGCGGGCCTGGATGTTCTCTTCGGTGGCGTCCTCCGGCAAACCCGCGAACTCGGAAGCCAGCGAGGCCTTGAAAGCCTCGAACTCCGGCACGATGGAGATCTCGTCGTACCGCACGCCCAGGCGCTGCGCCATGTCGCGGGCATCGATCCAGCTGATGTCGGCCGTATAGGGCGACGGCATCATCACCGCCCGGATACGGTCGCGGCCCAGTGCGTCGACGGCGATGGCCAGCACCAGCGCCGAGTCGATCCCGCCGGACAGGCCCAGGATCGCGCCCGGGAAACCGTTCTTGCCCAGGTAGTCGCGCACGCCCAGCACCAGCGCATCCCAGAGGTCGGCATCGGCGCTGCGCTCGGGTTCGACGGCGCCCGACAGGCGCAAGCCGGCCCCGCCGTCGACCCGCCGGACCTCGATGTCGAACAGCTGCTCGCGAAAACTCTGCGCCCGCGCTGCGAGCGTGCCCTGGGCATCCAGCGCAAAGGAATGCCCCTCGAAGACCACCTCGTCCTGCCCCCCGACGAGATGGGCGTACACCAGGGGCAGGCCGCAGGCCCGCACCCGTTCGCGCATGGTCTGTTCACGCTCGTAGCCCTTGCCCACATGAAAGGGCGAGGCGTTGATCACCGCCAGCAGCTCCGCGCCCGCCTCGCGCGCCAGCCGCGCGGGCGCCTCGTGCCAGGCATCCTCGCAGATCAGCAGCCCGACCCGCACCCTGGCTGCGCCCTCGCCGGCCTCGAACACACAGACGCCATCGCCGGGGGCGAAATACCGTCGCTCGTCGAACACCTGGTAATTGGGCAGTTCACGCTTGTGGTAGGTGTGCAGCACCTGCCCCTCGGACAGCACGCTGGCGGCATTGAAGCGCTGCTGGATCGCCACCGAGCGGGTCCGGCTGTCGCCCCCGACGGGATGCCCGACCACCACCGCCAGCCCCTTTAACCCTGTGAGGGCCTGCGCTACGGTTTTCACGGCATCATCGCAGGCGGCGATGAAGGCCGGGCGCAGGAAAAGATCCTCCGCGGCATACCCGCAGATCGACAGCTCGGGCGTCAGGAGCAGCCTGGCCCCGTCAGAATAGGCCTGCTGCGCAGCCTCGATGATCTTGCGGGCATTGCCCGCAAGATCACCCACACACAGGTTGAGCTGGGCCACGCAAATTTTGAGATTCATGAACACACACACAGATTGGATGCCGGGAGCGGCAGCAGAGACCCCCGCAAGGGCCGCAGAGCCAGCCCGCATGGGGCTTTGGCGGGCAGGGACATGACTGCAGAAGATTATGGCATCGAGGTGCATGAATCACCGCAGGACATCGATGCCCTTGCCTGGAACACGTTGCTGGCCAGCCAGCCGGACGCCAACCCCTTCATGCGGCATGAGTACCTGGCCGCGATGCACGCCAGCGGCAGCGCCACGCCCGATACCGGCTGGCAACCGCGTTTCCTGACGCTGTGGGCAACGCCGTCAGCGCAAGACCGCGGGTCGGTGCCGGGCCGGACCCTGCTGGGCGCGTGCGCGCTCTACCTCAAGGACCACTCCTATGGCGAATACGTCTTTGACCATGCCTGGGCCCATGCCTACCAGCAACATGGCCTGCGCTACTACCCCAAGGCATTGATCGCCCCGCCATTCACGCCGGTACCCGGCGCCCGCCTGCTGGCGCGGGACGCGGACACCCGGGCGGCCCTGGCCCGCGCCGTGATCGACTGGTGCACACAGACCCGCCGCTCCTCCCTGCATATCCTGTTTGCCAGCGATGCGGACCTGCAGGCCTGCGAGGCGGCCGGGATGATGGTGCGGCACAACGTGCAGTTCCACTGGCGCATGCCACCCGGCGGATACCGGGACTTCGACGACTTCCTCGCCTCGCTGAGCCAGGACAAGCGAAAGAAGATCCGCCAGGAACGGCGCAAGGTCTCGCAGGCCGGGGTGGAATTCCGCCATGCCCGCGGCAGCGCCATCAGCGCTGCAGACTGGGATTTCTTCTACCGGTGTTATGAACGCACCTACTACGAGCACGGCAACGCGCCCTACCTGAGCCGCGACTTCTTCCACCGGATGCAGCACGACATGCCGCAGAACTGGCTGATGTTCACGGCCGAGCGCGGTGGCCAGCCCATCGCCAGCAGCCTGGTCGCCCTCAACGACACGCGCACCGCACCGGGTACCGGCGATGTCGCCTATGGGCGCTACTGGGGAGCGCTGGAGCGGGTGGACTGCCTGCATTTCGAGGCCTGCTACTACCAGCCCCTGCAATGGTGCATCCAGAACGGCTTCGTCCGTTTCGAGGGCGGCGCCCAGGGTGAACACAAGATGGCGCGCGCGCTCCTGCCGGTGCGCACGCGCAGCGCCCACTGGCTGGCGCACCCGGCCTTTGCCGACGCCGTCCAGCAGTTCCTCGCACGCGAGGGCCACGGGATCGAGCGCTATGTCGGGGAGCTGGAGCAGCGCAACCCGTTCAAGGCCAACACGCCCTGACGGACGGCCGGGCGGGCCGGGGGATCACCTGGCTCGCTGGGCCGCCAGCATGCGCTGGGTGTCTGCCTTGCGGTCCTCGTTGACCTTGCGCACTGCCGGTCGCTCGCCCATGGCGCGCAGGTAGTCCTTGACCGGCAGCGCAGCCAGCAGGTCTTCACCGAAAACCAGCTTCGCGGCGCCTGCGACGACCGGCAGATGCACGATGGCCGCGCAGTCCGCCAGCGTGAACTGCCCACCCGCCACGAAGGGGGAAAAGCGCGCGATCCGGGCCAGGCCGGCAACGCCGCGCACCAGCAGCCTGCGCGCGCGCTCCTGGGTCTCGTCGCTGACCTTGCCACCGAAGTAGGCTTGCGGGTAGAGCTCGCGGGCCGGCAGCTCGAGGTGCAGTTCGATGTACAGCACCAGCTCGCGGACCCGGGCAGCGGCCAGCGGATCGGCGGGGAGCATCGGGCTTTGCGGGTAACTCGCCTCGATGTACTCGGCACAGGCGATCGACTCCGAGATGCATCCGTGGCCGGTGTCGAGGAATGGCACCTTGGCCATGGGTGAGCGCTCCACCAGCGCGGGCGCGCCGGTGCCGGTGAGCACCAGTTCCTCCTCGAACGGGACTTGTTTTTCGAGCAGTTGCAGCTTGACCTGGTTGTAGTAGTTGCTTGCGGCGAAACCGCAGAGTTTGAGCGTCATGGTGGGTCCTGGTCGGGGTTTGCGGGGAAGTGTCGCCGGATTATGCAAATCGGCCGGTGCGCACGCCAGTCGCTCGGGTGACTGCAGGCACCCGGGGCACCGTGCCTAGAATGCACCGGGTGGCGCGACGGCAAGGCGTCGGAACCGGGAGCACTACATGGTCACAAGTCACGGCGCAACGGAAGCGGGGGCGCCCAATGCCTGGTTGCTGGCGATGGAATTCCGCGCGCCCTGGGAGTTCGGGGCGGTCTTGCCGGCCTGGTTCACCCTGCGGCGTGCGCCTGCGGGTGACGGGCATGGCGTGATCGTGTTCCCGGGCCTGTCGGCCAGCGATGCATCCACCGCACCGCTGCGTGCCTACCTGCAAAGCCTGGGATATCGCCCCAGCGGCTGGAACCAGGGCTTCAATTTCGGCCCCCGCGCCGGCGTGCTCAAGACGGCCCAGTGGCAGCTGGAGGAGACCGCGCAGACCACCGGTCGCGCCGTGAGCCTGATCGGGTGGAGCCTGGGGGGTATCTATGCGCGCGAACTGGCCAAGGAATATCCGCATCTGGTGCGCAGCGTGATCACGCTGGGCACACCGTTTGCGGGATCCCACAAGAGCACCAACGCCTGGCGTCTGTATGAGCTGACCAGCGGGCGCGACATCGCACGCGAAACCGCCCGCTACGACCTGCCAACGGCGCCCCTGGCGCCCACGACCTCGGTGTTTTCCCGCACCGACGGCATCGTCGCCTGGCAGGCCAGCCTGCAGGGCGCCAGCAAAACCAATCCGAACACGGAGAACATCGAGGTCGTGGCCAGCCATGTCGGGCTGGGGCTCAACCCCAGCGCCTGGTGGGCGGTGGCCGACCGCCTGGCACAACCCGAGGGCAACTGGAAGCCGTTCGAGCGCAAGCCGGGGTTGCACGGAATCGTGTTTCCCGACCCGCACCGCTGAACGCGGCGCCCCGGCGCACCGGGTGATCGCCGGGCCTCAGGGGTGCTGGCGCTGGTAGTTGGCGATCCCGTCCATGATCTCCTTGCGCGCGGAGTCGGCGCCTTCCCAGCCGAGGATCTTGACCCACTTGCCGACCTCCAGGTCCTTGTAGTGCTCGAAGAAGTGGGCGATGGTCTTCAGGCGCAGGGGGTTGAGGTCTTCGGGTTTCTTCCATTGGGAATAGATCGAGAGGATCTTGTCCGTGGGAACCGCCAGCACCTTGCCGTCTTCACCGGCCTCGTCCTGCATCTTCAGGATACCGATGGGCCGGCAGGTGACGACGACCCCCGGAATCAGCGGGACCGGCGTGATCACCAGCACGTCGACCGGGTCACCATCACCGCTGATGGTCTTGGGCACATACCCGTAATTGGTCGGGTAATGCATGGACGTGCTCATGAAGCGGTCCACGAAGATGGCGCCGGTCGCCTTGTCGACCTCGTACTTGACCGGGTCGGCATTCATCGGGATCTCGATGATCACGTTGAAGGCATCGGGGACGTTCTTTCCAGGGGTGACATTGTCCAGGGACATGGTGGCTTTCCGCTTGAAGTAGGAGGTTGCGAGGGATCTCAGTATTAACCCTGATTTTACTGACGCGCCCCTTGCGCCCTCCAAAAAGCCGGTCATTTGTTGTTACAGTTCCGGCGTTGGCCAATCGGCTCCTGTTGGGGACGCCTGAGGAAGCAACGCAGCGGGGGCACCGTTTGCGTTGTGTCCCCATACGCGAAACCGAAGTCTTCGGACAGTTAGTGAGGAGTGATTGACTATGACAGGCAACTCGGTGCTGGTAATGGCACTTGTTTGCGGGTTGGTGGCCGTGGCATACGGCTTCTGGGCCCGCAGCTGGATCCTCTCGCAGGATGCAGGAAATTCCCGAATGCAGGAGATAGCAGCGGCCATCCAGACCGGCGCCGCCGCCTATCTGGCCCGCCAGTACAAGACCATCACCATGGTCGGAGTGGTGCTGGCGATCCTGATCGCCATCTTCCTGGATCCCATGAGCGCCGTGGGCTTCGTCATCGGAGCAGTCCTGTCGGGCGCCTGCGGCTTCATCGGCATGAACGTCTCGGTCCGCGCCAACGTGCGCACGGCGCAGGCGGCAACCAAGGGCATCGGCCCGGCACTCGACGTCGCGTTCCGCGGCGGCGCCATCACCGGCATGCTGGTGGTGGGCCTGGGCCTGCTGGGCGTGACCGCGTTCTACTGGTACCTCGTGCCGGATGGCGCGGTGACCTCCGCCAAGCTCAATCCGCTGATCGGCTTTGCCTTCGGCTCCTCGCTGATCTCCATCTTCGCCCGGCTGGGCGGCGGCATCTTCACCAAGGGTGCGGATGTCGGCGCTGATCTGGTGGGCAAGGTCGAGGCCGGCATTCCGGAGGACGACCCGCGCAACCCCGCAGTGATCGCCGACAACGTGGGCGACAACGTGGGTGACTGCGCCGGCATGGCCGCCGACCTGTTCGAAACCTATGCCGTGACCCTGATCGCCACGATGGTGCTGGGGGCCTTGCTGGTCACCGGTGCCGGCGCCAGCACCGCGGTCTACCCGCTGGCCCTGGGCGGCGTGTCGATCATCGCCTCCATCATCGGCTGCTTCTTCGTCAAGGCCTCGCCGGGCATGAAGAACGTGATGCCCGCCTTGTACAAGGGCCTCGCGGTGGCGGGCGTCCTGTCGCTGATCGCGTTCTACTTCGTGACCATGGCGGTGATTCCCGACAACGCCCTGGGTGGCACCGGCGCGCAGATGCGCCTGTTTGGCGCCTGTGCCGTCGGCCTGGTGCTGACCGCCGCACTGGTGTGGATCACCGAGTACTACACCGGCACGCAATACCCGCCGGTCAAGCACATCGCGCAGGCCTCCACCACCGGCCACGGCACCAACATCATTGCCGGCCTGGGCGTGTCGATGCGCTCCACGGCCTGGCCCGTGATCTTCGTCTGCATCGCGATCTGGGTGTCCTTCCAGATGGCAGGGCTGTACGGCATTGCCATCGCCGCCACCTCGATGCTCAGCATGGCGGGCATCGTCGTGGCCCTGGATGCCTACGGTCCGATCACCGACAACGCTGGCGGCATCGCCGAAATGTCCGAAATGCCCAAGAGCGTGCGCGACATCACCGACCCGCTGGACGCCGTGGGCAATACCACCAAGGCCGTCACCAAGGGCTACGCGATCGGGTCTGCCGGCCTCGCGGCCCTGGTGCTCTTTGCCGACTACACCCACAAGCTCGAAGCCTACGGCAAGGCCATCAGCTTCGACCTCAGCGACCCGATGGTCATCATCGGCCTGTTCATCGGCGGCCTGATCCCCTACCTGTTCGGTGCGATGGCCATGGAAGCGGTCGGCCGGGCTGCCGGCTCGGTCGTGGTGGAAGTGCGTCGCCAGTTCCGCGAGATCAAGGGCATCATGGAGGGCACGGCCAAGCCTGAGTACGGCAAGGCCGTCGACATGCTGACCACCGCGGCCATCAAGGAGATGATGATCCCCTCGCTGCTGCCTGTCGTGGTGCCGATCCTGGTCGGCCTGATCCTGGGCCCGGCGGCGCTGGGTGGCCTGCTGATGGGGACCATCGTGACCGGCCTGTTCGTGGCGATCTCGATGTGTACCGGCGGCGGCGCCTGGGACAATGCCAAGAAATACATCGAGGACGGCCACCACGGTGGCAAGGGCTCCGAGACCCACAAGGCCGCCGTGACCGGCGACACCGTCGGCGACCCCTACAAGGACACGGCTGGCCCGGCGGTCAACCCGCTGATCAAGATCATCAACATCGTGGCGCTGCTGATCGTGCCGCTGATGATGAAGATCCACGCCCCCACCGCGAATGCCGCCGCACCTGCGGCTGCCGCGCCGGCAGCGGTCTCGGCGCCAGCCCCTGCGGCGCCTGCCGTCGCCGCGCCAGTGGCGGCTGCCGCGCCGGCGAGCGCCGCCTCGCAGTAACCGGTTCCCGGCCTGCACGCCCTGCGCGTGCGGCGCGCCGGCCCACAGGGCCCGCTTCGGCGGGCCCTTTTTCTTGTGGCGCCTGTCCATGCCGCGCAGGGAGCGGGTCCGCAGTCAATTGGAGGAAAATGCCGGCATGCAACTGAACTACATCGCCAATGCTGCGGTTCCGTCCGACTCCGGGCGCACCATCCCCGTCATCGATCCTTCCGACGGCCAGGCTTTCGACCACATCCAGCGCAGCAGCGCGGCCGATGTGGACGCTGCCGTGCGTGCCGCCCGCCAATGCATGGACACGGTCTGGGGCAGGCTCACCGCGGCAGAGCGGGGCCGCCTGCTGATGCGCCTGTCGGCCAAGATCAGCGAACACGCCCGGGAACTGTCCGATCTCGAGCAGCGCGATTGCGGCAAGCCGACCCGGCAGGCCCGTGCCGATGCCGTTGCCCTGGCCCGCTACTTCGAGTTCTACGCCGGTGCCTGCGACAAGCTGCACGGCGAGACCATCCCCTACCTGGACGGCTACAGCGTGCTCACCTGGCGCGAGCCCCATGGAGTCACCGGCCACATCATTCCCTGGAACTATCCGATGCAGATCTTCGGGCGCAGCGTGGGCGGCGCGCTGGCGGCCGGCAATGTCTGTGTGGTGAAGCCGGCCGAAGACGCCTGCCTGTCGCTCATCCGGGTGGCCCAGCTGGCGGCCGAGGTGGGGTTCCCCGCGGGCGCGCTGAACATCGTCACCGGTTATGGCCATGAGGTGGGCGACGCACTGGCCCGCCATCGCGGCATCGACCACATCAGCTTCACCGGCAGCCCGAAGATCGGCACGCTGATCCAGCAGCTGGCCGCCGAGCGCCACTGCCCGGTCACCCTCGAACTGGGCGGCAAGAGCCCCCAGATCGTTTTCGCCGACGCCGACCTGGACGCCGCCCTGCCCGCCATCATCAATGCCATCGTGCAGAACGCCGGGCAGACCTGCTCAGCCGGCTCACGGCTGCTGGTCGACAAGCAGATCTACGAGCCCCTGCTGGAGCGCCTGGGCGACGCGTTCGCAGCCCTGCGTGTGGGGCCGGCAGCCATGGACCTCGACCTCGGGCCGCTGATCCGCCAGAGCCAGCAGCAGCGCGTCCAGGGTTTCCTCAGCGATGCGCAGGTGGCAGGCATCACCATGGTGGCCCAGGGACAGATCGCCGACGAGGCGCCTGAAACCGGCTTCTACCAGGCGCCCACCCTGCTGCGGGATGTTCCGGTGCAGCACCGCCTGGCCCAGGAGGAAGTGTTCGGCCCCGTGCTTTGTGCCATGCCCTTCCGGGACGAAGACCATGCCGTCGAGCTGGCCAATGCCACCCAGTTCGGCTTGGTGGCCGGTGTCTGGACGCGGGATGGCGCGCGCCAGTTCCGCATGGCCAGGCGCCTGCGCTGCGGCCAGGTATTCATCAACAACTATGGCGCCGGTGGCGGCGTGGAGTTGCCCTTTGGCGGCTTCAAGGCCTCTGGACACGGCCGCGAGAAAGGCTTCGAGGCCCTGTACGGATTCACCGCACTCAAGACCGTTGCCATCCGGCACGGCTGACACCACCTGCGGCGCCCGCCAGGGAGCCGCACTTTCGCACCCACCAAGGAATCCAACATGCGTGTTCACAACAAGGTCGTCATCGTCACCGGCGCCGGCGGCGGTATCGGCGAGGGCATCGCCCGCCGGCTGGCGCAGGAAGGTGCCCGTGTAGTCGTCAACGACATCCAGCAGGCGGCTGGCGAACGGGTCGCTGCCGCGATCCGCAGCGCGGGTGGCACGGCCGTCTTCCGTGCCGGGGACGTGACCCGCACCGCCGACATGCAGGCGCTGGTGGAACTCGCGGTGCAGACCTACGGCCGGCTGGATGTCATGGTCAACAATGCCGGCTGGACCCACCGCAACCGCCCCGCACTCGAAGTCAGCGAAGAGGAGTTCGACCGCTGCTTCTCGGTCAACGTGAAGAGCCTGTACCTCTCGACCCTGCACGCCACACCGGTGTTCCGGGCACAGGGCGGCGGCAACTTCATCAACATCGCCTCCACGGCCGGGCTGCGCCCACGGCCTGGCCTGACCTGGTACAACGCGTCCAAGGGCGCAGCGATCACGCTGAGCAAGTCGCTGGCCGCCGAGCTTGGCCCCGACAACATCCGCGTGAATTGCATCAACCCGGTGTTCAACCCCGACACCGGCCTGTCCGCCGAGTTCGCCGGTGGTCCGCTGGACGACGCACGGCGCGCGAAGTTCCTGTCCACCATCCCGCTCGGGCGCTTCTCCACCGCCCTCGACGTCGCCAATGCTGCCCTGTACCTGGCCAGCGACGAAGCCGCGTTCATCAACGGGATCTGCCTCGAAGTCGATGGCGGGCGCTGTGCTTGACTGTGTCGCCGGCAGGGGCGCCTGCGGGCGGCCTGCGGGTGGCCCCGGACCTGCGGCAGAATCCCGGCATGTCTGAACGTGTCATCCCCCTGGTGGACGCACGCAGCAGCGCGCGCGCGATCACGCTGCCCGCGCAGTTGCAGCCCGCCACCGGCCACCTGGCCGACACCCGGCAGCGTCCGCTGCGGGATCTGCGCATCAGCGTCACGGACCGCTGCAACTTCCGCTGCAGCTACTGCATGCCGAAGGAGATCTTCGACAAGGACCATGCCTACCTGCCGCAGGCCGAACTGCTGAGCTTCGAGGAAATCACCCGGCTGGCAACGATCTTCCTGGCCCACGGGGTGCGCAAGATCCGTCTGACCGGCGGCGAACCGCTGCTGCGCAAGAACATCGAGGTGCTGGTGGCACAACTCGCGCGGCTGCGCACGGTCGATGGCGACCCGCCCGACATCACGCTGACCACCAACGGCTCCCTGCTCGCACGCAAGGCGCGCGCCCTGAAGGATGCCGGTCTGCAACGCGTCACCGTCAGCCTGGACGGGCTGGACGACGCGGTCTTCCGGCGCATGAACGATGTCGACTTCCCGGTGGCCGATGTGCTCGAGGGCATCGCGGCCGCCCATGCCGCCGGCCTGGGACCCGTCAAGGTGAACATGGTGGTGAAACGCGGCACCAACGACCACGAGATCCTTCCGATGGCGCGGCATTTCCGCGGCAGCGGGTCGGTGCTGCGATTCATCGAGTACATGGACGTCGGCGCCACCAATGGCTGGCGCATGGACGAGGTGTTGCCATCGGCCGAAGTCATCCGCCGCATCCATGCACAGTGGCCGATGGTTGCGCTGGAGCCCTCCGCGCCCGGCGAGACCGCGCAACGCTGGGGGTATGCCGATGCCAATGGCAGGTTCGACCCGTCCCAGGGCGAAGTCGGCGTGATCAGCAGCGTGACGCAGGCGTTCTGCGCCGACTGCAACCGCGCGCGGCTCTCCACCGAGGGCAAGCTCTACCTGTGCCTGTTTGCCTCGCAGGGCCACGACCTGCGCGCGCTGCTGCGCTGCGGCGCCGACGATGCGACCATCACCAGTGCACTGGCGCAGGTCTGGGGCCAGCGCACCGACCGTTACTCCGAGTTGCGCGCCTCCCTGCAGGGCGAGCGGGCCGGGCGCGTCGAGATGAGCTATATCGGCGGCTGAGCATGGTCGATGCGGCGCAGATCACCGGGGTGGTGCTGGCGGGCGGCCGCGGTCTGCGCATGGGTGGCGTCGACAAGGGACTGCAGTTGTACCAGGGGATCCCGCTGGCCCTGCACGCCTTGCGCCGGCTCCAGCCGCAGGTCGGCCGCACCGTCATCAATGCCAACCGGCATGCCGACCAATACGCGGCATTCGGCGTGCCGGTACTGGCGGACGAGCACCCCGACTACGCTGGCCCGCTGGCTGGCTTCGCGAGCGCACTGCGCCACTGCAGCACCCCCTTCCTGCTGACCGTTCCCTGTGACAGCCCGCTGTTTCCGCCCGACCTGGCCACCCGGCTGGCGGGGCCCCTGGGCCAGGCAGACTGTGACATCACGGTGGTGGTCGCGCCGGAATCGACGCCTGACGGAGCCGCCAGCCCGCGGGCACAGCCGGTGTTCTGCCTGATGCGAACCGGCGTGCTCCCCGGGCTGGAGGCTTTCATGGCCGGTGGCGGGCGCAAGATCGACGCCTGGACGGCCGGGCAGCGGACGCAGCACGTGCACTTCACCGATGCGCGGGCCTTCCTGAATGTCAACACCCTCGCAGAACTCGAGGCACTGCGGCCCTGAACCAGCCGGCGCAGCGCCACCTGCCCTCCCGACCACCGACTGACACCATGCACGACCTGAGCCTGACACACATCGCCGCGCAACTGCAGGGCTACGACCCCAACAGCCTGCGCGCTGCGGATGTCAACCGCTTCCTGGAACGTCTGGTGACGCCGGTGCAGGACACCGAAGCGCTGGGCATCTTCGACGCGCTGGGCAGGGTGCTGGCGGACGATCTGGTCTCCCCCATCAGCGTACCGCCGCACGACAACTCCGCGATGGACGGTTTCGCCTTCGACGGTCGGGCGCTCCAGACGGGTCTGCCGCTGCGCCTGCGGGTTGTCGGCTCCGTACTGGCCGGCTCCATCTGGCAGGGCACGGCAGGCCCCGGAGATGCCGTGCGCATCACCACTGGCGCCGTGATGCCGGCGGGACTGGACACCGTGGTCCCGCAGGAGCTGGCCCGGTGCGCGGATGAGACCGTGACCATACCGGCCGACCTGCTGCGCCGTGGCGACAACCGCCGCCTGCTGGGCGAAGACCTGATGCAGGGGCAGCCGGCACTGCGCCGGGGTGAGCGCCTGGGTCCGGCGGCCCTGGGGCTGATCGCCAGCCTGGGCATTGCGCGCGTCAAGGTCTGGCGCCGGCTGCGGGTGGCCTATTTCTCCACCGGCAACGAGATCCTCAGCCTCGGCGAGCCACCGCGCAGCGGAGCGGTCTACGACAGCAACCGCTACACCGTGTTCGGCATGCTGAGCCGCCTGGGGGTGGAGGTGGTGGATCTGGGCGTGGTGCGCGATGAGCCGCAGGCGCTCGAGGCGGCATTCCTGGACGCTGCGAACGGCGCCGATGCCATCATCACCAGCGGCGGGGTCAGTGTCGGCGAGGCCGACTACACCAAGGCCATGATGCGCAAGCTGGCTGGCGAGAGTGGTGGAGTGGCCTTCTGGCGCATCGCCATGCGCCCAGGGCGGCCGATGGCGGTCGGGCGCATTGCGGCGCCGGGAGGCGCTGGCGGGCGGTCCGCCGTGCTGTTCGGTCTGCCTGGCAATCCGGTGGCGGTGATGGTGACTTTCCTGGCCTTCGTACGGCCGGCCCTGCTGCAGATGATGGGCGCGCGCGCCACTGACACCCCGCTGCTGCGCGCCCGCAGCACCGAGGCGATCCGCAAGAAGCCAGGCCGCACCGAGTACCAGCGCGGAACGGTCACCAGCGATGGCCAGGGTGTGCTGCAGGTAGCCACCACCGGCAACCAGGGCTCGGGGGTGCTGAGCTCCATGGTGCAGGCCAACGGCCTGATCGTGCTGCACCACGACCAGCGCGATGTCGCCCCGGGTGACGAGGTGGATGTGATGATGTTCGACGGCGCGCTCTGAGGGCTGCCCGCCCGCACCCTCGACCGCCTTATTCGACGACCAGATCCCGGTGCGGCAGCGGCGCGCCGGTCGGGCCCTCGGGCAGGGCTTCTTCCTTCTTGGCGCCCGGCGCCTGGCGGCGTGCCAGCAGCGTGTACATCGTGGGCACGACGAAGATCGTGAGCAAGGTGCCCAGGCTCATGCCGCCCACGATCACCCAGCCGATCTGCTGACGGCTCTCGGCGCCCGCGCCGCTGGCCAATGCCAGCGGAACCGCCCCCAGCACCATGGCGCCGGTGGTCATCATGATCGGGCGCAGGCGCTGCGCGGCCGACTTCTGGATCGCCGCCAGCGTGTCAAGCCCCTGCTCGCGCAACTGGTTGGCAAACTCGACCATCAGGATGCCGTGCTTGGTGATCAGGCCCACCAGCGTGATCAGCCCGATCTGGCTGTACACATTGAGGGTTCCGCCGGACCATTTCAAGGCCAGCAAGGCGCCGGCCATGGACAGCGGCACGCTGAGCAGGATCACGAACGGATCGACGAAACTCTCGAACTGCGCGGCAAGCACCAGGAAGATGAAGAACAGCGCGAGGATGAACACGAGGGTCAGCGAGTCGGCCGACTTGCGGAACTCGCGGCTGGCGCCATTGAGGTCGGTGGCATACCCGGGCGACAAGACCTTGCGCGCTGTGGCGTCCATGAAATCCAGGGCCTCGCCCACCGAGTAGTCGGCCGACAGGTTGGAGGTGATGGTGGCCGAGCGGCGCTGGCCGAAGTGGTTGAGCTCGCGCGGCACCACGACCTCGCGCAGTTTCACCAGCGCGGACAGCGGGATCATCGCGTCCGCGCGCCCCCGCACGAAGATTTTCTCGATGTCGTCCGGAGTGTTGCGTCCCGACGGGTTGGTCTGGACGATGACGTCGTATTGCTCGTTTTCGCGCTTGTAGCGGGTGACGATGCGCCCACCGAGCATGGTTTCGATCGCCCGTGCGATGGCGTCCACGCCCACCCCCATGTCGGCCGCGCGTTCACGGTCGACCTCCATCCGGATCTCGGGCTTGTTCAGGCGCAGGTCGGAATCGACCTGCACGAAGCCAGGGTTCTTGGCCAGTTCGTCCTGGAAGGCACGCACGGTCTGCGCCAGGTTCTGGTAACTTTCCGAGGTGATGATCACATAGCTGATCGGGCGTTGCGTGAAGCCCTGGCCCAGCGAAGGCGGCGTGATGGGAAAGGCGGTGACGCCGGTCATGCCGGCAATGCGCGGCGTCATCTCGCGGGCCATCTCCTGGGTGGTGCGGGTGCGATCCTCCCAGGGAAGGGCTCGGAAGAACACGGTGCCCTGGGCCACGGTCGGGTTGCCGATGTTGGCAAAGATGCGGTCGAACTCCGGGTAAGCCTCGCCCACCCTTTCGATCGCGCGGGCGTATCGGTTCGTGTAGTCGAGGGTGGCGCCGTCGGGGCCGTTGATCTGCGCAACCACCACCCCCCGGTCTTCGATCGGCGCCAGTTCGCGCTTGATCTCCCCCAGCAGGGACCACGACAATGCGCCGCTGGCCACGGCGACCAGCACGACCAGCCAGCGCGCCCGCAAGCTCCAGCCCAGCAGGCGCGAGTAGCCGCGCGTGATCCCGTCCAGCACGCGCTCCATGCCGCGATCGAAAAAATTCGGCTTCGGGTTGTGTCGCAGCAGCACCGAGCACAGCATCGGCGACAAGGTCAGTGCCACGATGCCGGAAACCACCACCGCCCCGGCCAGCGCCAGCGCGAACTCGGTGAACAGCCGCCCTGTGCGGCCTGGCGCAAAGGCCAGCGGCGCATACACGGCCACCAGGGTCATCGTCATGGCCACGATCGCGAAACCGACTTCGCGCGAGCCCTTCAGCGCGGCCTGGAACGGCGTCATGCCCTCCTCGATGTGCCGGTAGATGTTCTCCAGCATCACGATGGCATCGTCCACGACCAGGCCGATCGCCAGCACCAGCGCCAGCAGGGTCAGGGTATTGATGCTGAAGCCGGCCAGCGCCATGAGGCCGAAGGCACCGATCAGCGACACCGGGATCGTGAGAAGGGGAATGATGGAGGCCCGGAAGGTGCGCAGGAACACCAGGATCACCAACGCCACCAGCACCACGGCCTCGGCAATGGTGGTGTACACCGACTTGATCGAGCGGTCGATGAACACCGAGTTGTCGTTGGCGACCTCGATCGACACACCGGGCGGAAGGTCATTGCGCACCTTGTCCAGCAAGCGCATCACGCCCGCCGAAAGTTCGAGCGGGTTGGCGGTGGCCTGGCGGATCACGCCGACGGCGATCGAGTCGCGCCCGTTGAGCCGCACGGCCGAGCGCTCGTCCGCCGGCCCGGATTCGACCCGCGCCACATCCCCGATCCGGACCGGCAATCCGTTGACGGTGCGGATCACCACCTGGCGGAACTCGGCGGGGCGCCGCAGGTCGGTGGCGGCCGTCACGTTGAATTCGCGCTGCGCGCTCTCGATGCGGCCCGCAGGCACCTCGAGGTTGGAGCGCCGCAACGCCTCCTCGACATCCTGCACGGTCAGCCGGTACGCCGCCAGACGGTCGGGATCGAGCCAGATCCGCATCGAGAACTTGCGTTCACCGAACACGGTGACATCCGCCGCGCCCGGGGCCGTCTGCAGGATGGGCTTGACCAGCTGATTGGCCATCTCCGACAGCTGCAGGGAGGAATGGGTGTCCGAGCTCATGGCCAGGAACACCACCGGAAAGGACTCGGCCTCGACCTTCGAGATGACAGGTTCGTCGATACCCTGCGGCAGGCGCTGGCGCACCCGCGAGACCTTGTCGCGTACGTCGGCCGCTGCGGAGTCTGCGTCGCGGCTCAGCGCGAAGCGGATGGTGATCTGGCTGCGTTCGGGCCGGCTGCTGGACGTGATCACGTCGACGCCCTCGATGCCCGACAGGGAGTCCTCGAGGATCTTGGTGACCTGCCCTTCGATGACCTCGCTCGATGCCCCGCCGAAACGTGTCTGAACGCTGACCACGGGCTCGTCGATCTTGGGGTACTCGCGCACCGACAGCCGGTCGAAGGACACCGCGCCCACCAGCATGATCAGCAGCGAGAGCACGGTGGCGAATACCGGGCGACGGATGGATGTTTCTGCCAGTTGCATGGAGGATCCTCGGTCGGGCGCGTTCAGGGGCCGGAAGCTGCGGTCGCCGCAGAGCCTGCGGCGGAGGCAGCGGTCGCCGAAGAGCCTGCAGCGGAGGCTCCCCGGGCGGCCCCGCCCCCCGGCGGACGCCCGAGCTCGACGATGCGCAGGGCACTGCCGTCGCGCTGCAGCCGCTGCTGCCCGGCGACCACCACCGTCTCACCTTCGGCCAGCCCTTCGGTGATCTCGACCTTGCCCAGTTGCCGGGCGCCGAGCTTGACCTCCTGGCGCAGCGAGACGAACTTGGTGTCGGGCGGGAGCGGTGGACGCGGTGTCTGGCTCGGCGGCAGCATCGACGGTTCGACCACCTTGACGACGAACTGTCGCCCGCCCTGGGGCACGATCGCCTCTTCGGGGACGGTGAGCGCCTTGTCCTTGATCGCAAACACTGTGGTCACACGCGCGAACATGCCCGGGCGAAGCGGTCGGGCCTGCGGATTGGCGGGCGGTGCGGCAACCGGGCCCGCCGCGATGATCTGGGTCGGGCATCCGTCGACATCCGTCGTCGCCGCCGGCTGACGCGCCGCCACTGGCGCCTGCGCAGCGCCAGGTGGGCGGTTCGGTCGGCCCGTGCCTGCGCCTGGCCGGGCAGCGCCCGCACCGCCTGCTGCCGCCCGCGCATCGCCTCCCCGGGGCCCCGCACCCGCCGGCGGACCACCGCCTCCGGGACGGCCTGTGCCAGCTTGCACCAGCGCTTCGCCCGGGGTGTTGGGCAGGACGGCCCGCACGCCGACCGACCGGCCATTCACGTCGAGCAAGGGATCGATGGCTTCGACCGTGGCCTTGAACGAACGGCCAGGCAAGGAATCGAGCTGCAGCTCGACGGACTGCCGCAGACGCAGCTTGCTCTGGAAGCGCTCGGGCATGCGGAAGTCGACATACATGCTGCTGATGTCCTCCAGGTTGATGAGGTCAGCACCATCCTTGACGAAATCCCCCAGGTTGATGTTGCGGATGCCGACGGTTCCGTCGAACGGCGCCACCACCGCCATGCGGGACAGGCGCGCACAGGCGAGTGCGAACTGGGCCTCGGCCACCTGCAGGCTCGCCGCACTCTCGTCGAGCACACGGCGTGCGACAAAATTCTGGGCCACCAGTTCCTCGTTGCGCTTGAAGTTGGCCTGGGCAATCGATACCTGGGCCCGCGCCTGCTTGATCTCGGCGCGCTGCAGGGTGTCATCGAGCTGCACCAGCAACTGCCCCTTGCGCACGGTGGCGCCATCCGAGAAACCGATCTCCCGAACCCGTCCGGCAACCTCGGGGCGCATCATCACGCTCTGGCGCGACCGCAGCGTGCCCACGGCCTGCGCGTCGTCGCGCAGGGTCACCCGCTCGACCTTGGCCACTTCGACGCCGGAAGCACGCGGCGCAGAGCCCGCACCGGCCGGGCCGGCAGCGGCAGGTGGACTGCCGCCCGCGGCGCTGGCGGTAACCTCCTTCGGGCCCTGCGGCTTGGACTGGTACCACCACGCAAAACCCGACGCGGTGGCAATGCCGACCACGGCCACCACGGTATAGATCGCCTTTGAAGCCATTGGTTGTCTCTATTCCCAATACGTTGAATCGACAGAAAGCGTTTCGGAATGTATCAGGCCTGCACCCACCGGGTGTTTTGCACCAAAGCGGGGCAATTCGACCCTGCCATTCATCCCCCCCGCACCATCGCGACACCCCGGTTGGCGAGCGCGTCGGCGCGCTCGTTGCCAGGAACACCGGAGTGGCCCTTGACCCAGCGCCAGTCGATCTGGTGCCCGGCCCCCTGCACCAGGGTGTCCAGGCGCTGCCAGAGGTCCACGTTCTTGACGGGCTGTTTGGTGGCGGTCTTCCAGCCACGCGCCTTCCAGCCTGAAATCCACTCGGTGATGCCCTTGCGGACATACTCGCTGTCGAGGTGCAGCACCACCTCGCAAGGGCGCTTCAAGGCGGTGAGAGCCTCGATCACGGCCAGGAGCTCCATCCGGTTGTTGGTCGTCACAGCCTCGCCGCCCCACAACTCTTTCTCGGCACCGCCCGACAACAGCAGGGCGCCCCAGCCACCGGCCCCCGGGTTGCCTTTGCAGGCTCCGTCGGTGTAGATCTCGACCTGCCTCAAGGCGCTGTGCTCCTGTGCGCTTCGTGATCCAGGGTGCGTGCAGCGGGATGGCGGTTGGCGACAGGCACGGTGGAAACAGGCCGGACCGCCGGCGTCTTCCAGGACCGGCCCAGCAGGCGCATCCCATGTACGCGCTTGACCGCAACCAGAAAATACGTGGCGCCGAATATCGGCCACCAGCGCGCGCCGGCGCGGTCCATCCAGGCGAAGCGCTCGAGCCAGCGCTCTGAGAAGACCGCCGGGCGGTAACAGCCGAACCTGCCGGATTCCACCTCGAAGCTCAGCAGCCGAAGCCAGTCGCGCATGCGCCAGTAACCGATGAACTCGCCTTCGCGCGGCAGGAAAAGCTGCCCGACGCCGAAACGCCGGTACAGGTGCGCCCGGCGCTGGCGCAGCCCCCACAGGCTGGCCGGGTTGATGCCGCAGATCACGACCCGGCCTTCGGGCACCAGCACACGCTCCACCTCGCGCAGGGTGGCGTGGGGGTCCGCGTCGAGCTCCAGCGTGTGCGGCAGGACCACCAGGTCCAGGCTGTTGGCCGGAAACGGCAACGCCGAGAAGTCGCAATGCAGGTCGATCGAGGCATGGTCGCCCAGCCGCCGTTGACCATGCTCCGTGGCTGTGCTACCGTGGGCCGCATCGGCGAAGGCCAGGGGCAGCCGGGCGGTGTGTCCCCCGGCGTTCGATGCAAGCCAGCGATGCGGCATGCGGTTCGTCTGCAGCGCATCGAGCTCCGGGAAGCCCAGCTGCAAGGCATGGAAACCGAAGATGTCCGCCACCACGCGGTCGAACTGCGCCTGCTCCCACTCCAGCAGGTAGCGACCATGCGGGGTCTGGAAGAAGTCGTGCAAACCTATAATTTGATCGCTCATGAAGCTGAATCGTGCAGTTGAATCCCCGGCCGCGGGCCGCAGCGGTCGTCCACTGGCGTGGCGCCGATTCTAGTCACCCCCCATCCAAGGGCCCCATGAATTTCCTTCCCCTCACACTCGCATCGGTGGTGCTCGCACTGGCCGGCTGCAGCACCACGGGCAGCCTGCAAACCGCTGCGGCGCCGGATCCGGCTGCCATTGCGGTTGGCGTCGGCGAGGTGGCGCCGGCACCTGTAGCGGTACTGCCGACCCCCAGTGCCCCGGCAGTCCGGGCCGCGCCGGCAGTCATCCCGCAGGTGGGCGCTGTGCGGCCGGCCCAGGCAGCCGCCAACCTGCCTGCCGGCCCGCTGGCGCCACTCACCGAAAACCACGCGGCCTCGTTGACCGTGACCATGCTCACGCCGCCCACCGATCTGTGGGAGCGCATCCGCCGGGGTTTCGCGATGCCCGACCTGCAAGGCGATCTGGTGCGCGACCGCGAGCAGTGGTATGCGACGCGGCCCGACTACATGGCACGCATGACCGAGCGCGGGCGCAAGTACCTGTTCCACATCGTCGAAGAACTGGAACGTCGCAACATGCCCTCGGAACTCGCATTGCTGCCATTCATCGAGAGCGCCTTCAACCCCCAGGCGGTATCCAGTGCCAAGGCCGCCGGCATGTGGCAGTTCATGCCCGCAACCGGGAAAAGCTTCGAACTGAAGCAGAACGCGTTTCGTGACGACCGCCGCGACGTGCTGGCCTCCACGCGTGCAGCGCTGGACTACCTGCAGAAGCTCCACCGGATGTTCGGTGACTGGCACCTCGCGCTGGCGGCCTACAACTGGGGCGAAGGCAGTGTCGGCCGCGCCATCGCACGCAACCGTGCCGCGGGCCTGGGCACCAGCTATCCGGAGCTGACCATGCCGGCGGAGACCCGCATGTACGTGCCCAAGCTCCAGGCCGTCAAGAACCTGGTGGCAGCCCCGCAGGCCTTCGGGGCGACATTGCCGGTCATCGAGAACCACCCGTACTTCCAGACCGTGACGATCCAGCGCGACATCGATGTCGCGCTGGCCGCGCGGCTGGCCGAGGTCGATGTCAATGATTTCCGGGCGCTCAATCCCTCGATGAACCGCCCGGTGATCCTCGCTGCCGGCACTCCGCAGATCCTGCTGCCCTGGGACAACGCGGCCATCTTCACCGCCAACCTGCTGGCGCAGGGCAACGCGCAACTGGCCACCTGGATGGCCTGGCAGGCGCCAGGCAGCATGAAGCCTGCCGACGCTGCGCGGCGTGTGGGCATGTCTGAGAAGGATCTGCGTGACATCAACCGCATTCCGAACGGCGTCCTGATCAAGGCGGGCTCCACCCTGCTGGTTCCCCGCCCGGCATCGGTGCGACATGACGTCACGGAGCATGTGGCCGACACGGCGCAACTCAACCTGAGCCCCCTGCCCTTGCTGGCCCGCAAAAGCGTGCGCGCCGCCAAGGGCGATACCGTCGCCAGCGTCGCCCGCCGGTACCGGGTGCCGGCGGCCAGCGTGGCCGACTGGAACAATGTGGCCACGTCCGCATCGTTCCGCCCCGGCCAGGCCGTCACCCTGTACCTCGCCGCGCGCGCCACGGCACCGGCCAAAGTCGCCACTGCAGGCCGCAGCGGCAAAGGCAAGAAAGCGGCGGTGGCCAAGACACGGGCGAAGACCAAACCGGTCAAGGTCGCCAGGAACTGATAACGGGGCGCGGCAACGGCCATCGGTCGAGCTGGGTGCTGTGGTCCGGGCTTGCCGAGGGCGCCCCGGAGCTGGGCTCATGCGCGGTACTTGTCCTTCGCCCGCCTGGCAAACTCGTTGGTGAAGGTTCGCCCAAGGTCGATCTTGTCCGCCTTGAACCCGGCTTCCAGGCGCCCAAGCGTGCGCAAGGCAGTGCGTGCACCCTCCTCGGGGATCATTCCATCGATGGCAATCGCCTCGCGCACCTTGTTGAAGGAGGCCAGGTACAAGCCCCGGTCGCCCAGCAGGTAGGCCTCTGGCACCACCTTGATGAGGTCGCTGGGGCCGGCCGTCTGCAGCCATTTCAGGGCGTGCACCACCGCATTGGCAAGGGCCTGCACGGTCTGCGGGTGCTTCTGCAGGAAATCGGAGGGCGCGAAGAGGCAGGGCCCGACCGTCGGGCCACCGAAGACATCCAGGCTCCCCCTGAGGGAGCGGGTGTCGGCAATGATGCGCACATCGGCCTTGTGCTCGAGCATGCTCATGACGGGCTCATGGTGGCTGATGGCGTCCACCTGCCCCGCGCGCACGGCCGCCACGGCAGCGGCTGCAGTGGCGAATTCGATGAACTGCACCTCCTGGGGCAGCACGCCGTTGCGCATCAGCACCAGCGAGGCCACCATGGCCGACATCGACCCGATCGAGGCGATGCCCACCCGGCGCCCCCGCAGATCCGCAACAGAGCGGTAGCCGGTCATGGTGCGGGAGGACACCCCCAGCGCAACCTGCGGCGCACGCGCGAGCAGCACGAAGGCACGGTAGGACTGGTTCCTGCCTTGCAGGCTGATCGTATGCTCGAAGGCGCCAGCGCCGATATCCCCCTGGCCAGCCTGAACCGCCTGCACGGTGTGCATGCCGCCGCCGAAATCATGCAGTTCGACCGCCAGGCCCTCGGCGCCGAAGTAGCCCAGCCGATCCGCGATGGTCAAGGGCAGGCAGACCAGGGACGCAGGGGAACCCAGACCGATCGTGACGCGGGCCTTCTCGGGCTTGCCCTGGGCCAGGGCCGGACGTACGCACAGGCCCGACAAGGCCACCGCAGCGGATGCCAGCAGGTTCCGGCGGTCGAGCCGCTTGCATTCCATCCTCCGCCTCTCTTTCGGACATCACTTTTTGTACCGAGAGGCTACCAAGGGACGCAGCGGCGCGCATCGGGGTGATCCCGAACGGGTAACTACCTAGCGACCCTTCGCAGGACGCCCGTCAGGCACTACCAGGGCTTCAGCGGTAGCCCGCGAAAAGGATCGCGATATTCGCTGCCAGCGCGAGGGACCACACGACCGACCGTGCCGACGCCTGCCCGGCCACATACAGCAGGATGTAGACCATGCGCAGCACAACGAACACGAAGGCCAGGATGTCCAGCAGCCCCTGCCGGGCACCCAACTGTTGTGCAATCACAACTGCACCGATGAAGAAGGGCAGCGCCTCGAAGCTGTTCGCCTGTGCCGCATTCGCGCGGGCACGCCAGTCGGTCTGGCGCGCCAGCCATGCACGGGGATCCTGATTGTCATAGCCACCCTGGCTGCGGGGCGTGCGGAAGCTGCCCCACTTGGCGAGGCCGGCGCACACGATCGGCAGGAGAGCAGCGACCAGCACACACCAGTGGGCCAGGGAAAAATGGACGATGGTCATGGCAGGAATCCGGTTGTCTATTGCGCCTGGCGCCGATCCACCAGTGCGTGGGCGATGGTACCGAGGTCGACGTACTCCAGTTCACTGCCCACGGGTACCCCGCGGGCCAGCCGCGTGATCTGCAGACCCCGCGCGCGCAGGAACTCGCTGATGACATGCGCCGTGGCCTCCCCCTCAGCCGTGAAGTTGGTGGCCAGGATGACCTCGCTCACGACGCCGTCGCAGGCACGGTCAAACAGATTCTTCAGGCCGATGTCCTTCGGGCCGATGCCATCCAGGGGGCTGAGCTTGCCCATCAGGACGAAATAAAGGCCCCTGTAGGCGCCTGTACGCTCGACGGCCGACTGGTCTGCAGGGGTTTCCACCACACAAAGGCGGGTGACATCCCGCCGCGGATCCAGGCAGGTGCTGCAGACGGGGGCCTCGGTGAAGGTGTGGCAGCGCTCGCAATGGCGCACCTCCTGCACCGCCCGGGCCAGCGCCTGCGACAGCACCCGAGCGCCCTCACGGTCGTGCTGCAGCAGATGAAAAGCCATGCGTGAGGCGGACTTGACGCCGACACCGGGCAGCTTGCGCAGCGCCTGGATCAGCCCTTCGAGCGAGTGGGAGTCGGCCATTCGGAGCGCTGCTGCCGTGCAGGGCCACTGCTCAGAAAGGGAACTTCATGCCGCCGGGCAGGCCCGGCATGCCGGCGGTGAGTTTGCCCATCTTTTCGTTCGAGGTTTCCTCGGCCTTGCGCACGGCGGCATTGAAGGCGGCGGCGACGAGGTCCTCGAGCATGTCCTTGTCCTCGGCCAGCAGGCTGGGGTCGATGGTGACCCGGCGCACGTCGTGCTTGCAGGTCATCAGCACCTTGACCAGGCCGGCGCCGGACTCGCCGGTGACTTCGACGGAGGCAAGCTCCTCCTGGGCCTTCTTCAGGTTGTCCTGCATGGCCTGGGCCTGCTTCATGAGGCCGGCGAGTTGTCCTTTGTTGAACATGGTGTTCCTTGGTTGCTTGCGGTAGATCGGGAAAGAGGCGAGTGCCACTGGTCACAGCGGCTTGATGCTTCCGGGCACGATTTTCGCCCCAAAATCGCGCATCATGGTCTGCACGAAGGGATCTTCGAAAATGATCCGCTCGGCCACCAGCAGCCGCTCGGCCGCCGCAGCAGCATTGCGGCGTGCCGGGCTGTCGGTCACACGGCCGATCTCGACAGCCAGGTGGACCGGGTGTCCCGCGGCCTGCAAGGCCTGCGCAAGGCGCTCCCGGGTGCTGTTCTGCCGCAGCGACTCGCGCTCCACCCGCAGCACCCATTGGTCGGTGTCGCGGGCCACCAGCTGGGATTGCAGGGCCAGCTCGCGCACCAGTGCGGTGATGGCCTCGTCCGTCACCAGCTGCGTCACGGTGGCATGCCAGAACGCGCCCTCCTCGGTCGGCACCAGCGGCGCCGTCACGGCCTGCCCGGCAGCCGCCTCGGACCGCGAATCGGCCTGTACGCGGACCGGCACGGCCACCACCGGGCCTGGCACGGTGTGGTCGGAGGGCTGCGGAGCGCCTGCAAGGGCCCGGTGCGTGGCCCGCACTGGCAGCACCTGACCCGGCGGCAGGACCTGACGCGCGGGCAGGTTCGGTGGCTGCATGGAAGGCGGCTGCACAGGTGCCTGCCCGGCTTCATCGGCCAGCGCTGCAACAGGAGCAGGTGCGCTTTGCACCGTCACCGGCGCTGGAACGTGCGTCAGGGCGGGGGCTGCGGGCCGGGATGCCGGCGCCGATACCTGCGGGACGACTGCGACACGGGCCGGCGGCGGCGGCACGGGATCAATCAGAGTTTTTTTTTCCGCCGGCCGCGATGCGGCTCCCGTGGGCTTGAAGGCCAGCAAGCGCAGCAGGACCATGGTCAGCGCCGCATATTCGTCGGGTGCCAGGCCCAGCTCGCCGCGTCCGTGCAGGCACATGCTGTAGAGCAGCTGCGTCTCGTCGGCCGGCATGGCCTGCGCCAGGCGCGCCAGCTCCGAGGCATCCGGGTCGGAGTCGTCGGCCGCCGAGGGCACGACCTGCAGGACCGCCATGGACTGCAACACCAGGCTCATCTCTTCCAGGGTGGACGCGGGGCTGAGACCGCGCTGGCGCAGGTCATCCGAGATGGCCACCACCGATGCGCCGTCGCCCTCGGCGAGCGCACCGATCAGGCGAAACACGTAGGACCGGTCCACGCTCCCCAGCATCTGGTGCACCGTGGCCTCGACCAGCTGCCCGGCGCCGAAGGCAATCGCCTGGTCCGTCAGCGAGAGCGCATCGCGCATCGACCCCCGCGCCGCCCGTGCCAGCAGGCGCAGCGACGGCATGTCGGCCTGCACACCCTCATCCTGCAATACATGGGCCAGGTGTTCGCGGATGGTCTCGGGCGCCATCGGGCGCAGGTTGAACTGCAGGCAGCGTGACAACACCGTGACCGGAACCTTCTGCGGATCGGTGGTCGCGAGAACGAACTTGAGGTATTCGGGCGGCTCCTCCAGCGTCTTGAGCATGGCATTGAAGGCCGGCCCGGTGAGCATGTGCACCTCGTCCACCATGAAGACCTTGAAGCGGCCCTGCACCGGCTTGTAGACAGCCTGCTCCAGCAGGGTCTGCACATCGTCGATGCCGCGGTTGGACGCGGCGTCGAGCTCGGTGTAGTCGATGAAGCGGCCGGCATCGATGTCTGTACAGGCCTGGCAGACTCCGCACGGCGCGGACGTGATGCCTGCGCTGCCGTCGGCCCCGACGCAATTGAGCGACTTGGCAAGAATGCGCGACACCGTCGTCTTGCCGACACCCCGTGTCCCGGTGAACAGGTAGGCATGGTGCAGGCGCTGCGAGTCGAGCGCATTGGTCAGCGCCCGCACCACGTGCTCCTGCCCGACCATCTGCATGAAGTTCTTCGGACGGTACTTGCGGGCCAGCACAACGTAGGACATCGTCTGATTCTAGTGAGTCGCCCATCGCGCGATCAGGCCACGCGCACCGGGCCGGCATCGGCAGGCCGTACAATCCGCCCCGACGGGCCTTCCCGCATGGTAAAGCGGCCAACCGGGTCAGGTGGGGAACCAAGCAGCCCTAACTGTGGAGCCAGTGCCGGGGTCAAGGCTCGTCAACTTATTCCTCAGCCCACTTCGCGGCTACCGACCAAAGGTGGCCACCAGGCTCACCTTCTCCAGCATCAAGGCACCCAATGCCTTGTTCAACGCAAACGCATGCAGCGCCGGCGTCCCCGTGCGCGGAATACCGGCGGCCTGATGGATGTCCTGCGCCGCCAGCGCATACAGCGTGAACACATAGCGATGCGGCCGGTCCGACAGCGGTGGACAGGGTCCACCGTAGTTGCCATTGCCCCCTGTCACGCCGGCGTCGTGGAAGTCCGTCATGCCGCCCACAGCTGGCGGTGGCAGTGCTGCCGGCGTGTTGCCCGCGCCCCGCGCCAGACCGGTTGCCGACAGCGGAATGTTGTAGACAGCCCAATGCCAGAAACCGCTGCCGGTGGGGGCATCCTGGTCATGCATCAACAGCGCGAACGACCGCGTACCGGGCGGCGGGTTGCGCCATTCCAGTGCCGGTGACAGATTGCCACCGCTGCAACCGAACCCCCGCAATACGAACCTGTCGTCGAAGGTGCCCATGGCCAGGTCGGGGCTCGACAGCAGAAACGGCGCAGTCTGCGCAGTGACCGGAAGGTCCGCCGCCAGACCCCCGAACCAGATGGCAACGAGCGCCAGCCCATGCGCTCGTCTCGGCACCAGCGTGCAGCGTGGCCGACGCCCGGCCAGCCCCGGGGGTCGCATGGCGTCGCGCTCAGGGCGCAACATATTGGGCCAGCAGGTAGGCGCCAGCCGCCAGCGCGCACAGCCACACATACCGCCGCAGGCTGCCAGACCTTGCGGGGGGACGCCGAAGCGGAAGACTTTCCGCAGCCCCCAGCCGTGACGGCATGGTGTCCGCCTGCCCCAGCGGGGACGGCATGGTCGAGTCGTTGTTCATGGACATGAGTGCAGGCGTAGAGGCCGGACCCGGGCCTGGGTGGCGATTCTATCGGCTGCGGTCAGCAGCCAGACACTGGAGCACGCCCTGCGCGGCCGCGCGGCCGCTGGCGAGGCTGGCCGTCAGCAGGTAACCCCCGGTCGGTGCCTCCCAGTCCAGCATCTCGCCAGCGCAGAACACGCTGGGCAGCGCCTTCAACATCAGGTGGGCGTCGAGCGCTTCGAAGCGCACACCACCGGCACTGCTGATGGCCTCGTCCAGCGGCCGCGGGGCCGCGAGCGTGATCGGCAGGCCCTTGATGCCGGTCGCAAGACGGTGGGGATCCTGCATGGCGTCACGTCCCAGCAATTCATGGAGGATGCCCGACTTGATGCCATCAAGACCCAGCCGGCTCTTGAGGTGGCTCGACAAGGACCGCGAGCCGCGGGGATGCGCCACCTCTGCCAGCACGCGTTCGGGCGACAGGGCCGGCAGCAGATCCAGCCACACCGTGGCACTGCCCCGGGCCGTGATCGCGTCACGGATCCAGCGCGATGCGGTGTAGACCAGGCTGCCCTCCAGTCCGGTTGCGGTGGCGACGAACTCGCCGGGCTGGGACCGCAGCGCACCCTGCGGTCCATCCGGCCAGCGCAGCGCCACCGATTTGAATGGCTGGCCCGCAAAGCGCTCCACGAAATGCGGGCTCCAGCCACCTCGCACATCGAATCCGCAATTGGCCGGCTGCAGTGGGGCCACGTCCACCCCACGCCCGCACAGAAAAGGCACCCAGGCGCCGTCCGATCCCAAGCGGGACCAGCTGCCACCGCCCATGGCCAGCACCACGGCGTCAGCCCGGACGTTCACCTCTCCGCTTGGCGAGGCAAAGCGCAAACAGGTGCCGGCACCGTCCTCCCCCATCCAGCCGACCCAGCGATGCCGCATGTGGAATTTCACAGGACAGGCCGGTGCAAGCGGCTGGCGCAAGCGATGCATCCAGCTGCGCAGAAGCGGCGCTGCCTTCATGTCGCTGGGAAACACACGCCCCGACGAGCCGACGAAGGTGGATACCCCCAGCCCCTGCGCCCAGGCCCGCACTTCCAGCGCGCCGAAGTCCCTCAGCCAGGCGCCGACCTCGGCCTGCCGCGCGCCGAAACGGGATCCGAAGGGACCTGATGGCTCGGAATGCGTCAGGTTGAGGCCTCCGATTCCCGCCAGCAGGAACTTGCGCCCGACCGTGGGCATGGCGTCATACACATGGACGGCCACACCCGCTGCAGACAATACCTCCGCAGCCATCAGGCCCGCAGGCCCGCCGCCGATCACGACCACCTGGTTCATGCGATATCCGTCATGGTTCGTCCTGCAGGGGGATCAGCGCCCCCTCACCCGTGAGGAATGCAGCCTGCACAGTGGTCGCAGGATAGATCGCCTGCACGGCGTCCCGGTAGGCCCTAAGCTGAGCAACCAGCTCCGGCTGCCGCTGCGGCTGGCTGGCCGACTTGAAGTCGAACACCCACCAGTCGCCGCTGACACGGAGGCGCACCAGACGGTCCAGCCGCAGCAGTTGCCCCTGCACGCTCAGCGCCACCTCGGCATCCTGCCAGTCCACGACCTTCGGGTCCCAGGCCCATGCGCCGGCACCGCCGCGGATGCGCTGCGCCATTGCGCAGGCCAGCTCCGCCTGTTCTGCCGTCAGGCTGAACTCGCGCGCGGCCGCCAGCACATGGGCCGGGGTGAACCGGCCCCACTCCAGCAGCCGGTGCATGGCCTTGCCGCCACGGGCCTGCGGACCGTCGTCTTCCTCGGGGAGGCGGCCAGACTGCGTGTCGCGTGGCGGCGCCCGCCACACCGGCAGCTCCTTGACAAGGCAGCCAGGGTCGTCATCGCGGCCCAGGCCGGTGACGGGTGGCGGCACGGGCGCGTCGAGCGCCGGCAGCCCCTGCGCCGAGAGACGCCGCCACCAGCTGTCGGGTGCGTCCCGGAAGGGCTCGATCGACGACAGCAGCAGCGTTTCGCGCGCGCGCGTCATCGCCACATAGAGGGCATTGAGTTCCTCGCGCTTGCGCTGTGCCTGCTCGCTGGCCAGCAGGCCGGCAGCGCAGGAGGGCGGAGCACGTTCGCTGGCCAGGAACACCAGCCGGCGGGGCTGTGGCAGGTGGCCTGGCCAATCCACCAGCACGGACATGGTGTCGGCGGCACGCTCCGGTGTGTCGGTGTCGAGCAGGACCACCCCGCGGGCCTCCAGCCCCTTGGCGCCATGCACGGTGAGCAGCCGCACCGCATGGGGCGTTACCGTGGCCGGGGCCTGCACGCCGCCTGCCTTGAGCGCGCGCACAAAGGCGTAGGGCGTCGCGTAACGACCGCCCGCCACCTGCAGCGTGGCCTCCAGCAGGGCGCGCAGGTTGGCCAGTACGGCGTCACGCTGGGTCGGCGGCGCCACCCTGGCAAACCGTGCCAGCACGTCGCCATCGGTGTAGATGGACTGCAAGGCATCGTGGGGCGGCAGGCTTTGCACCCATGCTTGCCAGCGCAGCAGACACCTGCCCACGCCGGCCAGGGGGCTGGTGTCGGGCCAGGCCAGTTGCAGCCGTTCCCACCAACTCAGACCCGGAGCGGGCTCGCGCCGGGCAAGCAGCAGCAATGCGGCGTCGTCCAGGCCAAACAATGGGGACTTCAACGCCCGGGCCAGCGAGAGGTCGTGCTGGTGCGACACCAGCGCATCCAGCAGGGCCACCACATCCTGCACTTCGCAGCAATCGCCCAGGGCCGTCTTCTCGCCAACCTGCGCCGCAACACCCAGGGCGCGCAGTTCCTGCTGCACTGGCTGCAGGCCGGCACGGCGGCGCGACAGCACCATGATGTCACCCGACGGCAAGCCCGACTGCACCTGCGCGGCAACCCACTGCGCCACCTGGCGCGCCTCCAGGGTGCGCAAGGTCTCCTCGGCCACCTCGCGCGGTATGCACAGGCTGTCGCGCCAGGGGGCATCGGCTGGGCTGTCGGTGGCGCGCTGCTTCCCGGGCCGGGCAATCGGCGGCAGACAGCCCACCAGACCG
>Ga0247837_1001037_pt1 | contig 59503 bp, 60 predicted proteins | sample LaCtaG_2_FD_187115 | JGI IMG/M metagenome (GOLD analysis project Ga0247837, IMG submission 187115) | Freshwater microbial communities from meromictic Lake La Cruz, Castile-La Mancha, Spain - LaCruzMarch2015_14.5m | ecosystem: Environmental > Aquatic > Freshwater > Lake | place: Spain: Castile-La... | reverse complement strand
TTTTGCGGCGGTCGAAAAACGATTCCCGGCGAACGAAACGGTCACGGGCCAGGCAGACCAGTGGTACTACCCGCCCGGCGATCCGCGGGCCAGCCAGACAGTCTGGGGCAACTTCAACCAGTTGCAGCAACTGAAGGATAAATACCCTCATCTCCGCGTGAGCATCGCAGTAGGTGGCTGGACGCTGTCAAACAACTTCAGCACGGTCTGCTCGACGCCCCAGGGCCGCGAGGCTTTTGCCAGCTCGCTGGCCGCGTTCCTCGGCAGCTATCGGATGTTTGACGGCATCGATTTCGATTGGGAGTATCCGGGCGGCGGCGGGCTGCCGGGAAACTCCGAGAGTGGCAGCGACGGCCAGAACTATGCGTTGCTTCTGGGCCTCGTCCGCGGGAAGCTCGATGCACTCGGCTCGCAGTTGGGCCGTCGTTACGAGATCTCGGTCGCCTCTCCTGCGGGCATCGACAAGATCGCTCGGTTCAATCTTGCTGGGCTCCGGCCCCATGTCGATTTCTTCAACCTGATGGCCTACGACTTCCACGGCACCTGGGAAAGCACCACCGGTCACCAGGCCGGCTTCGCCGGTGACCCCGCCGGCTACGACATCAAGACCGCCGTCGGCGCCTACCTGCAGGCGGGCGTCGCCCCACGTCAAATCGTTCTCGGCGCGCCGCTCTACACACGGGCGTGGAGCGGTGTGGCCGATGGAGGCGACGGAGGCTATGCGGAAGCGTCCAGCGGGGCCGCCCCCGGATCGTTTGAGGCTGGAAACTATGACTACAAAGATCTTCTGGCCAAGGTTCAAGATCCCACCAGCGGCTGGAAGCTCTATTGGGACGACGCGGCGCAGGCTGCGTATGTGTACAACGGTCGCGAGAAGATCTTCAGTTCTTTTGAAACACCCACGTCGATCGCCCAGAAATCCCAGTGGTCGCAACAGCTTGGCCTGGGCGGCATGATGTTCTGGGACATTTCGAACGATGCGACGGCTTCACCAGAGAGCCTTGTGTTGTCGGCGTACAACTCGTGGGTGCTCGACGAGAACTTGGCCACCATCCGTGCCAAGTCGACACTCGCGCGGGAGACAATCGTCGGCGGTGATGGTGTGATCTCGACGCTCCCGGTGACCGGCTGAGGCCCGCTGACCGGGAGAGTACTGCGGGGGTAACCCAGGGCCCGGCGGAAGGGAATAAGGGCGTGCGAAGGGGCTTCGTTAACACTCGGACAAGTTGAAAACTTGCCGCCACGGGGGAGAGAAGGCGGAGCCGGGATCGGCTGAAGCTCGAAAGAGCGTTGGAATTTCGCCCTATCAGGGCCGGCACCACCAATACGCCCCACGGCGAAAGTCCCCGCGAAGGAGACTTCTGCCGGCCCGGCGGGCGGAATAAGCGACGGGCGAAGGGGCTTCGTCAACTCCCGGACAAGTTACAAACTTGCCGCCACGAGGAGGGGCAGAACAGTCTAAGCCAGTCCAGGCGGCCTAGACTTTCCGGAAGAGTGTGCCGCGTTCGGCGGCCTCAAAGCCAAGCTTGGTGAAAAGTTGCATGGCTGCCGCGTTGGACAGTAAGACGTGCGTTTCGGCCACGGTCACGCCCTCCTGTGAAAGGTCATGCAACGCCTCTGCCACGAGGTAGTGGGCCAAACCCTGCCGCCGCCTGTCGCCCTCGATGCCCACATGCATCAGCCCCGCCGCCGACACGCCCCAGGCGGCAGCCAACGGCTGCATATCCCAGAACGACGCCGTACCGAGCAGTTCGTCGCCAGCCCCCCGCAGTTCGTAGCGCCGCAGCGCGATCCCGGTCGTGGTGGCGGCCTCCCACCAGGTCCGCCGTGCTGGCTCGTCGATCACCCGCAGCGTGGTCGCGCGGCGAATCGCCAACTGCAACCGGTTGACCGGCGGACGGAAGCCCACCAGGGGCCGCCGCAGCACTCCGATCCTCGCCTCCTCGACATAGCCGGCGCGGCGGAAGACCGCCTGCATCACAGGCGATGAATCGAGGATTCCGGGGAGGTCGGCGCCGCCGTAGAGACCGAGATAAAAGCTCCGCATCTCGGCTGATCCGCCCCCCAATAGCGTCGTAACGCCGCGACGCCGCAGGTAGTCCTCGCACTGCTGGAGAAGAACGTCACCGATTCGCTCCTGCTCGGCATGCGGCACGACGACCACAAGGAGCGTCGTGCCCAGGACCGTGTCAATCGCCGACTGGTCTTCATTCGGTCCGAAGGCGGCGTGCGCGAAGCCGACCACCCGGCCGTCTTCGATGGCGACCATGAGCCCCGTTCTGTCGAAATAGGGTTTTGAAAAGACACATGCCTCCAGCAGGGTGGAGGTCATCGGCTGCATCGCTGACGGTCCCAGATCGGCCGACCTCCAGGCATCGGCCAGCCGGGGCGGATCGTCGTTGCGGAAGCAGCGGAATTCGATCACGCGTGCGACTCCGATCCTGGTCCCGCACCAGCCAGCCTGACAAAAAGCCGGCCGTCCTCGGCACGGATTTCATAGGGCTGCTGCCGCACGGTGGCACTCAGGCTATGACGCCCTGTGGTCACGTCGAACTGCCAGCCATGCCAGGGGCATGTCAGCACAACTCCGCAGAGCGTTCCTGTGCCGAGCGGCCCGCCTTGATGCGGACACAAGCCATCGATTGCGTGAAATGTGCCTTCGACGTTGGCAATCGCCACCATGCGTCCCCCGGCCACCCGTTCGATGCTCGCGCCTGGCGGGCACTCGGCAACGTCGGCGATCGGGATCCAGTCGTTCATGGGCAAGACCAGCGGTCCAAAGCCGGGTGGAATTGAGCAGGCCGTGCGGAGTCAAAACACAGTTCACGCCGCGGCTCGCGTCACTTTAGCCTTTGCGGGTTCTCCCCGCCATCGCCTGTGCACCCACCAGTATTGCGAGGGGGCGCGTCGGATCGAGCGTTCGAGCAACGACGTATACCACTGGGAAATCGCCTTCAGGTCGGCAGTCTCTGGGCCACCCTGGGCCGGATCGGCCAGCCCTTCCAGCCGGAGATCGTAGTCAAACAGTCCCCGGCGACGCGTGGCCGAGCAGACGAGCATCGGGGCCGACGCGGACAGGGCAAACACACCGATCGCCTTGTGCACGCTGGCCGGCCGGCCGAAGAAGTCGACCCAACAGCCCTTGGGTCCGGCTGCCTGGTCGCCCAGCAGGCCGATCGCACCATTGTCTTCGAGCGCCAGTGCGACGTCGGGCGCGCTCCCCTTCTTCGGCAGGATCACCTGCCCGCGTGACTCGCGAAATCTCGTCACAAACCGGTCGAGGAGCGGGTTGTCGAGTTCCCTGGCCACCGAGTAGATGCGAAAGCCGAACACGCCGAATAAAAATGCGGCCAGTTCGAAGTTGCCGTAATGGCCGGAGAGAATCACCTTCGGGCGATCGGCCCACAATGCTCTCATCATCGGCTCCATGCCGTGGATTCGCAGGTGACGCCGCCAGGTCGTCTTGCGAATCACCCGCTCTGCATGGGCAATTTCGATCACCATCAGGAGCAGGTGCTCCCACATGCCACGGGCTGCCTCGCGGCTCTGCTCGGGCGTCCACTCGGGAAATGCCTGCCTGAGGTTGTCACGAACCACCCGCCGCCGGATCTTCACGCGATTGGCGAGCAGATCAGACCACGACCGGGCACACCGCTCGCACAGGCTCCGCGGCATGGCCTGCACCACGCAGATGAGGACACGAACCGCCGTATAGACGAGCGCGTCCACGATCTTTTGTCTGGTCGAACGCGGCATCGACTGTCGTTCCTGACATGGCCTGCTGGCTGACGCATCCTTGCGTCTGTGGCGATGATTCTCGCGAACACACCGCTGATCATCCAGATCGGTTCCCGTGCCCACCGGGAATCACCGGCCGTCACACTGGGCTGGCCTTGCCGCCGACCCCCCCCTTTTCAGCCCCCCTTTTTTTATCCGCCCTTTTTCAGCCCCCCCCGGCCTGCCCGGGCACGGCCTGCGCCACGACCAGGGCCACGCTAATGGCATTGAACAGGGCGTGCAGGATGGTCCCGGGCACGATCGACCCGGTCTGCCTGGCGAGATAGCCGACGACCAGGCCAAAGAAGAAGAGTGGCACCCAGGCCAGCCCCTGCCCCACATGGGCCGCCGCAAAGGCCAGCGACGACAGCAGGATCGCCGTCACCCCGCCCCATCGAGGCTCGCGGGGTTCGAGCCAGCCCTCGAGCCAGCCTTGCAGAACCTTGCGAAACAGAAACTCCTCGGCGATCGGGGCGGCGACAACCGCTGCGAAGGCGACCATGCCGATGGAGAGGGGATCGTGATGGGCGTTGAGGAAATCGACGATGGCGTGACGGTAGGGCACGATCCGATCGAGCAACGCGGCCATCCCCAACAGCGGCGCGAGCAGGAGCCCGAGCCCCGCCACCGCCAGGGGCAGATCATCCCGCAGCCGTCCCAGCCCGCAGCCGAGCGACGACCAGTCCGCCCCCCGCATCCGCAGATGCAAGATCGAGATGGCGGTCGCGGCCAGCATCGCCACGCTGCCGGCCGCCAGCTTTCCGTGCAATGACGCATCGACCGGCAGGCTGCCCGCAGCCACCACCTGAAACCCGAGAAAGGTGAGCACCGCCATGGCGACATCGGCACCGCTCCAGGCTGCGGTCGGATGCGGTCTGCGATCCACGGCCGGGAGGCCCCGCCTTATCCGCCGGACGATCACTGAGAGCACTGCCAGGCACACGCCGAGACCGCAGGCGGCCAGCCCCCAGACAGCGATCATTTCCTGGACGGACGGCGATTCGATGGCCACGTCGGGGATGTCGATCTCCATCAGTCCCGATCTCCACCGACAGTCTCCGGTTTCGCAAGCATGACGCGGGCCGCGATCAGGTATTCCACACCCGACCAGACGGTCGCCACCACCGCCGCCCAGGCTGCCGCGGTTGCGAGTGTTCGCACGCCCATGCCCCCGACCGTGTGTCCGGGCGATGCCCTGGCAAACAGCTCGAGCGCGATCGCCGCGCACTGCAGCACCATCTTCAGCTTGCCTGAGAACGCCGCCGAAAAATCCCGCCCGGTGCGTTCCATCTCCGCGCGGACGGCCGTGACCACCAGTTCCCGCACGACGACCACCACCGCCATCCACGGCAGGATCGCCGACGCACCGCCCCGGGCGGCCAGGAGCATGAAGCCGCCGCAGACGATCACCTTGTCGACGAGCGGATCGAAGATTCTTCCGAGCCGGCTCACCTGGTCAAATCGCCGCGCCCACCAGCCGTCCACCCAGTCGGTCGAGGCCGCCACCAGAAACAGCACCGTCGCCATGGCATACCGCTCCTGCTCGATCACGCCAAACAGCACGAGCGCGAGAATGAACCGCGCCGCCGAAAGCATGTTCGGCACGGTCCAGACACGGTTCAGTGAATCGGGCTGCTGCATAACGCTTTTCTAGCAGAGCCTCAACACGATGTGGAGGCGATCATTGCGGAATGCACCAACAAGAAGACGCCCGGCGACGGGGCATGGGCAGCCCGAACAACCGGGCAGGGCAAGTTACAAACTCGCCCCCACGGAACACCCTCATGATCGAGGTTTGAGGAGGGCTGCCCGTGGCCCGGCGACGGGGCATGGGCAGCCCGAACAACCGGGCAGGGCAAGTTACAAACTCGCCCCCACGGCGAACGCCCGGCGACTGGCGGCAGCACGCAGCTCCCCGCCCCGAACTCAGGCCTCATTTCATTCCGCGACAACCGAAACCCTAGCCCACCTCAGCCGGCACGCCCGCGAGGTCGTAGCCACTCGACGCCACGATCTCAACCGGGAGGATCCGTCCGGTGAGTGGCCGCGCGGCCGAACTTCCCGGGGCAGTCACATAGACGACGCAGTCGATGTCGGGCGCGTCGGCCTGCGTCCGCCCGATCCACACATCCTCGCGCTCATCGCTCTGCCGGTCGATGATCACGTCGAGCGTCTTGCCGACCTGCCGACGCGCGTGGGCCAGAGCGATCGGCTGCTGCACCTGCATCAGTTCGTCGCGGCGGGCTGCTTTTTCATCGTCGGGCAGATGCCCGTCGAGCCGCGCCGCCGGCGTGTCGGGCTCGAGCGAATAGGGAAACACCCCCACCCGCTCAAATTTCCACTGCTTGGCGAAGGCGACCATTTCTTCGAACTGTTCGCGGGTTTCACCAGGGAAGCCGGTAATGAACGTCGTCCGCAGGACGAGACCGGGAATCCGGCTGCGAAGCTTCGTGAGCAGCTCTTCCGTCGGCCCCCGCGCGACGCGGCGCTGCATCCGCTTAAGCACCGGGTCGCTGGCGTGCTGCAGCGGCATGTCGAGGTAGGGGATGATCTTGGGGCTGGAGGCGATCTTGTCGATGAGGCGATCAGTGAAGTGGATCGGGTAGAGATACATCAGCCGGATCCACTCGATGCCATCGATCTTCTCGAGCTCGTCGAGCAGTTCCACGAGCCTGGGCTCGCCGTAGAGGTCCATGCCGTAGTAGGTCGTGTCCTGCGCGACGATCACCAGTTCCTTCACGCCGTCGGCGGCCAATTCTCTGGCCTCACGGATCACATCCTCGATCGCCTTGGTGGCATGCTTGCCCCGCATCTTCGGGATCGCGCAGAACGTGCAGGTCCGGTCGCAGCCCTCGGAAATTTTCAGGTAGGCCATGTGCCGCGGCGTGACCCGCATACGGCCGGAGTCGTCGAGGGCACGGGCCGGTGCCGGCCGGAAGATGCTCCGCTGGTCGCCGAGTCCGCCGATGAGCCGTTCGGCGGCACGGGCGATCTCGTCCCGCGAGAAGACGCCGATCACGGCATCGACTCCCGGCAGTTCGGTGAGCAGGGATTCCTTCTGCCGCTCAGCCAGGCAGCCCGCCACGATCACGCCCCGGGTGCCGCCAGCCCGCTTGAGGTCGAGCATTTCGTTGATCGTGGCATACGACTCCTGCCGCGAGGTGTCGATGAAGGCGCAGGTGTTGACGACCACGATGTCGGAGCCCTGCGGCTCGCCCACGAGCTGCCAGCCGTCCTGGCGAAGGAGCCCGAGCATCCGCTCGCTGTCGACGAGGTTTTTCGGGCAGCCGAGGCTCACCATGGAAAACGTGCCGCGGCACGTGGCCCGGTCGACAGGCTGCGGGGCCGCCATCACGGCAGATCCTGTGCCGCAGGCATCGCCGGTGGCCGTCGGATCCACGATCGGGAGGGATGAAGAGTGCATCATTTTAGGCCAGCCCGCCGATCAGCTTGTCGAGCTCCTCACGGAGCTTTGGCAGGATCGCATCGTAGGGGAAGGCGCCCAGTTCGGCCGACCGCCTCTTCAGGTTGACGTGGGTCGGGCCGCACCAGAGGCCGAGATCTGCATCGTCAGTCTCGCCAGGCCCATTCACACGGCAGCCCATCACGGCAATCGTGATGGCATGATCCTTTGCGTAGGCCGTCATCTCCTTGACCTGCTTGGCCAGCTCGATGAAGGCCTCGTTCTCCACGCGGGAGCAGCTCGGGCAGCTGATGATGTTGAGCGAACTGAGGCCATAGTCGACGACCGACCGCACCCGGCCCGCCGCGATGTCACTCAAAATCGCCTGGGCCGCGGCGATCTCCTGGGGCTTGTCGGCATTGGGCACCGTGAGCGACACGCGGACGGTGTCGCCGATGCCTCGGCTGATCAGTTGCTCGAAGGCGATCCGGGTTTTGATGATGCCGTCGGGCGGCATGCCCGCCTCGGTCACGCCTAGGTGCAGCGGCACGTCGGGCCGGGCCTCGGCGAATCGCCGATTCACCTCGATCACCTTTCTGGGATCGGAATCCTTGAGCGAGACGGCGTAGCGGGTGAAGCCGAGCGAGTCGAGCAGTTCACAGTGCTCGAGGGCGCTTGCCAACATCGGCCCGAGGGAATCATCCTCGGCAAACTGTTCTTTCTTGGCGGGATCGACGCTGCCGCAGTTCACGCCCACCCTCAGGGCACAGTCGTGCCTGGCCGCCACGTCGGCGATGAACCGCACCTTCTCCTGCCACGGCTTCGTCGGCTCGTGGTGGTAGAGGTGGCCGGGGTTGTAGCGAAGTTTGTCAACGTGCGGGGCGACGTCGACTGCCAGGCGGTAATTTTCTTGAAGGTCGATGGCGAGGTTTGCCGGCGTGCCGGCCCGAATGGCCGGCAGCGCCGCTGCGTCGGACTTACTGTCGACGGCGATCCGCACGACGCCCGCCCCGGCAGCATGCAGGGCGTTGGCCTGTTCGATCGTGGCGGCGATGTCGGTTGTATGCGTGGCCGTCATGCTCTGGGCCGCGATGGGGTGCCCGGCACCGATCGTGATGCTCCCGATCCGCACGGCCCGCGTAGGATTTCGCTTCAGCTCGACCACGGTATCCTCTCCGGCAGACACGTTTCCCGACAGTATGCTCATGTCGATTCAGCCTCAACCATAGCAGACGCCCGCAGGCGGGCGAACCCGCCTTTCCGGCTCCTCATGCGTTACGACCCTGCCCTCCATATCGTCCTTCACGAGCCCGAGATTCCACCCAACGCCGGTAACGTGGGGCGAACCTGTGTCGCCATCGGCGCCAAAATGTGGCTCGTCCGGCCGCTTGGGTTCAAGCTCGACGACTATTACCTCCGCCGCGCCGGCCTCGACTATTGGGAGAATCTCGAGTGGGAGGTGGTCGATTCCTGGGACCACCTGCTGGCGGCGCTTGCCGCGGTGGGCCGGCAGCCGACCTGGCTCTTTGAGACGCAGGCCTCGCGGAGCTACACGGAGGTGGCGTACAGCCGAGGCGACGTGCTCGTCTTCGGCAGCGAGTCCCGTGGCCTGCCCGAGTCGTTGCAGGCGGCCCATGCCGACCGGATGCTCGCGATCCCCGCCCGTCCGCAGGTGCGGAGCCTCAATCTCTCAAATTGTGCCGCGATCGTCGCCTACGAGGCGGTCCGGCAGTGGGGCGGCACCGTCTAACACTCCCGCCCCCGTGGCGGCGAGTTTTCAACGTGCCGTGTCCCCCTTCCCCCCGTGGCGGCGAGTTTTCAACGTGCCGTGTCCCCCTTCCCCCCGTGGCGGCGAGTTTTCAACTTGCCGTGTCCCCCTGCCGTGTTCTTTCCCGGATTCCACAAGTTCAAAACTCGTGGCCACGAGGAATGAGCCCCGGCCGAACTTGCCGTGCCCCGGTTCGCCCTAAAGACCCTCCACCTGCTGGGCCGCATAGAGCGGTAGGTGCCGGTAATACACCTCCAGCATGTAAGTGCAAAAACTTGTCACGAACAACCGGCCACCGATGTGGCCCCATTGATCGAGCGAGGGATCCCAGCTGCCCTTCTCCCGCCCCGTGGCCACCTGCTCCCGCGGCAGCACTTCCCTGAGACGTTCATTCCACCGCTGCCACTGCTCGCCCTCCATGTGGTGGGCCACTTGGGTGATGTAGTACCACGCGTAGACGTCCTTGCTGTCGCCATGAAAGTCGAAGATCTTTTCCGACATCAGGATTTCGAATCCTTGCACGAGCCGGGGGTCTTGCTGCGGCCAGCCGAGATACTGGCGGCAGAGCAGCCCCTCGGCCGTCACGGCCGCGGTCACCGGGCTGGCGGGCTTGAACGGACTGTGTCGTAGATAGCCGTAGCGGGTTCCCTGCTCGTTGGCCACGGTTTCGAGAAATTCGCCGATCCTCGCGAAGGTCGCCGCCGGCACATCCATCCCGGCCATCTCCGCGGTCTTGAGCGCCATCATGTACCAGCCGGTCACCGACATGTCGCCGGGCTTGCCCGGTGCATAGCGCCAGCCGCCGTTTGGGCCCTGTGCCGCCACGCAGTAGGCGACGGCCCGGGCGGCTGGCTCCGCGAGCTTCGGATCGCGGGTCATGCCGTAGAGTTCGCACAACGCCATCGTGGCCTGCGCGTGGGAATAGAGGGCATGCTGCGGCGGCACCAACCCGACGTCGAAGGCACCATCCGCCTGCTGTTTCTTCAGTAGGCTCCGCCAGGCGCGGCTCACAACCGCACGGTGCGGCCCGTCCGTGAGCGTGTTGCCAGCTCCCTGAAAGGCGAGCAGCGCCATGGCCGTTGCCGCGAGCTGGTTTTCCTGCGAGCCGCCATCGTCATAGGGCCCCCGCAGGCTCCAGATTCCGTCTTTTTCGTTCTGCTGTCTCTTCAGCCAATCGAGTGCCATTGCCACCGCCGCCTCGGTGGCGTCGCTGCCGCCAGCCGCCCCCAGGAGCACCCGCTTGCGTCCGGCATCGCGGCCGGTGAGCAGCATGCCGACCGCTGGCGCGATCATCGGCTCGGCCTCCGCCGCGGGCCCGACTGTTGTTTCGGTGACAACAGTCGGCGCCGCCTGCGGCATCAGCACTGCCGGAAGTTCTGCCTCGGCAATCTCGGTCGTTTTTTCGTCAGGCTGCTTTTCCGGGTCTTTCGGCGGGCCGACATCGAGCCCTGTCTCCCGCACAAGACCTGCGGCCGGCCCAAACGCGAGACTCAGCCTCAGCTTCTTCGCCGGCTCTGCCCGCACGATCCACAGGCTGAGCACAATCAGCAGCAGGCAGTGGACCGAAAGGCTGATCGACCAGACGGGGCTGTCGCGGACGAGTATTGCGAGTCGCTCACCGAACCAATCGGTCTTCGCAGAATTTTTGTTCGCCGATGCCGCGGCCGGCGACTCCGCATTCACCAGGCGGGGAAACCCCGTGATGCCCGTGATGCCAGTCAGGCCCGGAAGTTCTGGAACTGCATTTCGACCGGCCTGACTCTGCTTTTCCGGTTGGACGGCTAGCTCGTTCGCCCAGGGCAGGCCCCCGACAAGGGCCTTCGATACCGACAGTCCTGCCTTTCGATGGGGAGACGGCAGGCTGAATTCGGGCTGTTTCATTGGGGGTTTGCTGCCGGTTCGACCAATCCATCCGCACCTGGGCTTCATTTCCTGGCGGCGATAGGGTAATATTCCGGTTCAGTGATCGGAGAGATATCCCGAAACGGTTTGCGGAAGTTCACGGATAAGAATCGAATCGGTAGTTTCTGAGCCGATCACAAAAAAATATGTCGCGGGGTGGAGCAGCCCGGTAGCTCGCGAGGCTCATAACCTCGAGGTCGCAGGTTCGAATCCTGTCCCCGCCACTTTCTTCACGCCGGCAGGACCATCCATGGCCCCTGCCGGCTGTTTTTTGCGCGGCTTCGTGCCGCCTTCACGCCCGCCGGGCCATCGATGGCCCCGGCGGGCTGTTTTTTTGGCGGTCTCGTGCCGCGTGCCAGTTTTGGTAACTGGCGCAAGTTTCGAAGAACCCGCTGCAACCTGAATGGTGGCAGCGGGTTCTGTCGTTTCGTGCGGCTCCGTGCTGCCGGATGCGGACGCCTGCGGAGTCGCATTTCGCGTCGCAATGGATGCGCATGCCGGGGGCGGGGGCTCGCCAGCACATCTTATCGCGGATTGTCGAGCGTCGAGTGTTCGTCGGTCGCCTGCAAAGGAGCTGTTGGCCGGGATGCCCTGCGCCGACCTGTTCAGAGGCAGGGCTGTTTCCCGTGAGGTCTTCGACAATCGCCGCGGCGACGATTCGATTACCTTCCGGGGTCACGTGGATCGTATCCGCATAAATGTGTTGCGACTGATCGGCGAATACGCCGGACAGATCCGTGAAACCGTCGTGCGGGAAGCTGTCAACGAGCGGCTCTACAGACCTGACGAACCGCTTGGAGAGACGCGTCCACTCCTCATCCGGCCCCTCCAGCTTTGCTTCAGCATCGGTGAGAGGTTTTTTGTCATAACGCCGGCAGGGCTGCCAGTAGAAACGAGCCTCGAAGCCGCGACGTTCCGCGAGGGCCAGTTGCCGGAAAAAATGAAGGTGCCGAGGGAACTCACCGGACCGGCCGCGGTGAGCCTTCGGTGCTGAGTGGGCGAGCCTCGATTCGCCGCCGCAGTGCTGCCAACTGGGGCTCGATGGCGGTGTTCCCGTATTCCAATCTCAGCCGCGCCGACCAGGCATCGGCCGCCAGGCACCAGAAGTCAAGATCCTGCAGGTCAGCGGGACCGCCGGCGGCGACATATCCGGCGAGGAATCGCTCTCGTGAATCTCCGTCGAGCGGGCAACGTGTGATAGTGCGCGCGATGTCGAGGGCGAATGGCCCGATCCGCACCGTCTCATTGTCGATGCACACCGGCCCTCGGTCCGCGTGGAGGATGATGTTGTCGAGACAGTAATCGAGATGCACGAGCCCTTGAAGGCCCGGTGCCGGGGTGGCGGCCTCGAGGACGCCCATCAACGCGGCGGCCTCCGAATCGGTCAGGCAACCGGCACTCCTCAGAGCGAGGAGGTCGTTCCGCACGCGGTCGATTGCCGACGCGGGCTCCGCGGAAACAATTCCATCTCGAGTGACCGGTGTCCGATGGATGTCGGCCAGCGCCCTGCCGCACTCCACGAGGACCTCCGGAGCCGTGGTCGATCCCCTGAGCAGTTCACCGTCAACCCATTCCTCGAGGAGGCACCGCCCCCGGCCGTGGATGATGCGGGCACAACACCGTGAGGCAGCCCCTTCCCCGAGCAGCGACGCAATATCCTCGGCAGAACGGCCGTCGAGAAGTAGGCGGGCCTTCGCAGCCCGGCCATCGACGAGACGAACGTGAAACGCCCGCTTGGACGCCTTCCAGGGCCTCGCCGTAATCTCCCGGGCCTCGAGCCACGCGACACCGGTGTCGCGGAGAAACTCCCGCAGTTCCTCCGGCACCGTGTTGTCCAAGGTGTCCAATGCGTCTCCAAATCGTGAAGTCATATGAGGAACTGGTGGTAGACTGATGTTCGTCTGCCCGACACGCACACCACCACCATCCGATGGATCTCGTTTTCGAATCGCTGCTTGTGTCGGTGTCGTCCGACGATTCCGCGGATCTGATATGGCTCGAAGAGTTCCTGGGGCCGTCGTTTCACAGTGGCGTCGGTGGTGACGGCACGGCGTTCGCGAAGCGATCGATCCGGCTGCAGGCGGATGCCAGACTCTACGCCCGGTTCACCTCGATGCTCCCTCGAGCTCGTTGCCGGATCGTCGGTTTCGTGATGGACGGCGGGCCGTTGGAACTCGAGACATTTCCGGACGGCGACTCGTTGGTGGCCTACGACCCGGCTTTCGCAGCATTCTATCGCATCCTGCATCCTCATGCGGTGGAAGTCTTCGATGCACCGGCTGAGGCGTCGGAATACCAGCCACGGCGGGCGCGCGGGGCGATGATGCGGGTGGTTCGGGAGTGGGCTATGAACAGGGCCCGCAGCAGCGGGCTGTTGGCCCTGCATGCCGCCGGCATCGCTCGAGCCGGCCTGGCGATGCTCTTCGTCGGGTCGAAACAAGCGGGCAAAACGTCCCTCACCGCCGCCTGTCTGCTGGCCGACGGCCAGTGGGATCTCCTGGCGAACGATCGCATGATTCTGGCACCGCGGAAGGAGGCGTGGTTGTGCCTCGGCATGGCGAGCATCGTATCGATCCGTCCGGGCAGCCTCGAACTCGTTCCCGGACTCGCCGACCGGCTCCCGCGGGCTGCTCGTGGAGCGTTCGCCGGGCTCCACGAAGGAACCAGATCGGCCGGACTTGTCGATGGACGACTGGGCATGTCGCCGGCCCAGTTCGCTGCAGCCCTCGGTACGAGAATCATCGGGACCGCCAGAGTGCATGCCGTGGCGTTTCCGCAAATCGATCGAAACGCAAGCGGCATACACTGCCGACACCTCGCCCGTGACGAGGCTACGGAGCGCCTCCGCTCGACCCTTTTCGCGGCCGCGACGCCTCATCTGTGCTCCGGGCTTTTCGAGGTTCTCGGTGAGAATTCCCTCCCCTGCGAAGAGGCGGTGATGGGGTTGGTCGCCGACCTCGCATCGCAATCGGCCTGCGTGGAGGTTCGCCTCGGTCGGAACGCCTACGATGCTTCGGCCATTTCAGATCTGCTTCGATCTCTGAACGACTGAAACGGCGTTAGCATCGACGCCGCCAGGCGGGATGGCTGGCGGCGACCCGAAACGGCAGCGAGGCACACCACCAGGCCGCATACCGCGCGGGGCCGACCGGGAGGGCGGAAACCGCCCAGCGTTTGCCGCGCACGCCACCCGGCGAGGGCAGGAGAAGCTGCCGCGCAACCTCCGGCGAAGCGCAGCCACCGATCGCCTCGACAATCGCCGGCACGGACTTACCGAGGCGGAGCGACGCCAGCAGGACGCGGAGCGTCTCGCGGCAGATCCGACCGGTCCCTTCGCGATCGCGCCGCGCGAAGAATTCGGCCCAGTCGTCGGATGGCATGCGGCGCAACAACTCCCAGGCGTCGATGAAGGTCTGCAGCCGGAGATAGCCCCGCTGGATGTCGGCAAACGCGGACACGAGTATGAAATGCAGTTCGTCGGCGAGGGATAGAACCCGCACGCCGCGACCCGCTAGGTCGATCGCCTCAGCCCCCGCGAAGGCTCCCTCGTCGTCGCACCGAACGCCGGGCAGGCGGGTCATACACCAATGCAGATCAAGCTTGATCCCATCACGCTCGTAGTCGAAAGCGTGATTGAATCGGGCGGAGAGCGATGCCCCGAGCGGCGTGCGGGAAAGGCGGAATGCTCCGATGCGTTCGAGAAGCGACTGCATCGCAGCACGGTCGGATTCCCTGACCATGACGTCGAGATCCCAGTACCCGCGGGCCGCGATGTCACCGTAACAACGCACCGCCATCGCAGGCCCCTTCACCACGAGGAACGGCAGGCCCGCCATCCCGCACTCCGCGTCGATAATGCCCAACAGCCCGAGGCAACGCTCTGCAACGAAAGACTGCCGCTCACGCGCGGCCCGGATCAATTCGACTGTCGTCGGAAGGAGACCGGTCGACCAACCAGCCCCGGGCATCCGGCTGGCGAGGAGGGGGCCGAGACGATGGCGGGCCACGAGCACCTCGATGGCCAGGTCGGACGCACGCATCGTCTCGCCGAGTGAATCACCGTCATCGCGGAGCATCGCGTGGACGAACTCGAAGAGGTCATCGTGTCCACAGGGAAGGTCTCGCCAGGGGTGTGGGGGGCGTCGCCGTGCCATTCCTTTCCATTCTCCGTCAGTCGCGGTATCGAGGTGGTCAGGCAAGGGCCAGCAGCCGGTCGATGACCGCATCCCGCCCTGCAATCGTCTCCGACTCCCATTGCCGTGCCTCCACCAATCGGCCCCTGAATTGTCCGGTGTCTGCCTGCAGCGCCGCCAGCTTCACCCTCAGACTTTCCGCATCCACCGATCGCTCCGGTGCGGTCCACAGCGGAACGGCCAGCCCCAATTCCCTGCAGCGCTCCGCGAGCGCCGGCTGGTCAGCGAAAAAGGGGCACGACAGCATCGGAACACCGTGCCAGATCGCCTCGTGGGTCGAATTCAGCCCTTGGTGGGTGACGAACAGGTCGGCGTGACGGAGCACCGACCACTGATCCACGGATCGCTCAACCCGGAAACCAACTCGCCGGATCCGAGCCAAGGTGTCCGCCGGAAGCTGTTGCCCTGCGGTGCTCACGACCACATCGGCCTGGGTATCGGCGGTCGCGATCGACAGGCTTTCGAGCAAAGCGCCGGCGGTCGACGCGAAGTAACGCCACACCACCGTTCCGAACGAGACATAGATCCGAAAAGCGTCGCCGTCGCGAAAGGGTGAAGCGGTGGACACAGCGGCATGAAGGTTCGGCGACAGGGAACCGAAGAAGGCGACGGGCTCGAACGCCACTCGATCTGACTCGGGCAGGAACTGCCTGGGTTCACCATAGAGGTTGAGCAGCGGGCTGATGCCGCTGAGGTAGGAGAAGGGCGACGCGTCCGGGATGCCGAAGTCCTCTCGGAGCGCCGTGACGGCGTCGTGACACGCCGCAGAGGTGCGGACGCGTGGGTCGCCAGACACCGTCGCGATCGCCCGCGAAGGCACCAGCGCATGGCAGGCGCAGACGTTGACCGCGGGCACTCCGAGCAGACGGGCCACCACGTGGGCGATTACCGCGAAGGTGTCGTAGACGATGATCCCCGGTGACAGACCGGAGATTCGCCTGGTGACGGCATGGGCCCGTCTGGCGGCGAAGGTGACATAGCGGCTGGGCACGGGGACGGACTCGGCATCGACATCATCGAGCGGCCCCTCCTCGAAAAGATCGACGAAGGTACCGCCGGCGCCAGTGATCATCCCGGCAAATTCGGCGTCGGTGAGCACATAGACCCGTCGGCCGCGGCGGGCAATCGACTCGATGACGGCGAGGGTACGCTGCACGTGCCCCCGTTCGGGCATGCAGAATACGACGACCGAAGGCGCTTTCATGCAGGGTCCCTCTCCGGGGCGGTCGAAACGCTCACGAATCAACAGGCCTCGCCCGTCAGGATCGACACCCGAGCAGCCGTGGGGGTGACGGATACGACCGAAAAGCCCGCCGCGTGAAGCAGTGCGTTGTACTCGTCGGCGGTCCGTTCCCGGCCGCCCGGCCCGAGGAGCATGTTGAGGTCGGACATCTTGGCATGCAGTCCCGCGTTCGGTGGTTCGAGGATGTACTCGACCACGAAGAGCCGTGCTCCCCTGTCGAGGGCCCGTCGACACGATCGGAGGATGGCGATCGCTTCCTCGTCGCTCCAATCGTGGAGGATGAACTTCATCACGACCGCGTCGCAGCCCCGCGGCACCTCCTCGAACATGTCCCCGCCGACGATACGGCAGCGATCGAGCACGCCTGCGCTGTCAAGTACGGGCTTCGCACCGGCGACGACGTGCGGTTGGTCGAACAGCATGCCGCGCAGGTCCGGATGCGCCCGGAGAAACGCAGCGAGCAGCGATCCCTGTCCACCGCCGATGTCGCCGAGATTCCGGTGGCCGTCGAGGTCACAGGCCGCCGCGACAACCCGGTCGATCCGCCGTGAATTGGCCGTCATCGCGGCCTGGAACAGTGCCGCCTGCTCCGGATACCGGTGGCGATACTCCCAGCTGTCGATGCCGTGAATCGTGCGAAAGGCATTCTCCCCTGTTCGGACGCTGTGAAGGAGATGTCCCCAGGTTGCCCAACGGGACGGTTCGGCGAGGAACATCGCCCAGTGACGGATCGATGGATCGGCGTCTGACCGTAGCCAGACTCCCATCGGAGCGATCGAAAAGGTGCGATCTTCGTGCTCTCGAAAAACGCCCAGTGCGGCCAGTGCCCGCAGCAGCCTATAGAGCGCCGCATGGTCAGCGTTCACCGCATCGGCCAGGGCATCGATGCCGACCGGGGTGGCTGAAAGGTGGTCGGCCACGCCGAGGACCGCCGCAACGTGGATCGACTGTGTCGCCTGGTAGCCGTCGAGAAGTTGTCGTAACCGGCCGGCCGCATCGTCATCGATGCGAGACTCTCCCGATCCGCTCATGAGATCATCCAGAAAAAAGTCTGCGAGGACATCGCAGATCGCCTCGAAAAGTTCGTCGCCTGTCATCGTCAGGCAGCCGCGATCGGCGGCGGCACGGACGAGCGATGAACTTCCGCCAGGCCCGCACGCAAGGTCGGCAACCGCGGTTCCAAAGGCGAGTTGCCCGGGATCGACTGGGAGAGGGTCATCCGACGACGTCCCAAGGAGCGTGGCATTTACCACGAGGTCGAATCCCGTGGGATCGGCCGCCGCGGTGGTGAGCGTGATCCCGGGCCGGGTTTGGATGGTGCCGATCAGATGCCGAGACCGCGTGGAGTCGATCTCGCTGACGCACAATTCCGCGACGCCGCTCTGCAACAAGGCATCGGCAACGGCGATTCCGGCCCCCCCTGCCCCCACGAGCAGAGCCCGTTTCCCGACCGGATCGAAACCCTTGGCACGGAGGCCGCGCAGGCACGCCTCGCCATCGGTCATCGTTCCGAACCATCCGCCCGCCGGTCGGCGACGCATGAGATTGACGCTGCCGACGCGGTCGGCCAGCGAATCGACCTCTGTGCACATGCGCCTGGCGGCAAACTTGTGGGGCACGGTGACGATCACCCCCACGGCGTTCACCATCCGTTCGACGGCCGATACAAAACCTTCGAAGTCTTCGGCAGCGACTCGGGCGGGAACGACGATCAGGTCGGCTCCCTTCTCCCGAAAGCGCCGCGTGAGGCCCCAAGGAGCCTTCACCTGAGCCACTGGATCGCCCACGATGAACACGACACGCGTCGCACCGCTGTAGGGGGGCGAAGAATCACCGAACGGTTCGACTACCATAAGCAGAGACGTGCCGGGACAGGCTGGAAACCGAAGAACAGTAGCATGTGATCAGACGAGCTACATTACCAAGCCCGGCAGCGGGTTACAAAAAGCTCGATTCCTTCACCGATTCCATCGAATGCGCCCCGAGCCTTCTGCGCTCTGTTCTCGTGACACACCATCGACCTTACCGTTCACGGATCGATACGGCAGTGTGAGGTGCGGCTGCCCTGACTTCGGAGGCGATGAGTGCATTCCATCTACCTGCTGATACGCAAGACCACGGCCTGGCAGGACGAGTCGGCATTCCTCGCGCAACTTTCTCCGGCATTCGCCCCCAAGGTCGAGGTCTGGAACCGGACTTTTCGCATGCCGTACCACCTGTTCCGGCATGCGATCCGCGGAGTCGCGATCAGCAATCACGACGCCATGGAGGGAGTGCTGCCCGCCACCTGGGACGACATCCCCGACAAGGCGATCGTGCTGCCAAGCGACGACGACGACTGGTTCTCGCCCGACATCGCCTCGTCGATCTCACGGAGCATGGCTGCGCATCACGACGGCGTGCACTGGACGCAGAGCGTGCTCGAGGTCCCGATCAACCGACTTCACCGAGTGAACCTGGTCGCCAGACGGGTGATTCCCTGGGTCGGGCCCAAGTGGTTGTGCGCGACGAACAACCTATGCCTTCCGCAAGAATAGCGCCGCGAACGACTGTCTGGCCCACACTCGGGCATCCCGCCAGTTCGCCTCGGGCCGATTCGACGTAGCCCTCATCCCGCGAAGGCTGAGCCTTCACAATCGGACGCTGGCTTCGATCACGTCGCTGGCCTTTGAACGGCCGACGATCTCCATGGCCGAACTCCGCAGGAAAGCGGACCAGTACCGCCGCCTCTATGGCAGGCCTGGGCTCCCGGCCGGCCTCGAGTGGGCGGCGCCACAAGTGCGTGCCATGCGAGATGTCATGGCAGATCTCAGGACACTGTGAGCAGCACTGCAGCCCGGTTCTTCAACACCCCCCTGTGCCGGAAGATGTCGCGCCCCTCAGATCCGATCTGGGAACGTTTCTTCCCAGAGCCGGCCGAGGAACGAGTCCGCCGCGGGCGTGTACCCTTTGCCGTCGAAGGGAATCGACGAGAACTCACCGAAATAACAGCCCTGGGCAGTAGCGTAGAGATCAACCCGCACGAACGTCGCGTAGGCCGACCCAAGCGTGCGGGCAATATCGAGCATCTCGTCCAAGGACGCGGGCCGGGGCCGGGAGAGCGGTCCGGCTCGCTTGGCGTTGAAAGCGTCTTCCTCGCCGCGCGCATCCCTGAACACCGTCCAGTCGGGATGATACGTGGTCCTGATACCCTGCTGACCGGTGCGCAGGATCTGCTGAACGAGACCCACGCGGTCACCAAAGACATAGAACGTATACTCGACACCCCGTTCGTAATGGCCCTGCTCGTTTGCCAGGAACTGCTCGGCCAGGATCGGGAAACGCGCCACCGAGCCGACTTTCTTCCGAAGCCTTTCGATCACCTCTGAGCGAGACATCCTTTGCAGTGACAGGAGCTCGACCCCCCCGGCCATGACGAATGTCTCGAGGCCGCCGGCGCCCCAGGCTGGCCGGATGACATAATTGTCCGGCAGGTCGTTGATCGGTAGATCGTCCACCCGCCGCCCGCTCCAATAGAGTTCCGGCAAGGCTACGCCGTGCAGCGCGGCGAACTCCCGTGCATTCCACTTGTTGTTCAGGCAGCGTTGCCACTGGTCGCAGCAACACCAGCGTTCGAGCGGCCAGCTGCGGTCCCGCAGCCGAACGCGGTCCAGCCAGCGATGGACCGGTCGGTGCCAAGTCGATCGGTTTCGCCAACCGCCCGGAGATCCCCACCAGATGGATTTCCGCAGCCGGAGCCGTTCGGAGAAGGTCATGATGACGGGCATGGGCGCGCAAGTGTGTTGCCAGACAGCGGGACGGTCATCAGAAGCGAGCATGTTCAGACCACTCTATCATCAGCGGCAATCGAGTCCGAATCGCCTACCCTACATGGTGTCATACGCAGCGTCGCCTGAGGATTCGCCCCTGAAGAACTCATCAAGGGCCTGCTGTTGCCATTCCAGTTCTTCAGGATTGTGTCCGATTGATTCGTGAAGATCTGGCCTGCCTGGGGAATCCCAATCCAGTCGGCATGAAGTTCTACGACCCTTCAGGAACGCCCTACCCCTCCGGCTGCTGTACGGCCTGGGCGTCCTAAATCTGCGACCACCCGCGCCAGGACAGCCTCCCGCGCGGCCTCCGGGATATTCATTCCGGCCACCAGGACGACCGCCCGGGCGAGCACCTCCACGCGATCCCCCGAAATTGCGTCGCATTCTGCGTCGCAGGGAATCGCGACCCCCAGCTTTCCCGAACGAAACCGCATTTGTTCGGTTCCTGTCCCCGCCACTTTCTTCACGCCGTCAGGGCCATCCATGGCCCTGACGGCTGTTTTTTTGCCGGTCTCGTGCCGCCCTTACGGCCGCTTGGCTATCCATGGCCCCCGGCGGGCTGTTTATTTCGGGCCTCCTGCCGGGTGCCAGTTTTTTCACCCGGTGCCACTACGCGCCGAAGCTATCGACGAGGGTCGTCCAAATCTCGGGCGTTCGTCGACGTTGCGAATCGACATCGGGCGGCTTCGGAGTGGCCTTACGAGCCGCCGGTGGCCTCTTCAATGAGCGGGTCGAGACCAGATAGCCGCCAGTTCTGGCACAGGTGCCGTATGGCGTCCATATCGGCGTCGGGGTTGTAGGCGAGGAGTTCTACGATGTCCGCACGAGACTTCGTCCCTCCGGCGTAGAGCTTGAGCGCGACCAAGTGTGGCAGAGGCACGATCCTCAGGCCGCTTCCGGGACGTATGACCGTCTCGGCCGCCGCAAGTGCACCTTCTATTACCGCTGGAAACCGGCCACCGTAGTTCACGATCTGGACGAGACCGAATGGGCCTCGCACGTCGACAACACCGCCGAGCGGATCCTGTCCGTCTGGCTCTCGAAGCTCGACCTCGAAGCCCGCCGTCCGCAGCGCGTCGGCGGCCTGCCGCAGCGTACCGAGATCGGTATTCACACCGAGATCAAGATCCTCGGTGAACCGGACGTACCCGTGCGCCGCCAACGCGACGGCCCCGATGACAACCGCCCCCACGCCCCGTGATTCGAGCATACCGGCGACCTCTTCCGCGGCCCGAATAACCTCCTCGGGGTCGCTCATGGGTCACGCCTCGCGGGGCGACGGACGCAACGCCGCGAACCTCGCAGCCAACCCCAGCGCTGCTTTGACCCGCTCTTCGACCGTCATTCGGCGGATACGGTCGATCTCAGCCTGCCGCGAGGCGGCATGACTAACACTGGGGCGAAGTCGGGGAAAAGATCGCTCGTCTTCCATACTCTTCATCGTAAATGAAAAAGATACCGACTTCCAAGAGCAAGCGAATCAAAGGGGCAGGCCGGCCAAACGGCACTGCCACGAGCGTGGGTCGGTCGATGGGCAGTCGATGTCCCAGGGACTTCGCTTCCCGTGCCTTTGCGGGCCACCGCGTCGTGGCGTTCCACCTGCAACAGTGGCTCCCCACCGCTCAACAAATGGGTGCCACCCCAACAGGCGGGCCCGTATGGGGGTAGTTGCGGCGGTCAGCGATCAGACCGCTTCCGCCTCAATCCGGCGGTTGCGCAGTCCCTCGTTCAGGAACTGGCTCGTGAACAGGTAGTCGGCCGTGGGGGGGTCAACTCCGGCAGCAGCACGTTGACTGGACAAGTCGGCGACCACCCGCGCGAGGACTGCGGCCCGCTCAGCCTCGGCCAACTTCATACCGGCCACGAGCATCACAGCGCGGGCGAGCAACTCGACCCGGTCGGCCGAAATTGCGTCGCATTGTGCGTTGCAGACGGACTCGACCCCCTGCTTTCCCGAGTGAAACCGCGTTTGTTCGGTTCCTGTCCCCGCCACTTCACGCAAGCCCGGCCATTCTGGCTCGGGCTTGCTGTTTTTCAGGCGGCATCCTGCCCCTATACGCCCGCCGGGCCATCCTTGGCACCGGCGGGCTGTTTTGCATCGACTCTGGCGTGTTGTATCCCGGGCCGTCTACCCTCTCGTGGCTTGTGTGGCTGTCGGGCGGCGTGTCCGGGGTGGATGGGCTGACTCGCCTGAGGATAAGCAGGCGGCCTAGGTTGAAACACATCTCGGCCGCCCGGCACCCCGGCCTACGCGATGAATCTCAGCGGCATGCGACGAGATCGCGGGCCTCCCCGCGTGATCTTGGAACAAGTCGAGCCGCTTGTGAACGAGGGTTATAGGGTGATTACGCCGCGCGGTGGTGACGTACACGCTCGTAGCAGAAGCCAATCAGGTTCGCAACCTGTGCCGCCAGCAGCGAGAACGCGAGCAAGGGTGTTGCATGCGATCCGCGCGGCGGGAAGACGCTCATGAAGAGCGTTTGATAGTAGGGCCATTCCACGATTCTCACCCCCCCATGCCTGCGCGCCCGCGTCGCATGGAAGCGGAAGGCGCCGCGACCGTAGGCGAAGTGCTGTCGCAGGAATCCTACAAGCCACATCTCATGGGCATGGTGGACGACGCATTCGGGAGCAGATTCGAGCGTGAGCCCCGCATACTGCCAGCGGTCGCACAGGTCACGATCCTCAGAGGTGCGGAAAATCGCGTCGAACCCGCCGATCCGTAGAAACTCCTCCCGGGGGACTGACATGTTGTTTGACGCGAAGAATCGGGCTCGCTCCGGATCGCGATTGTAGTGGGCGTAGCCAATCGTGATGAGGTTCTGGCTCGTCGTCGCGAAGGGATTCCTCGGCAGGCTGTTGACAGTGCAACCACCAACGATTTTGGGGCCGACCGCTGCGGTATGCCGCGCGAGAAGACCCGCAATCCAGTTTGCATCGGGCTCGCAGTCGTCATCCGTGAAGGCAAGGGTCCCCCCGCGGGCGCAGCGGGCGCCGAGATTGCGCGCGGCCGCGGGGCCCGAATTCTCAGTGCGGAGGAGACGGATCGTAAGGCTCGTGCCGGCGACCAAAGCGGCCGTATCGATCGGTGGTTCGCTTCCATCATCGACGATCAACACCTCGAAGCCTCCTGACACGGGCCATTGCCGTGACAAGGCGTCGATGAGCGTCCGCAGCCGCGTGGGGCGGTTGTACGTGGGAACGATCACGCTCACTGCGCAGGCGTCCGAGGTCTGGCGCACCTCATCCATCGCCGACGCCCCCTTCCGAGCCTCGCCGCCATCGCCCCCGCGTCTCCAGCACGTGAGCGGCGGTGCGGGCCGAGAGTGCGAGGATGGTGAGCGTCGGATTTTGGAAGCCCGAGTTGGGAAAGACACTGCCATCGGCCACGAACACGTTGTCCGCGTCCCAGCAGCAGCCCCACGGATCAACGACCGACTCGGCTGGTCGGGTTCCCATTCGGGCCCCTCCCGTCTCGTGGATGACCGCGCCGGGGAGATACCGCGATCGCCGCAGCATCCAGTCCGGTGCGATCATGTGGGCCAACCGGCGCGACCACGTCCGCCCCGGCGGACCCAGGCCGCCGGTCCGCACAATCCGTTTGGCGAGCCTGGCGAGCGAATCAAGGCGATCGAAGTCGTCGTCAGTCCTCTCACAAGCGATCATCGGCACCGGCAGCGGCTGCCCCGGAACGCTCCGCACGGTGATCCGGTTCGCCGGATCCGAGCGGGAGGCGCCGATCACGAGCAATGACCACTTCGCCGAAGCTTGAACGAGCGTCAGGTGAGCGAGTCCGTCGACTGCCAATGCGTTGCCACCGTCCGTAGTGCCCATCCGGCGATGCTCCCGTCCCCAGACGAGCAGATGTGCCGGATCCTCCTGCCATGGATCATCGGGCTCCGGCACGAGCGGATGGTCCCGGCCACGTAGATCAGCAGCAAGCCAACCCGAGCAGCTCACGGCCAGATGATCCTGGATTCCCCTGCCGAGCAGGTCTGAATGGTTGCCGATGCCGCGCGGATGATCGGGTCCGGCCGACTGCCAAAGGATGCGGACCGATTCGATCGTCGAGGCACAAAGGATGACGCACCCGCCGTCGATCAGGAACCGGCTGCCATCGGGCCGCATGGCCTCGACTCCCGAAGCCCGTCTCGTACCGGGCCCAACGATCACGCGGACGACGGCCGCGTCGGCAATCAGCGTCGCGCCGGCCCGCACCGCTTGCATAAGCGTCACGGGCATCACCGATCGCTCGAGTCGCGCCGTCCGAGCGGGCAGACACCGCAGTCCAGATACGTTGTCCTCGAGCCGCCCTCGCAGCGTCTTGAGCAACGGCGAGAACGCCGCCGGCCCGACGTACTCCCCATCCGGCAGCCCAACGCAGTAGGCCGCCTCCCCCCGTACACCGAGGTCCCGCTCGACTCGCGCATACCATGGGGCGAGTTCCGAGTGCCCGAACGGCCAGTTCTCCCAATGCGATGCACCGGGGTACGGGTGGAATTCGTGGTCCGACATCCGCATTGCGACGCGGCTCCAGAGGATCGATCGTCCCCCTACCTGACGGCCGCGAAACCAGAGAAACGGTCCGCTCGCCAGGTACGGGTACGTGCGGTCATTCACGTAGAATCCACGATTGTGCCGCGCGAACTGCACGTTTCTCGACTGCACCGGTTGGCCTTCCCAGGAGAATCGCCACCGCTCCATTGCGGTGGTCGGCCGAGGGTCGCGCGGCAAGACATCCGCGGCAGTTCGCAGGGGTCCGGCCTCGACGACGGCCACGCGGAGGCCGCCGGCGGCGAGGTCGGCAGCCATTCTGCAGCCGGCCATGCCCGACCCCACCACGATGCAATCGAATTTCCCCATATGGCTACCCGGCGAGCCCATGCTGGTAGCGGGTGACGAGCGTTGCGATCGTGTCGGCGAGGCGATCCACGTGCCTCTGGGCTCCGAGGAAGAATGGGTGGGGAAACCAGACGAGCGACCGCGTCGTCAGCGACTCCGCGGTCGGGCATCGGACCGCATCCAATCCACCCGGCATCCGTGGATCGAGCCGACCGTATTCACGAGCAAGGTAGACCGGGCCGTACAACGGCTCCCACGCTGGGAAGCCCGCGTGCGTTAGATCTGCAATGAATCGGCTCCGGGGTACGCCGCCGCAGCGATCCGCGTCGAACAATAATTGAAATCCAAAGGTTGGCCGGGCCGTCATCCGCGGATCACGCCTTGGCAACCGGATGCCGTCGACCCCGCTGAGCCGATCACGAAGCCGTTCCATCCGACTCGTCCGCAGCAACTGCTCCCTTTCGAACCTTTGGAGAGCGCAGCACAGCAGGGCAGCCTGCATTTCTGTCATGCGTAGGTTGATGCCGAGGCACGACTGATCAGGCAGTGTGCCGTGCGTGCGTCCGCAGTCTATCGCCGCTGCACACGCCGCGGCAACGTGAGGGTCGCTCGTGACGATGGCACCACCTTCGCCCGCCGAGAGAAGCTTCTGCCCTTGAAAGCTGAAACAGCCGACGTTCCCGATTCCCCCGACCGGACGCCCCCGCCATGCGGCGCCGTGGGCATGGGCACAGTCTTCGACGATGCTGAGTCCACGGCGCTCGGCGATTCCGCAGAGAGCGTCCATATCGCACAGTTCGTCCCCCATGTGCACCGCGACGATCGCCCGCGTCCGGGGCGTGATCGCCGTCTCGACCAGTCTTGGGTCGATGCAGAGTGTCTCCGGATCGACATCGACGAAGAGTGCCCGCAGCCCGAGGATCTGCGCCGCCGTGGCCGACGCGCTGAACGTGATGGCGGGCACGAGCACCTCGTCGCCAGGGAGCAGTTGGAGCGACTGGAACGCCGCCATCAGGGCCGTCGCACCGCTCGACGCAGCGATGACATGGGGCACCGCATGCAACCGGGCGAATGCCTGTATGAACCGTGCCGTACGCGGGCCGGGGTACGGGTATCCGCCCCACTGCCCGCCACGAAGGACGGCTGCCAACGCCCGCCGTTCCGCCCGTCCCGCCCGCGGCCACCGCATCAGCCGCAAAAGATAGGCGGCGCGCCATGCCATGCCTGCGGCAGCCCACCAGCCACGCTCGTCGACGGCATCGCACAGCCGCCGCCCCGCGGGAGTCGCCGTGAGCCGATCGCGAAGGATGTCTGCGAGTAGAACTCCCATATGCAGCCTGATCAGCAGCCAGCAGGTCGATCATTGGAAGTGTAATATAGGCAGACCGTGCGAGCCATCCTCGGAACAGGAGCTTGCGTCACGGATGATCATGTGGATGGGGATCTGTCAGTGCGTCGTACGCCCGCATTGGTCCACCAGGCGGTTGCGGCCGTCCGCGGCTCGCTGACCTCCCGTCTCGAGCAGCTGTTCATCTGGTTCGCGCGGCCCCTCGTTCTCGAGAACCGCGGCAGGCCCTGCCTCGTCGTCGCCCCGCATCCCGACGACGAGACGCTCGGATGCGGCGCGACTATCGCGCGGGTCCGGGCCATGGGAATGGACGTGCACGTTGCCGTGGTCACCGACGGCCGGGGGCATCCCCCGGATTTTCCGGATCCCGATGGCCTCGCGGAACTCCGCCGTGGTGAAACGCTGCGGGCCTGCAAGCTCCTCGGCGTCGCGGCGTCCGAAGTAAAGTTCCTCGGATTTCACGACGGCAGAGCTGCAGACAGCGTTGAAGCGATTGAGGAACGGCTCTTCGCGATCATCATGGAAATCAACCCCGACCCCATTTTCGTCCCGTTTGCAATCGACAATCATGCCGACCATCGCGCGGTCGCGGTGGCCGCCGCCCGGGCCCTGCGCCGCGGCGGCACTCGCGCCAGCGTGTACGCCTATCCGATGTGGTTCTGGTTTCCGCGGTTTCTGTTTCGCGGCTTCACCTCTGGGTGGGTTCTGCGGCTTGCCCACGTGCCGACCGCTTCCTTTCTTCCGGCGAAGGCCCGAGCACTCGAGGAGTTTCACACGCAAGTGGATATTTTTGGCCCGCGCGACCAGCTCCTCTCCGGCCTCTTCGCCCGGCAGCGGTGCGCCGAACAGGAGTATTTCTTCGATCTTTCGCGATCCTCCGCCCGGGGGATGCCGTGACCTGCGATCATGGCGACAGCGTGGCGGTCGTCATCGCGGCCTACGACGCCGCCGCGTTCATCGGGCGGGCGATTCGCTCGGCCCTCGCCGAGCGGGAGACCACGGAGGTGATCGTCGTCGACGACGCATCCTCCGATGGAACGCTGCAGGCCGCCTTCGAGTCCGATGACGGCACCGGCCGGCTCATCGTGCTGAGGCAGCCAGTGAACCTCGGGCCCGGAGCCGCCCGCAACCGCGGCATGTCGGCGGCCGCTTCGGCCTGGATCGCCATCCTCGACGCGGACGATTATCTGCTCCCCGGCAGGCTCGCAGCGCTCCTGAGGCACGCCGGGCATGCCGATCTCGTGGCTGACGATCCGCTCATGGAACTGAATGGCGACCCCGGCGGTCGCCGCGAACGGGTGCTCGGGGTCGACTCGCCGCTGCGCCTCACGTTTTCAGCCTTCGTGCACGGCAACGTCTCCCGTGGCGGCAGAGCACACCGGGAGTGGGGCTACCTGCAACCGCTCATCCGGCGGACTTTTATCCGGGAGCATGGGCTCGCGCATCAGGAGCACCTGCGGCTCGGCGAGGACTACGAGCTATACGCCCGTGCGCTGGCCCATGGGGCGAGGTTCACGGTGATCCCGGCGGCTGGCTACGTGTGCGTGCGGCGCGACGGCTCCTTGAGCGTGCGCCACGCCATAGCCGACCTTGTCAATCTCCGGGATTGCGATGCAGTCCTCGCGGCATTCCCAGGCCTCACAGCCGATGACCGGCAGGCCCTGCGGCATCACGAGATCAGCATCGAGTGCCGCATTCGCTGGCGGATGTTCCACAACGCTGCCGCCGGGGGGCGGCTTATCGCCGCGGCGGCCTGCTTCGTCGGCCCCTGGCCGGTACCCTGGCACATGCTGAGTCTAAGTCTCTGGAGAACCCTTCGAGCCTGTGGCTTCACCCAGGACGGTGCATCCCGGCGCCGCGGCTGACGGGGAGGCGACACGTCACGGGCCGAGCGACGCGAGCGGCTCCCCTGAAATCCGGCGGGCGACTTCGATCTCATGGCGAAAATCCGCCTGGAGGTGCCGCCGCACGGCATCCGGCAGGTCAAACGATGGAGTAGCGGTGGAAAACGGCCGCAGAATGAGGTCACGCAGCGGCTCGTACACCGAGAACGGCAGCACATCCCACGCGAACCGCAGCAACCGAGAACCGAGGATGCTCCTGCCGAACGCATTCGGCAGCCGGCGCGTGCGGCCTACGTATAGTCTGCGTCGGAATCCCAAGCAGCGGAAGCTGGGGTCCGCTCCCAGGTGTGCGAAGATCCGGGCGAGCGTGGCCTCGCGGTCGATGGCGAGTGCCTCAGACTCGACTACCAGCAGCTGTTCCCGGGGGAACCGCTCGAGCAGGCAGGTGATCTGTGAACCGTACCTTGAATGCGCCCGGTAGCGATCGTACTCGGGCTTCGAAACGAACTCTGCGAACGAGACGGGGGCGATCTCCAGATTGCCAAGCGCCATCCGATAGTGGGACCGCAGCCTGGCGAGCGGCTCCCTGACGAGAAGCACAAGCCGCACCCCGGGCACGGTGCGTCTGATCCTTTCGGCGGCCACGTCCCGCCACCGCCCGTCGCAATACGCCGGCGACACCTCGCCACACACCGGCTTGCCGCCGGGAAAACGGCTCGCGTACCACGCCTCACCACGCCACCAATTCGTGACGAGGTCCGAGTCTGCGGGAGGATCATCCCCTACAAAATAGTTCAGCTCCTTGGTCGTCGATACGCCGATCTGTGGGTGGCGTGAAAGATAATAATGCAGGCTCGTGGTGCCGCATTTCATTGCTCCCACGACGAGGAAGTCTGGGAGCCGGCTGGAGGTCTCAGGTGACGCAGCACGGGGAGGCGTGTCACTCATGGGAGTCGGGATCCTGTTCGGCCACGGCCTCGAGGCAGCGGCGGTAGAAGCCAGCAGCGGCCCGGCGGACCGGCTCATCAGGGCAACCTCCGGTGCGGCTGCCGTACACCCGTCACGATAGGCTGAGCGTACTCCATTTGACTGGTGGGTCCGGCATTCGATCGACGTATGCCAACTCGTTGACGTTTAGGATCGGGCGGCAGACATCCGCGAGCCCGCCGGATTTCGCCGGGCGGCAATGATCCCTTCCCGGTTTCTGTACCAGTGCTCATGAGAGAGTTGGAGAACAGTCCGCGTGGTGTGTCGGATCGCGTCAAAAAGAATCCCACGGCAGCGGGAAACATGCAGGAAAGCCGCATGGCAAGCGCGGCTGGGCCTACAAGTCGAGGGTTGAGCGGCCGGAAAAACACAGTGGCGAGCCGGGCACGCTTGTCGGCAGCAGACAGCATCGGTCTCTCACTTTTCGTCAGCGGCTCATCAAGGGCGTCGGAGACCATGTCGAAGAACTCGGTCGCGAACCATGCGGTGAAAAGCGTGAAGTCGTTGAAGTCCGGGTATTGCTCCGGGTTCAGATGCCACGCCGACGCCTCCTCGTAGAAGATCGCCGACGATGACTCCCGCAGAACCTCTTCTTGGTCCTCGGGGTACTCGCACTCCCCCACGAGATACACCGACCTGTCCGCATGGTCCTCGAACTCTTCTTCCTCGACGCCGATTGACCGCAACCAATCGCGAAATGCCTCACGGTATCTGACAACGACGGCGCTACGATTGAGCATCTGTGCATTCTATGGGCTGGCGGGCGGGAACTGACTACGCCGCCACCAGGTTCTCGCCTGCCGCCCTGTTCCGCAATCCATTTCCGTAGGCGATCAGGCCGCTTCCGTCTCAACCTTGCCGGGCAACTTGCTGAGCAAGACTTTCTGCAACTCGATCTTATTGCCGGCGTTGTCCACGTCGATGCCCACGAGCCTCCCTTCGGCGTCATAGTCCAAAACAACGCCCTCCGAAATCTCGCGGCTGTCCACGCTCGGGCGGTCGCACAACTCGATGTACAGTGAATCGGTATCGGCGTGGTAGTTGAGCTTCACGGTTGGAATCCTCGGTCGGGGAAGGCGTTATGGCTCGTGATTTTATCCTCCAGCGTAACCACTCGCAGGTACCGGTCGTCCAGTTCGGGAATTGCATCCCAAAACCGCCAGCGATTGGTTTCCTGAGGCTCGGAATGGACAGCGTTTTCGATGACAAAGACGCACCATTCGGGCTTGATGTATGGACGCTTGCGCAGCACCTCGTTCAGGAAGTAGTTCGTGAATAGGTAGTCGGCCATGAGGATCGGTTCCGGCAGCCGCACGCCCATCGATGCCCCGCGGAATCCTAGCAGAGCCACACGCCGACTGCCCTGCTCGACTATTTCGGAATCCGCGTAGTCGGACTGGTCAAGTCGGCGATCACCCGCGCGAGGACGGCCTCCCTCGCGGCCTCCGGAATCCTCATGCCCGCCACGAGAACCACCGCGCGGGCGAGCAGTTCCACACGCTCCCCCGAAATCGCGTCGCATTGTGCGTCGCAGACGGAGACGACACCCTGCTTCCCCGAGCGAAACCGCGGTTGTTCGGTTCCTGTCCCCGCCACTTCCTTCACGCCGGCAGGGCCATCCGTGGCCCCTGCCGGCTGTTTTTTGCGCGGCTTCGTGCCGCGAGCCAGTGTCGGTAACTCGTCGGGCGATGCCTGAAAGATTGCCCGGTCTTCGCGGACCTGCACGGGCTCTCCCCAGTCGGTCGGCGGACCACGGGCGGGAGAGACGGGCGGAGGCTCGAGCGGTTCGCCGAGGTGTGTAAGTGGCTGACTTCACGCGGGCGAAGCCATCCTGGCCTTCTTCCGCTTGCGAACCTCCGGTTCGAAGTGAGCCGGCTCATGCCGGCAGCCTCCTCTGAGCCGGATGTCGCCACCACACCCCGGGCACTCCAGTGGAAACTCCTCGCCCACCCGAGCCATGAGTTTGGCCCAGTCGAAACTTGAATCACTGATTCAGCAATCTTTCTTGTATGCGAAAAACCTCCCGCCCGGTCGGCCGTTGAATCTTCCGGACCCCCGACGCGGGTCCCGTCCGGATACGGTCTCCCGGCGCCGTCGCATCGAACCTGCTTGCCTATGTTCGCCATCCACACCCTACCAAGCCCGTCGCGGCTCGTGCTCGGCCTGGTCGTGCTCTCGGTGATCTTCTTCGTGGTCGAACGGCTGCTCGGCAACGGTCGCGGCCGGCCGGTGCTGCGGCAGGGATTTTTCACCGACGCCACGTACTGGGTCCTCACGCCGCTCGTCGCGAAGCCGCTTATTCGCATGCTCGTCGTGCTCCCGATCGGCCTGCTCGTGGCCTGTGGCGTCGCCTCGGTGGAGGAGTTTCGCACGCGGGCATATGCGGGCTTCGGGCCCCTCTCGCGGCAGCCCATCTGGCTGCAGACCGTCGAGATCTACCTGCTCGTCGACTTCCTCGCCTACTGGAACCACCGCATGTTCCACGGCGGACGATGGTGGCCGTTTCACGCGGTGCATCACAGTTCGGAGCATCTCGACTGGATGTCGAGCATCCGTGTGCATCCGGTGAACGAACTCGTGGGCAATCTCTGCCGGGCGGTACCAGTGCTGCTGCTCGGCCTCAATCCGGTGGTCACGGCGACCACGGCACCGGCGCTCACGCTCTACGCCGTCCTGCTCCATGCCAACGTGAACTGGGACTTCGGACTGCTGCGGTGCGTGATCGCCTCGCCGGTGTTCCACCGCTGGCATCATTCGCGCGACCCGGCCGCGATCGACAGGAACTTTGCCGGCCTGTTTCCCGTGTGGGACATCCTCTTCGGGACGTACTACATGCCCCGCGACCGGGTGCCAGAAGACTTCGGGGTCCACGAACCGATGCCGGCAGGCTACGTTCGGCAACTGCTCCATCCCTTCAAGGCAGCCCTCGGCAGGCGACGCGACCGGGAGATTCAGGAGGTGATCGCGCCATGAATGGCATCAATGGCATCAATGGCATCAATGGCATCAATGGCATCAATGGCATCAATGGCATCAATGGCATCAATGGCATGAATGGATGGCTTGGCCAAACTGGCCGGCACACGCTCCGCATCACCGTGCTTCTCGTCGCCTGCTGCTGTGCCGCGCACGGCCGGGCGCAGGCGCCGGTCCGAGAACGCCCCCCCGGTGGCATGGGGCAGGCCGCGCAGTGGAAGGGCATGGGCGTGTCGAGCGGCGCTCCCTTGCCGCCGGCCGGGGATTTCGAGCCGCGGCGCCACGGACTGGAACTCGCGCGGGCAGGGCTCGCTCCCGACGTCATCGCCCGACTCGACGTCGAGATGCAGCGGCACGTCGCCGCGCGCAACGTGGCCGGGATCTCGGCGATCATCCACAGGGATGGTGTGCGCGGGTGGGGTGAGACGTTCGGCATGGCGGACATCGAGAAGGGCCGCGCCATGGACCAGGACGCCATCTTCCGCCTCATGAGCATGACGAAGCCCGTGATCGCCCTGGCGGCGCTCACGCTGTACGACGAGGGTAGATTCACACTCGATGACCCGATCGCGAGGCACTGCCCTGAGTGGGCGGAGCCGACGGTGAAGGATGGAAACGCCGTCGTGGCCGCGCGGGCGGCAATCACGCCGCGCATGCTCATGAGCCATTCGAGCGGCCTCGGCTACGGCGGTGGCCAGGCCGCAGCGGCGATGGCATACCAGGCGATGACGAAGCCGGGCGCGACCTTGAAGGAATTCTCCGAGGCCGTCGCGCGGGAGCCGCTCATGTTCCAGCCCGGCACGAGCTACAGCTATGGCATGGGCCTCGACATCCTCGGCCGTTACCTCGAAGCGCTGACTGGGCAGCCGCTCGACGTCATCCTGCGGGGGCGGCTCTTCGGGCCGCTCAAGATGCCCGACACCGATTTCCACGTCCCTGCGGAAAAGGTCGGCCGACTCTGTCAGATCTACGGCCAGCCGACTCCCGGCGTGCTGGTGCCGGGAACCGACCTCGCCTCCGTCAGCACGAAGCCCACGCTGTTCCTCGGCGGGCATGGGCTCTTCGGCACCATCGGCGACTACGAGCGGCTGTGCCGCATGATCCTCGGTCGCGGTGAACTCGACGGCGTTCGGGTGCTCGAACCGGAGACCGTGGACCTGCTGTTCGAAAACCACCTCCGGCATCCCACGATGAAGTACGGTCTCGGCGGCGTCGTCAACGGCGCGGGGAGCTACGGCTGGGGCGGCGCCGACGGCACGCAGTTCGTCGTGGATCGGAACAGGCGGACGATCACGCTCTTCATGGTGCAGACACAGCACTACAAGGCTCCGACCTACCCGGCGTTTCTGGCACTCGCAAACGAGGCGTGTGGCCTCCCGGCAACGCTGGCGCCGGCTCCGCAGTCCACTGCGGCGGTCGAGCCGACGGCGACGGCCGAACTTGTGGAAACGCTGAACCAGCCGTACGGGGCCGCACCGGGCGTGGATGCGAATCTTCTCGCGCTCGACATCCATGCGCCGAAGGCTGCCAAGGGGCTGCCGGTCGTCGTCTACGTGCATGGAGGGTACTGGAAGGCAGGCGACAAATCGCAGACGGGGCACTTGCCGGAGTTCTTCTGCCAGCGCGGCTTCGTGTTCGTGAGCGTGAACTACCGCCTCGCCCCGGCCGTGAAGCACCCGGTGATCATCCAGGACGTGGCCCGGGCGGTGGCCTGGGTGCACGACCACGTCGCGGAGCACGGGGGCGACCCGTCCCAGATCTTCCTCACGGGGCACTCCGCCGGCGCCCAGCTCGTGGCCTTGCTCGGCACCGACGCGACGCGGCTCGGCGAACACGGCAAGCCGCTTTCGATTCTGCGAGCCGTGATCCCGCTCGACTCGGCGGCGATGGACATCCGCAGCGTGGCGGCGAACGACCGCCGTGCCGACAGCCCGTACCGGGCCGCCTTCGGCGACGACCCGGCCGACTGGGCCGACGCCTCGCCCATCGTCCATGCTGAGACCAGGCGGCCACTGCCGCCGTTCCAGATCGTCGTCGCCTACGGTCCGGCGCTCGACAACAAGAAATCCGGCGTGGACGCCTTCGCCGCCACGCTGCGGAAGGTCGGCACGCGGGCCGAGGTCGTGGACGCCTCGTCCCTCCGTGAGCACCAGTCGCTCATCACCCAGTTCGGCACGCCGGGCGACCCCGTGAGTGCGGCGGTCCTGGAGTTCATCGAGAGTGTGCGGAAGGCCACGCCCGTCGCCGGGCTCGGCGGCGAGCGTGTCATCGAGCCAGAGGGCTCGACGGCGTCCGCCGCCGCCGGGCAGATCGAGGCCTACCGCCTCCGCGTGCTGATGAAGCGGTTCGATACGAACGGGGATGGCCGCATCACGCGAGATGAGATGCAGGCGAACCCGTTTCTGTTCGAGCGGATGGATGGAAACAAGGACGGCGTCGTCACCGCCAACGAGCTCGGCTTGTTGGAGCGGTGGAAGCAACCGTCCGCCATGCCCGGGCGTTCCCAGACGTTGAACCAGGAGCCATGAGGACGGATTCTGGCCCTCCACAAGGCACGACAGCGAGACGAACAGGTCATACAGCCACTCCCGAACGCGCTTGGTGGAACTCCTCTCTCAACCGGCTGGCTCGGACGCCTAGCATCGACCCGGCGGAGTTCGACCGCGCGAGCCATGACGAGGCTCGGGGCGCCTCCTCCCGGGTCTGGCGCGCGTATCAGGAGGTCATCCGGGAGGCGGGTGAGGCTCCGCTTCCACTCCCGCTGCTCTCCCCTGTCGTCGCGGAAATCGGTGGTCGCTGATCGGCGGCATTCGCAGATTTCCCGCTGCCCCACGTTCAGTCTGCCGCCCGACCGCAGACGGCGATCTCCGACAGTTCAGGCTTTTCGGCAGCACGACCACGTCGTCCCGCTTGCCCACTCCGAGGTTTGCGACGCGGACAAACGCATGCCCGTCGACTCGTGGAAGTGTCGCACCATGTGTTCCGACAGACGGATCGTGCCCCTACCTCCGAAGACGTCCGGCAATATCTATGCCAAGGCATTCGACCGATTGCGCTAGCTTCATGCGATCAGTCTGCGACAAAACACCGATCGAGTGATGGACGAGTCTGGCATCGATGGATACGAGCTTGAGGAGCCGAACGGTCGAGGGCTTGGGGAGGCTGATCGCGGCCCAATCCTCAAGCGAAACATCAAACGGATCACGCGGTTCATGCGTCGTGATTCTGGCCAGGAGAAGATCGTTTAAATCGATGGCGAGAACCACGCCAGGGCGGCGCTTCCGGCCCTGCATGTCCGTGAAGGGAAACTCTACGGACACCACTTCCCCAACCTTAAATGCTGTCATAGACCGCATCGTCCGGGGAGTCGTCCCTGAAAAACTCTTCGATAGCCAGTCGCTGCCAGTCGAGTTCCTCCGGTGCGCGGCCAATCAGGTGAGGCAGGTCCCGATACAGCCGAAGTTGGTCAGCAAGCGGCAGCGCCTCGATCGCTTTTTCAATTTCCTGAACAGTAGTCATGGGTGGCCGAGGTTGGTCGTGACGCGGCTTTCCTAGATTATAGACTTCCTTTCGCTCGTTAGGGCTACCGTCCTGAGACGACCTGTCCGCCGTGAACCGTGCTAGCACCGCCTCCCGTGCCGCCTCGGGAATCCGCATGCCCGCCACGAGAACGACGGCGCGGGCGAGCAACTCGATGCGATCGGCCGAAATTGCGTCGCATTTTGCGTCGCAGACGGACTCGACCCTTCGATTTCCCGAGTGAAACCGTGGTTGTTCGGTTCCTATCCCCGCCATTTCACGCCGGCAGGGCCATCCATGGCCCCGGCGGGCTGTTTTTTGCGCGGCATCCTCCCGCTTTTACGCCGGCGCTGCTGTCCATCGTGCGGGAGCCGTTAGTGAATTGCGCCTCACCGCCGCGGCTTCTTCTTCGGTGGCGGAGGCGGTGCGTTGAACCGGTGCTTCTCGTCCGGCCCCTCGTCATTCTCGATAGGGCCATGGCCAACGTCCTCCACGATTTCGTGGTGCTGGACATCGAACCACTGCTTGAAGACCTTCAGGCTCCGGTCCTGCGGCCACACCTCCACGTCCGTGTTCCAGCCCTCCAGTTCTCGGCAGAAGATTTCATCGCAGACCTTCTTCAGAACCTTCTCGGCGTCCGCAGAGTCCTCGTAGTCCGGCACGAGATAGAGCGTCGGCCCCATCTCATCGAGTGTCACCTCGAGGGCGTCCTCATAGTCGACCGCACGCAACCAGTCGCAGAACGGCTTTTTGGGACGAACGATCACGGCGCTGCGATTGAGCATCTGTGCATTCCATGGGTTGGCGGGCGGGAGTTGAACACCACCCCATCAGGCTCCTGCCTGCCGCCCTGTTCCGCAATCCATCCTCTCGGCCGACAAACTCATCCTCGACACCTGGGCCGATATGGGTCCGGTTGGTGAACCGGTGCTGGGGCCGTTCAGGAACCGGACGGAGGCGTTGGAGGCAGAGCGGGGTTGGCTGCTTCGGTCAGCGATCAGGCCGCTTCCGTCTCAACCTTTCCCGGCAACTTGCTAAGGAGGACTTTCTGCAACTCGATCTTGTTGCCGGCGTTGTCTACGTCGATGCCCACGAGCCTCCCTTCGGCGTCGTAATCCAGGACAACGCCCTCCGAAATCTCACGGCTGTCAACGCTCGGGCGGTCGCACAACTCGATGTACAGAGAGTCGGTATCGGCGTGATAGTTGAGCTTCACGGTTGGAATCCTCGGTCGGGGAAGGCGTTGTGAATCGTGATTTTATCCTCCAGCGTAACCACTCGCAGGTACCGGCCGTCCAGTTCGGGAATTGCAGCCCAAAACCTCCAGCGATTGGTTTCCTGAGGCTCGGAATGGACGGCGTTTTCGATGACAAAGACGCACCATTCGGGCTTGATGTATGGACGCTTGCGAAGCACCTCGTTCAGGAAGTAGTTCGTGAACAGGTAGTCGACCATGAGGGTCGTTTCCGGCAGCCGCACGTCCATCGATCCATAGCGGAATTCTAGCAGAGCCACACGCCTACTGCCCTGCTCGACTATTCCGGAATCCGCGTAGCCGGATTGGTCAACTCGGCGATCACCCGCGCGAGCACTGCGGCCCGCTCAGCCTCGGCCAGACTCATACCGGCCACGAGGATGACGGCGCGGGCGAGCAGTTCCACCCGATTACGTGAAATTGCGTCGCATTCTGCGTCGCAGTTGGACGCGACCCTTCGATTTCCCGAATGAAACCGTATTTGTTCGGTTCCTGTCCCCGCCACTTTCTTTACGCCGGCCGGGCCATCCATGGCCCCGGCGGGCTTTTTTTTGCGCGGTTTCGTGCCGCGGGCCAGTTTTGGTAACTGGCGCAATTCCCGAAGAACCCGCTGCAACCTGAATGGTGGCAGCGGGTTCTGTCGTTTCGTGCGGCTCCGTGCTGCCGGATGCGGACGCCTGCGGAGTCGCATTTCGCGTCGCAATGGATGCGCGGGGGAACGTCAACGTGCGGGAGTTCGCCCGCCGGCACCACGAACACGACACGTTCCAAGAGTACCTCGACGTATTCGCGGCGGCCACCACCTCGCGATGAGCACGTGGGCTTCGAGCAGTATGCCGGGCGGCCGCGCCTGCGACGATTTGCTGCGTTCGCCGCTACCGTTGTAAGCTGCCGCCATGGGGACACTCATCCGCAACTACTTACGCTCCTCGCGGCGTGCGGTCCGGAATATTTTCAACGTCTTCTCCGGCGGTGTCGACCGACCAAAGTCCGCGGCACATTCGCGAGGCATCTCGCTGATCAATGGATGGCCTGCTGGGCAGCCGAATGCCGTTCCGCCAGGATCCAGCGGCAACCCGTTGGAGGAGTATTTCGACAGCGTCACGGAGGGCGCCGGCCTTTGGAAATGGCGACACTATTTCGACATCTACCATCGGCATCTGAATCGTTTCGTCGGACAGAAGCCCGTCGTGGTGGAAGTCGGTGTGTACAGCGGAGGCAGTATGACCATGTGGCACTCGTACTTCGGCGCGGGCGCCCACGTTCATGGCATCGACATTGAGCCCGCCTGCCGAGCCTACGCGGCCCACAACACCACGATCCACATCGGAGATCAGGGCGACGCTGGGTTTTGGCGTGAATTCAGGTACCAGGTCCCGCTGGTCGACGTGCTCATCGACGACGGAGGCCACGAGCCGGGCCGGCAAATGGCAACTGTTGAAGGGATGCTCACCCACATACGCCCTGGCGGCGTCTACATCTGTGAGGACATCACCGGTTCAGACAACGCCTACTGGGCCTTCGCGCGGGCTCTGGCGGACGGATTGCATCCGTACTCCCCGACGTCCAGTCCGAAGGGTCATATCAGCCCCACCACCGCCTTCCAGGCTTCGATTCAGTCGGTACACGTGTATCCGTTCGTCGTGGTGATCGAGAAACGCCCTGTGTCAATGCCGTCATTTTCTGCACCGAAGCACGGAACGCATTGGCAGCCATATCTCTGATGCGTGAATCGCCACGATGGACTGTTTAGTTTTTGATCAACAGCCTTCCGGTATAGTCCAGCCGGAGCATGAGGTAGTGCTCTTGCTGCTCCCGCAAATACTCGTCGATCGCCCTCCGCGCGCCCTGCCAGTGCCCATAGTCATCCACGATCAGGACACCGTTCGGGCTCACTCGCGGAAACAGGTGGTTCATCTCGTGACGCGTCGACTCATACCAATCGGTGTCTAATCGGAGCAACGCGATCGACGCCGGCGCGGTTGCGGGAATCGTCTCCTCCACCGCCCCTTTGACGAGATGGATCCTTTCGGGCGGATATCCTGTCGACAGCATGTTGGCGTGGACTTCGTCCACACTGGCGCAGCACCAGACCGAGGAAGCGTCGTCTGGTGACTGCGAAGCCAGGAGCTCACTTGCCAGAAGACCGTCCAGAGATGTGTCCAGATCCGTCGGCGGCGTCATCCCCTCGTAGGTGTCGAAGAGCCAGAGATCCCGATCATGAACCCCCAACTGGGCAAGAGCCAAAGCGACGATCATCGAACTCCCTCCCCGCCATACGCCGCACTCGACAAAATCGCCAACGATTCCCCGGCGCACCACGTAGTGGATAGCCTCCAGCAAAGCGACTTGTCGGGCGGTACTCGTCATGGTGAACGCCGCGACACGCTGAAGGATCGACTGATCCGCGGGCGCAATATTCGGAGGCCCTTCCGGCCCTGCCGCCTGGGATGCCGCCTGGATCATTCCATCGCGTTTCCGCATGATGCGACCGATCCCTCGCCACACAGAGCTGATTGTTCTCATCTATCAGTTCCGTCGAATGAACGGGTCAACGCCTGAACCATATTGCGGAAGCGATACCCCAGTCTCCGAAACCTTTCCGGAAAGACCTGTTTTCTCTCCCACTCCATCCGCCAGTCGGTGCGCCAGTCGTGTGCGACGGCCTCGATCGCGCGATACCGGGACAGCACACTCGACTGCGACGCCACGTCGAATGGATTCACCACGTCCACGAAAGCAGGTTCTTCGCGACGAATGGCCTCGCGCCAAGCCGCCTTGATGGGCGTTCCGTCACTCAGTCTGTCCAGCTGGCAACCCCACGGCACGCACTCGCTGAGTCCTTCCGAGAGAACGTCTCCATGGAAGCGATCTACCAGACTCTTCAGGCATGGTATCTCGTCGATGCGGACGCGATTCTCGTGGCGGAGATACCCTGCTGGATCGTGGGGGGTCATGCCGCTGAAGTGGAAGAGCACCAGCGGCTCTCCGCTGACAGACACTCCTGACGTCGAGATCTCTCCGGTCGACCCTTCCTCAAACGTGGCTTGCGACAGTGTCCAGTGGCCCGCATTCATGCCGGCATGTCGGAGGACTCGCACATCCGAGAACATGCCCGGCACCAGGCACAGCCATCGCTGATCAACGAAGAGTCCAGCGGGCTGATCCACGATACAGTGCTTTCTCAGCATCGACTTCCACCAACTGAGGCAGGAACGCCCGACGCTGGTATCTCGCACGCCGAAGAATCCGGCGTTGAACGTACCCGCAGATGTAAAAAGGGATTCGTGGGGCCGCAGGCCGTCTTCAGGCAGGGGCCGTAGCAGGTGCGGAGTCAGAACGATCGAGTCGTTTTCCAAAGCCTTCCAGGCCGGCGACAAGGGCCCATACAGCCCCATGTCGCTGTCGAGGTAGACGACCTCTTGGTATCCCCACCTGGTCATAAGGCACTCGATGGCATGAGGCTTCAAAGCGCACACCAGTTCGAATGGCGTGTATTGAAATGAGTAACGCTGCCACCGATCGATGCCCAATTCATCGCCAAACATGACTTGGGCATCCAGTCCATCGGCGGTAGCCCCCTCGGGCAGGCGGTCCACGATGACCACGAAGCGGTCGACTCGCGGTTCGTGACGCTCACACTGGCGCATCAGAGCCTTGGCATACGCAAGGTAGTTCCGCGTGACGATGGTCACGATGCCCCGCCTACTCATGTCTTCGTCGCCACACGTCAGCGAATACCTTCCATGCCCTGCACCGGAGGCAACGCCGCGTCCGGTGCGACGTGATGAATCGCGAATCGCGTCTTCGCGATGTGAAAACAGTCGCCGTGCTGCCGCAGGAATTCGTTGACAGCCTTGGTCACTCCTGCGCACTCGCTGTTTTCCCGCTCCCAGGTGTAATCATGCCACAGAATCCAGCCTCCGGGACGGACGAATGTGAGCGCCTTGGCCGTGTCCTGCTTGACGAACGGATAGGTGTGATCGGCATCGATGAAAACCATGTCGGCACGGCCGATGAGATCGTCGGCTTCGAAATGCAGCGTGTTGCTGCACCGCTGCTCGATCATCGGCTCGTAACGTGTCCCGTGAAACAGACAGCCGAGACTGAATTCCTGCAGGCCTGTTCCCAGCCCATGCTCGTGTGTCTTGCGTTGGGTGGGATCGAGATCGATGGTCGCAATGCGGCCGCCGCTGTCCATATTCGCCGCCATGACGAGCGTCGACCCTCCCTGGAACGTTCCGAATTCGATGACAAATCGGGGGTTCACCATTCTGGTGATCGCCCCCAACGCCAGAAGCTCATGCTCAGGCATCGCCCACAGGTGGGTCCGCATGAGCCGGGGAAGCATACGCACTTCAGCGAGATCGGCACCCGGCAGAATGTCGTCAAGCTCCCGCGTGGGCAGAATGAATTCAATGCCATCTGCCACCGCCAGAGCCGCTCGAAGTCTATCATCCGGATGCAGCGTGGCGAGGTCTTCCGCACGGAGGGCATCCGGGCCTATCGCATGGATCGATGGCCATTGCGAGGATGAACCTGCCCGGGACCGCAGCAGCCTTCTCGCTGCCCTTGTCCAGGATGCCACAGTAAACAGTTTCATCCCGAAGTTCGTCTTCACCGCTGGGGGCATAGATACATCCGGGGCTTCGCCGACGGCGATCGGTCAAAGTATACTTGCCGCCAGCGACGGTGCCGACCGAGGGCGGTACCCTCATTCGCCCGTCCCCGGACATTGCACTCCCGATGACCACCGAGGGATTCACCACCAGCAGGCCGCGTCTGGATTTCCTGCACGGGCTGCGGGGTCTGGCCGCGCTGACGGTCATGCTGTTTCACGTGACCCTCAATACCGCCCCCGAAAGTGCGGGACCGATCGTCAGCCTGCTCAATGTGCCGCTCCTGCACGGTTACCTGGCGGTCTCCGTGTTTCTGGTGCTGTCGGGATTCCTGCTCGCCATGCCCGTGGTGACCAATGGTCTCATGCTGCGGGGCGGGATCCGGGGATTCATGTGGCGGAGGTCGATGCGGATCCTGCCACCGTATTATGCGGCCTACCTGCTCGACATGCTGTTCTTCGCCGGTGCGAACTGGCTGGCATCACTCCTCGGACGCGATCCCGGGGTGGTCGTGCACTCCCAGATCGCGACTGGCTACCGCTGGCCGACCGTCGTCGCCCACCTCCTGCTCGTGCACAACTTGAGCCAGGAATGGGTCGACGGCATGGATTCGATTCTGTGGTCGATCGGCTGCGAATGGCAGATCTACCTGCTCTTCGCGATTGCACTCGTGCCGCTGTGGCGGCGGGGCGGGCTATGGACGATGCTCGCCGTCTGCGCGGCTCTGGCAGCCGCGATTACGGAGGCGTTTGCGCGCAATTGGTGCGTCTACTTTCTTCCCTGGATGATCCCGATCTTCGGTATCGGCGCCGCTGGAGCAAGCGTCGCGTTCGGTACGACTCAACGATCGGCGACCATGCGCCGCTTGCCGTGGGGGGCGATCACGCTCGCGGCGGTCGTCGTACTTTTCGCCGGCATCTGTCTGCTGGACGCCAGCGTGCCGCCCGCCACACTCAAGGGCCGGTTGCCGGTGCCCTATTACTCATTTTCATTCCGAGTTCGTTGGATCTACGACGTGCTGGCCGCGGTCGCGACGGCATCGCTCATCGTCTGGCTCACGCTGGGCTGCCGGCATGGCGACGCGGCAGCGGGCATGGTGTCACGCGTGCGGACGATGCTCGAATCGCGTTGGCTTCAGGGACTCGGCCGGTTTTCCTACAGCCTTTACCTCACCCACGGCATCGTTCTGGTGTTCATGGCGAGGGCGACGGCATGCCTGTGGCCACATCGGCTTGTGCACTGGGCCGTCATGATGATCGGGTGCACACTGGCGAGTCTGGCCTTCGGATACCTGTTCCACCTCTGCGTTGAACGCCGATTCATGACCGGTGAGACGCGTGGGATGTTTTCGCCGCGAGCAGCGTCGCCGTCGGGCGTGGCGTCGTGCAATAGCCCCGCGTCGGCCAGCGCGTGGGTGGGATCGCGGCCACACTCGCGACGGACGGCCGACATACCGAAGGCTGACACGACGGCAGCCGCCCCTGCCGCAAGGACTGTGTCCGATGGCTGATACCGCGGGTCTGCCGATCGAGCCCACCCCACCATTCGACCCGCTCGTGCACTGGGCCGGCAGGTTCGCCGTGCGACGGGCAGTGAAACGCGTGCTGCTGCGGCAGACAGACCTCGCAACCGAATGGCGCTACTGGGGGCAGTCCCGCCGCCTGCCGGATGGCCGACCGGGCAGCCTGCTGCCCGGTGCGAGCCTGCTCGGCTGCAGCCGGGCGGAAAACGGCATCGGTGAGTCGTGCCGCCTCGCGGCCGCTGCGCTCGCGGAGTCAGGCGTGCCGTTCGGTGTCGTGAACATGCCGTTTTCGCTCCACTGCCGCCACGGCGACCTGCGGGCGGCGGCACACGAGATCGCGTATCCGGCCCACAACGCAAACATCCTCCACATGAATCCGCCGGAAATGCGGTTCATGGGGGAAATGCTCGGCCGCCGCGGCCGCCAGGGCCGAGTCACCATCGGTGTGTGGCACTGGGAGCTGCCGGTCCTGCCTGCCGACTGGCGGCCGTTTCTGCGGGATGTCAACGAGCTCTGGGCACCGTCGCGGTTCATCGAGCGGATGCTCCGCGATGCGGGCGCGAAGGACGTGGTGTACATGCCGCATGGTGTTCACGTGCCGGAGGGCGAGCCGATGCCCCGCAGCGACCTGGGCCTGCGCGACGATGACTACGTCTTTTTCTTCATGTACGACGTCGCCAGCTACCAGGAGAGGAAGAATCCCGAGGGGGCCATCCTCGCCTTCCAGCGGGCATTTCGGCCGCATAGCCCTGCCACGCTCGTCGTGAAGCTCAACAACGTGCACTTCCGACCGGCAAAGGCTTCTTTCCTGGAGGAGGTGGCCGCCGGCTGGCCCAACATCCGCTTCGTGGAGCAGCCGTTCGACCGCGGGCAGGTCACGGCACTCATGCGAGCCTGCGACTGCTTCGTCTCGCTGCATCGCAGCGAAGGATTCGGGCTGGGGCCCGCCGAGGCGTTGGCACTCGGCAAGCCCGTGATCGCCACCGACTGGTCGTCTACCACCGATTTCGTGCACCGCGAACACGCCTGCCCGGTGGGCTATCGGCTGGTGGCGGTGGGAAAGGACGTCGGCCCCTACGAGGCCTGGCAGCAATGGGCCGAGCCCGACCTCGACGAGGCCGCGGAGTGGATGCGGCGGCTTGCGGGTTGTCCGGAGACCGGCCACGAGCTTGGCCGCAGGGCGGCGGCGTTCATGGCGGCAGAGTTTTCGGCCCGTCGGGCCGGCGAGCGTATGCGGCAGCGGCTCGTGGATCTGGGAACCCTGGCGCCGGCGTGATCCGTTCTGAGGCCGCATCACCGCACTCGAGGAGCCGTAAAACGGGAGGTCATCCGCTGCAAGGCCGGTGCCGTGCGCTGGGATGGTCGCCGGCATCGAGCACCGCCGCCCATTTCTTGCGGAACTTCAGCTGATTCACGGCGGCCTGCGCCGCGGCCCGCGCGAAGTCGGAACTGGCATTTTCGACATGCACGATCCTGGCCGCAGGCTGGAAGTAGACGCGTTTTCCGGCCGCCCGTGTCTTGAAGGCCAGATCCACGTCCTCGTAGTAAGCCGGCAGATAGAACTCGTCGAAGCCGCCAACGTCGAGGAACAGTCGGCGCGGCATGAGGATGCCGGCGGCAGAGCAGTAGTCCACCTCCTCGATCCGGTCGTACATGCCGGGCAATTCACGCTGCCGCCACCCGCGCCGGACCGCCCGGCCGTCGCGGAGCACGTCGGCGCCCGCCTCCTGGAGCCTGCCGTCGGGAAACAGGAGTCTGGCCCCCACGAGGCCCGCGTCGGCGTGGGTGCGGAATACGCCCAGAAGCGATGAGAGTGCGCCCGGCTGAATCACGGTGTCGTTGTTGAGCAGCAGCAGAAATTCTCCGCGGGCCTCGGCTGCGAGCAGGTTGTTGCTCCGCAGATAGCCGAGGTTTTCACGACTCTTCGTCAGCCGCAGGCCGGGCACGCCCTCGAAAAACCGTCCACTGCCGTCGGGGCTGTGGTCGTCGCAGAGCAGGATCTCGATTGGTTCCTCGCAGGCGGTCTTCATCAACGCGACCAGCGCGTTGAGTGTGACTTCGGGGCGGCCGTGCATCGCGATCAGCACCGACACGGAGGGATGTGCCTGCTCGGGAAATGCGAGCGCTGCAGCAGCCAGCCGCCGTCGCATCACCGCCTCGCCGACCGGTCGCAGGCGGCACCGGGTCACCGCCCTACGCATCATGGAACCTGGCCCGTTTGTGACCTCGGTGACTACCCGGCTTATGAAGCCACTCCAGCGAGTCATGACGAGGCGACCTCCGCGATGCCGACGGATGAGGCGACGTTTCGGCAGCCGCACGTCCATCGTTCCGTCGCGGAAGTCTAGCAGACCCAGACGCCGCCTGATCCGGAGTTCATCCGGGGGAGTGGGGTGAGGCTCCGCGTCAGCCTCTCGGTGCTCTCCCCTGCCCTTGCGGATGTTCGTGGTGACTTCGCGGCGGCGTTCGTAAGCTCGGCAGTCACCCGCGCCAGGACTGCCTCTCTCCCTGAACCAGGAACCCCCATGCCCGCCACGAGGACCACAGCCCGGGCCAGCAACTCGATGCGATCAGCCGAAAGTGCGTCGCATTCTGCGTCGCACTTGGACACGACCCCTTGATTTCCGGTGTGTCACCGCGTTTGTTCGGTTCCTATCCCCGCCCAATTTGGGACGGCTCCGGAGTCGCCTTACGAGCCGCCCGTGGCCTCTTCAATGAGCGGGTCGAGGCCCGACAGCCGCCAGTTCTGGCAGAGGTGGCGTATTGCGGCCATGTCGGCATCGGGGTTGCGGCCGAGGAGCTCGACGATGTCCGCACGAGACTTCGTGCCTCCGGCGTAGAGTTTGAGCGCAACCAAGTGTGGAAGAGGCACGATCCTCAGGCAGCTTCCGGGACGGATGACCGTATCGGCCGCCGCAAGTCCGCCTTCGATAACCGCCGGAAACCGGCCGCCGTAGTTCACGATCTGGACGAGGCCGAATGGGCCTCGCACGTCGACAACACCGCCGAGCGGATCCTGGCCGTCTGGCTCTCGAAGCTCGACCTCGAAGCCCGCCGTCCGCAGCGCGTCGGCGGCCTGTCGCAGCGTGCCAAGATCGGTGTTCACGCCGAGATCAAGATCCTCGGTAAACCGCACATACCCGTGCGCCGCCAACGCGACGGCACCGATGACCACCGCCCCCACGCCCCGTGACTCGAGAATACCGGCGACCTCTTCCGCGGCCCGAATAACCCCCTCGGGATCGCTCATGGATCACGCCTCGCGGGGCGACGGACGCAACGCCGCGAATCTCGCAGCCATCCCCAGCGCTGCTTTGACCCGCTCTTCGACCGTCATTCGGCGGATACGGTCGATCTCAGCCTGCCGCGAGGCGGCATGACTGACACTGGGGCGAAGTCGGGGAAAAGATCGCTCGTCTTCCATACCTTCTATGGTAAATGAAAAAGGTTCCGACTTCCAAGCGCAAGCAGATCAAAGGGACAGACCGGCCAAACGGCACTGCCAGCAACTGGGCATGCCCAGCTACCGGCCCTGCATGGCTAACAACGCGGCTGGTACCAAGTTGGGGGCAGCGTCAAGTCAGGGGAGCCCCATCGTTGGCAAGGGCCTGACGATCGGCTGCTCCCGGGGTGGTCTACCCTCGCACGGAGGGTATGCTTTTGCTCGCCAGCGGCCTTTGAAAACGGTTGCCCGTTATCCCGAGTTGGAATCGTGGCGGCGAGACGCATTCCGAGGCGAATACCTATGAAGAACAACAATGCCTCCCCCGGTCCGGCCGACCCCAATCGCATGGCCCACAACACGATCGAGACCTTTGAGATCCTCAAGATCCTCAATGGCCCAGTGACCGGAAGCCACCAGATCCCGGAACTCTTGGCGGCCACCGAAGAGACCTACCGCCCGTTACGCAGGGTAGTGCCAATCCTCACCGTGCTTGATGACGGCTCGATCGACGAGGGTGAGCAGATCCGTATCCGTAAAGACTCTTTTGTGATCGGCCGCACCAGCGGGGATCTGGTCATCCCAAACGACGATGCGATGTCGAGCCGTCACGCCGAAATCAGGATGAAAAACATCGGCGGCCACCGGCAATGGACGCTCCATAATCTCGGCAGCGTCAACGGTACGTTTGTGCGGGTCGGCAGTGCAGTGCTTGCCGACGACACCATCATGATTCTCGGCTCACGTCGGTTTCGTATTGAGAAGCCCGTGGCGAAGAAGTCGGAGCCACTCAGCGAAGACACGATTAGGCTCGATCAGCAGGCCGACTCGGAGCAAGTCTGGCCCATCCTGACGGAGACTTTTATGAAACCAGACTGCCTGAGGTTTTCGCTCCAAGCACCGCAGCTCTCAATCGGTCGCAAAGGCGGCGGCTGCCATATCGAGCTTGACGACCCGCTCGTGGCCACGCTGCATGCCGAACTCATCGCCGACCCGAGTGGCACTTGGAAACTCATCGGCAAGAAGACCCGCAATGGCGTCTGGGTCACGGCGACGACCACCCCGCTCGCGTCCTGCTGCTTCTTCCAGTGCGGCGAGCAGCGGTTTCGGTTCGTGATTCCTTAGGCTTATGGCGAATTTCCGCGAGCCTTGCTGCACCCACACCCGTCGCGATTCCATATCACCGTTTCAAAGCCAAGACCAGGACACCGGCGCCGACCATGAGAATGCCGAGCCATTCACGACCCGATGGCCGCTCGTGAAGGAACAGCACGGCAAACACGGCGACCAGCACAAGGCTGAGCTTGTCGACCGGGGCCACCTTCGAAGCCTCACCCACTTTCAAAGCCCGGAAGTAGCAGACCCACGACGCCCCGGTTGCCAGGCCCGACAGCATGAGAAACAGCAACGTTTTCGCCGGAAGTGTCAGCGGGTTCGTCCACTTCCCAGTCGCGATCACGAATGTGGCTAACACCACCGCGATGACCCCGGTCCGCACGAGGGTCGCCAAATCGGAATCGACCCCCGTCAGTCCGACCTTTGCAAATATGGCCGTCATCGCAGCAAACACAGCCGACAACAGCGCCCAGACAAACCACGCTCCACTGGTCTCCATCTGATCAGTCTCCACGCCCGGATGTGTCGGTGACGTCGAATATGCCGTCGCTGATCGCCCCGACACTCGGCTGTATACCTTTCGCCATCACGAAATCGTCCATCACAAAGCCGCCACCGATCTCGAACACAGCCTCGCGGACGACCGCAAAACCAGCTGCCCGATAAAACTCGACCGCTCCTGTGTTCCGCCTGTTGACCTGCAGCCAGATCATTCGCCTCCCACGTTCGTGAGCCTGGCCCTCCACATGCTCGAGCATGAACCGACCGAGCCCCAGGCCGCGGTGGGATCTGAGCAGATAGAGTTGCCCGAGCTTCATGGCGGCCATGTCAGTCACTTCGCCGTCGAGGCCCGCCATCTCATAGCCACAATAGCCGACGGGTGCGCCCGCGACCCGCAGCAGCATGAGCCACCTATCGCCTGCCTGAATGTGGTCCCATAGGGCCTCGTCGCTGAACCGTCCTGTCACCATGAAGTCGATCTGGGCGGAAGAGACGATTCCGGTGTAGTGCTGCCGCCAGATCGTCCCGGCGAGTTCTCGAATTAGTGCGAAGTCGGGCTTGCGAACAGGTGTGAGCGTAACGTCAGCGGGCAGCATCGATCCCTCCTGCGAAGGCAAGAGCAGAGCCATCACGGACCGCGCAGCGTGGCAGGCGCAAAGATCGCATCGTCCAGATCCGCGTTGAGCGTCACGTTCGTATAGGTGAATTCCGCCGTCAGTGGCGGCGGCTCGCCGGGCGTTTCCGGCCAGTCGTACACGTCAAACCGCACTGGCACGTGCAACTCGGAATCGATCGACATGCTCGCACTGTGGAACTGCAGGCCGTCACGCCGCAGCGGGTGCGTGATTCGCAGCATCTGACAGGGGCGACCATTGATCGTCGCTGTCGTGATGTGCTCAACGATCGTGTTGTCGCCGGACGGGTCGGCCACGACATCCTGCTCCAGAGTGCTGATCGTCCGATCGAGCACATGGGAAAACCCGATCTCGTTGATCGGCATGAGGCTCTCCCGCTTGACGCTCTCACCAAACGGGTCGATGTCGATGACGACGTACCCGAAACGTTTTCCACCCTTGCGGACCAGCAGTTTGTTGTCATTTTTGCCGGCGACAAAAAGAGCTTTCCTTCCTTCGACATCGGATGGACCGAGAAACTCGAGCAGCACGCTGAGTGGCTGCGTCACCTGCCCGTCCGCATGCTTTTGCTCGCGGACCCGCATGTCGATGTAGTAGTAGTCCTGCAAGTCGCCGTCGATGCGCTCACGCTTGGTGACCCGGCACGTGAAGTCGCGTACGGCCTGCTGCAGGTAGGCCTGCTCTTCACGGGCGAACTTCAAGACCCACACAAGTGGATGGTCTGAGGCCAGCCGCTTGCCGGCAACGGGCTGACGAAGGGCTTCGGCCCCAGTGGCAGATGCTGGCTTGGCAGTGGCGGAAGCCGGCATGGCAGTGGTGCCAGCCTGCTGAGCATGAACGCTTTGGAGACTCCCTCCTGGCCCACTGAACGTGAGCAGAAACGCCACACTTGTGCGAAGCCATCGTCGAAACATGGCATGATCCATCGAGATCGGACTTCCGACGGTTTCAGTCTACCGGCTGTTGGCTGGTATCCTAGCGAAATCATCAATCCAGGGCACGGGTACGTAGGTTTGTGCTCATGTCCCCGATCCCCCGGCTCACGCCGGGGGCTTGTTTTGGGGAGGGATGCCGTCGAATACGCGTCGACACTGTGCATCGCCTCGTTCACTCCCTTCGCCAGAGCCCGTTGGAACGGGGCACGATCGATGAGCGGTTCCGTGATGCCAGTCCGTCAGCAGATCGTCTATGTCATCGCCGGCGATTCTTTAGCCTCCGCCCGACGGTACGTGGACGGTGCATGCCTGTCGATTCACTCGCTCCGCAGATTCCATCCGATGGCTTCGGTCGTATGTGCGTGTGACCAGCAGATCTACGCGGCCGTTCGCGATACCGGGCACCCTCTCCCAGATCTCGTTGACCGTTTGATCGAGTGTCCGGACGCGAGCGGAGGCCCCGTCCACCGCAGCCGGCACATCAAGACCTCGCTGCGGCAGCGGATCGAGGGGCCGTTCATCTCCATCGACGCAGACACGCTCGTCTGCGGTCCGTTGGACGAACTGTTCGAAAACCCGAACGATGTGGGATTCACCATCGACCGTTTTTTCCCTGATGCCCCCGGATTCTTCCCTGCCTGGCTGAGACCGTTTTACAGCCGCCTGGGATGGCCGCCGACCACTCGTTACTTCAGCGGCGGGATCTTCCAGGCGTCAGACACGCCTGCAGCCGCGGCCCTTTTTTCCGCCTGGCATGCATCGTGGCGGCAGACGGTCGAAATCGGGATCGTGTCGGATCAACCTTCGCTGAATCGGGCGATCGCCACCACGCCACACTCGATGACAGAGTATTCGGAGTCGTTCAACTGGTTTGTCGGCAGAGCCGATCAGGAGACCACCGCTGACACACGGGTGATATCGTTCCTCGCCTCGCAGCAAGAGATGGCCGCCTCGTATGAGGCGCTCCTCGAGCGCTTCGCGGTCGACCGGATCGTCGACCACGATCGGCTCGTCGAACTGACTTCCCCCGGCACTGCCTTCGTTCGACAGCGGAAAGCCTGGTCCCGACAGCTTTGGGAGCGACTGGCCGTGGGGATAAAGTTCATGGCAACCCGATATCGGCTCCGGGATCCGAGAGGCGAGTGACGCCTGCAGCGACTCATCACGGCGGAGGCATAGCGGAGGCGGATCATCGCGCACTCCCGACCGGACTCTCATCGGGGCGTCGACTCCACCTCGTTGAAAAGCTCTTCCAAACCCTCATGAAACAGCACTTCGGCCTTCCATCCGAACAGTTCCCACGCCAGGGTGGAATCGACCACGGCTGAATGGACGTCACCCACCCGGGCATCGACGTATTCGATGGCGGTCGGATACCGGGCTGCCACCATCTCGGCGAGTTGCCGGATCGACACGCTCTCGCGTGCCACCATATTGACGGCGCGGCCACGGACGTCGGACTCGAGTGCGAGTCCGAATCCCCGGGCGATGTCCCGTGCGTGGGTGAACTGACGGCTCTGAAGTCCAGTCCCCTGGATCGTGATCGGCTCACCGCGGCGGGCCATCGCGATAAACCGGGAAAACACCGAGTTTGGACGCATTCCGGCGCCGAAGGCGGTCCCAAGTCGCAAGGCGACGGTCGGTACATCCATCAGCCTGTCGGAGGCCAGTGCCATCGACTCGCCCGCATGTTTGGTGATGTTGTAGGGGTGATCGGGAGCACACGGATGTGTCTCGCAAACAGTCTTCTGCTCCGGCTTGCCATACACCTCCCAGGTGCTCGCATAGACGACCCTCCGCACGCCGTTGCGCCGGGCTGCTTCCGCCACGTACGCCGTTCCAACGACGTTGGCCGCGGCCGCGGTGGCAGGTTGGGTGGCGGCGAGGTAGACATCGCCCACCCCACCGAGGTGGCAGATCCCGTCGATCCGCTGGGTCGCGGTCGTGAGTTGCGGTAGATCCAGGAGGTCGCCGAGGACCATGGACGCGCCCCGGACGCGTTCGCCGCAGGCCGGGACGCAGTCAAAGACCACCACCTCGTGGCCCGCAGCAAGCAGTTCGGCGACCACGTGGCCCCCAAGAAAACCGGCTCCGCCGGTGACCATGACCCTCACGGAAGTGCGCTTCCTTTCAACGAATAGTATCGAATTGCGTCGACGCTCCCGCTCGATCCATCCCTGATGAATTGCCGTAGGGGAAATGGGGCGGCCTGGCCTCGGCGGGGCCGAGCGCGAAGAAGCGGCGGAGATTACCAAGCTCGACGGAGCGCCTACAGGGCGGGGGCTTCAAGTATCACCCTCTCCAGCACTCGGACAAGTTAAAAACTTGCCGCCACGTGAGGCGCGTTGGGACCGGCTGACACCCGCCTGATCAGGTCGCCGCTGTCACCTCCGGTGAGTAGACACCAATTGCAATCCAGCCGCCGGCGCGGATCCGCTCCCCGGCATCCGGCAGTGCGACCACGGAGCCGTAGTGTGCAATCTGTGGGAACTGGAGCGGGGGCAACCCGGCGATCGGCTCCGCCGCGGGACACGAACAACTCAGACCCGCGGCGATAACGACTGCGATGCCAACAACTGACGAGTAGGCACGGAAGTGGTTCATGGTGGAAAAGTCCTCGGGTTGGGGTGGTGATAGAAATCAGATGCCAAGCAGGGTCTTCACCATGATGAATGCCGCCACGAGCATGATTGCGACGGAAAAAAGCTTCGACAGGAGCGGGCCAGTGAGCCGGCGGCCGAGAAAGGATCCGGCGAGAAGCCCTGGGATGCTTCCGGTCACAAAGCCGCCGGCAATGTCGAGCGGGACGGTTCGCCCCGCAGCCATCTGGCTGGCCACCCCCGCAACACCCACGAGCGTCATGACGAAGAGCGACGTACCAACCGCACGCGGCACGCCCATCGAGGCGAAGGTGACAAGCGCCGGCACGATCAGAAAACCGCCCCCGACACCGAACAGGCCGGAGAGCAGGCCGACGGCCAGGCCTGTCATCAGCAGAATGCTGGCGCACCGACTCGTCATCCGGAGCTTTCCTTCGGGATCCCGTCGGCAGGCCGGACCGCTCCCGGCATCAAGCGCGGCGGGCGATGCCCGCTCGGATGGATCCGATGCCTTGATCCACATCCGAGCCGCGATCAGGAGCATCAGCACGGCGAATGACGCAAGGAGAAACGAGTCCGGCAGCAGTGTCCCCAGCCAACTCCCCAGTGGGGTGGCCACCATCCCGGCGGCTGCGAAGAGCAGACCTGTGGACAGTTCCACCTGCCCATAGCGGGCGCGTTCGACAGCCCCGACCATCGCGGTCGCCGCCACCGTGACCAACGAAATGCTGACGGCAGTTCTCGGTTCGACACCGAGGCCGTAGACAAGCAGCGGCACCGCAAAAATCGCGCCGCCACCCCCGGTGAGGCCGAGCGACAGGCCCACCACACCCCCCGCCAGCGCGGCAGGAGGGAATGGGGCGACGATGGCCAGGAGCAGGTCGTGCAGGGGTGCAGCCATCATGCCGGCCGCTTCGTAGCCAACCATGCCTTGAAGCCGCCCACCATGTCGTGGACATCCTTGCGACCAAGTTGCTGGAGCAGGCTGGCGGCGATCGCCGAGCGGTATCCGCCCTCGCAATGCACGACGATCGGCTTCCCGATGGGAATCTCTCCAAACCGCTCGTCCAGATGGGTCAGCGGGATATTCCTGGCTCCGGCGATGTGGCCACCAGCGTATTCCGCCTCACTGCGGACATCGATGATGGTGGGAGTCGGGCCTGCATCCGATCGCAAACCGTCGAGCCATTCGCCGAGGGCTGGCGCCGTGATCCGCTGGGTGCGTTCAACGAGATCGTCGCGGTTGGCCAGGGCATTCATACCCCCGGCCAGGTAGCCGCCGACATTATCGAAGCCGATACGGCCAAGCCGCATCACCGCCTCCTCTTCCCCGCCTTCTTCTGCGATCACCACGATCGGCTTGTCGTGGGAAAGCATCGATCCGGCCCATGTGGCGTACTTGCCCGACAGGGCAATATTAAGGCCACCCTCCAAATGCCCCCCTTCGAAGTCGATGCCATCGCGCACGTCGAGAATCTGGCCGCCGGCCTTCCGCATCGCCAATACCTCGTCGAGCGACAGCGGCTTGAGCGTCGTCTTCATCGCATCCTCGAGCGACGCCCGCTCCTTGCGGTTGAGGATCGCATCGTGCACAAAATAGTCGGGCGCCTCCGGCTGATCGGCGGTCACGATTGCTTTGAAGTCCTCCCGGCTCATCGGTTGGAGGGCGTAGTTGAACTTCTTCTGCTCACCGATCGTCGAAACCGTCTCCTTCGACAGGCTTTTGCCGCACATGCTGCCGGCACCGTGAGCCGGGTAGACGAGCGTGGCATCGGGCAACTTCATCAGCTTGTTGGTGATGCTGTCATAGAGCATGTCGGCGAGTTCATCGGCCGTGACGCCGATGCTTGCCAAAAGGTCGGGCCGACCGACGTCGCCGATGAACAGCGTGTCGCCGGTGAGCACGGCGAGTGGCTCTTGCGTGCTTGAGGCGAGGTCGTACACGAGGATCGAAATGCCCTCCGGCGTGTGTCCCGGCGTTTCCATGATCTCGAGTTTGACGTCGCCGAATTCGACCGTGTCGCCGTCCTTCATGGGGACGCATGCAAACTCCGCCTCGGCCCGACGTCCAAGATGAATGGTGGCTCCCGCCTTGTTCCGAAGTTCGATGTGTCCGGCGATGAAGTCAGCATGAAAATGGGTGAGAAACACATGTTTGATCGCGTAGCCACCCGCCTTGGCATCAGCCACATACTGGTCGATGTCGCGTTGCGGATCGACGACAGCGGCTGTCTTCGTCTTCTCGTCGGTAATCATGTACGACGCGTGGGACAGACAAGCGAGGTAGTACTGTTGAATCTTCATGGCTGGGCTCTCCGGGGGCTGTGGGATTGGGGAGTGAACATGGGCGTTCCCTGCCGACGGCCTGTCCCATCACCACTGCCGCTGACTCACGCTTATATATATCGGAATATAACGATACGTCAATCAGTGTTTCTGGATTTTTTTCCGAATGGCGGACGAGCCGGCGCAGACGACGGACGAGCGTCCCACCGGCAAAACAGAAACCCCCCGGCCAGCCCAAAACCCCGCAGCGCGGGTCATACCGTGCGCATTCGCCCCAGAACAGACCCACCTCGATCGCAGGGGATCGGTGGTGCCGCACCGCCGGCACCACCGATTCCCGCAAAAACGTCCCGAGGGCCTTCCTACTTGACCTCGCCACAGTCGGTGATCACCACCTTGGCGCTTGTCTTCCCGCCAGAGGAACCCACCTTCTCGATCGCCTTGACGACATCCATTCCCTCGACGACGTTGCCGAAAACCACATGCTTGCCATCAAGCCACGGCGTGGAAACGGTGCACAGAAAGAACTGGGAACCGTTGGTGTTGGGACCGGCATTGGCCATGCTCAACACGCCCGCGCCGGTGTGCTTCAGCTGGAAGTTTTCGTCTGCAAACTTCTCTCCATAGATTGACTTTCCGCCCGTGCCATTGTGGTTGGTGAAGTCTCCTCCCTGGCACATAAACTCGGTGATCACACGGTGAAAGGAGGAGCCCTTGTAGCCAAAACCCTTTTCCCCGGTGCAGAGGGCACGAAAATTCTCAGCCGTCTTCGGCACCACGTCGGCGCGAAGTTCGATGACAACGCGGCCGGCCGGCTTGTCTCCGATGCTGATGTCCATGAAACAACGGGGGTTTTTGTTGTCGGCGGCGGTCACGGTCGATTCTCCAAGTCCAAGGTGTGTCAGGGTCAAGGCGGCAACGGCCATCGACAGGATGGTCCGTCGGGAACGGATCGTTGATGCAAATTGCGTTCGTGTTTGATCGAGCATGGCAAAAGTTTCCCAAAGAGGGTTGCACTGCGTGTCACAAGGAAAAGCCGTTCGCGGCAAACCGTCCAGACCGGCCCAGCGGAATCATATCGCCGGACGAAAGTATGACCGAATCCCGCGTTGCTGAAAATGGCGGGGGACACCGGCACTGGCTGGGGATGCGGGTGTGTTCAGCGGGATTCAGCAGCAACCTGTGTCGCCCACCTTGCATTTCTCAGGCGCCAGACAGGCAGTGTGCTTGGTGCCAAGATAGAAGAGCGGCCCTGCCGGCGTCATTTCCACGCCACCGACTGGGTATTGCGAGATCACCCCCTCCTCGTACTCGACCTCGACGGGCAGATCGTCGGTTTGCAGAAGTGGACCGGCCACTTCCATGATCATCGACAGTTTTGTGGTCTCCAGCCGATGGTCCACATCGGTCGCCACCCACACCTGCAGCACGCAGGCCTGCGTCGATCGGACCGTCCCGCCACAATCGACGAAGTCCTTGCGAATGCGACCGACCTCGGTGATGTGATAGTGAGCGGGAACAAAAGACTTGTCCGGCAGCATCCAATGCATCTGTGAGCCGGGATTGCTGTCCAGCACGTGGCGAAACTCTCGGACGTTCATCGTGATGCCCTCGTAACAGGTTTTTCAGTTGGTTCAGATACCTTTTTGAGACAGCAGTTTCAGGCAGCGGGCTCTTGCATGGATTCGAGCAGGCCCATCACCTTCTGTTCAATGAGATCACGGACGCCCCGAAACTCGTCCGGGGTCATGTTTCTCGGGTCGGGAATCTGCCACTCGACCCGCTGGCTGGCCCGGACAAGCGGGCATTCATCGCCGCAGCCCATGGTGACCGCCACGTCGATGTCCTGTCCGTTGAATTCGTCCAGCCCCTTCGAGATATGTGCGGAGAGGTCGTAGGCCCGTTCCTTCATCGCGTCGATGGCCTTTGGGTTTACCCTGCCGGATGGCTTTGAACCGGCACTCGCGGCCTCGACCCGGCCAGCCCCGTGAATCCGTGCAAATGCCTCCGCCATCTGGCTGCGGTTGGAATTCTCAACGCACACAAACAGGACTTTTTTCACGAACGAACTCCTCAAATCTGGCTTCACAACCAGCTTGCATGCCGAATCGAACTTGATGGACTTGAAAACCGCTCAGGAATGGACGGCACGGCCGCAACGGCGCCCGACCCGCATTCTACAGCCTGCCGCTTGCCTCGGGCGAGCGGAAAAGCATGCCCTACCTCAGGCGGCAGAAATGCTTGTTTAGACTGGGAGCGTGGCCCTGACACGTCTTTCGGGCAGTTCCTTTTCGGGGAATTGCGACAATTCCTTCGGCCCGGCTATCCTTCGGCCATGAGACATGCTGCAGGGACGGCAACGCTGGGCGAGTTCGACGGTATCGACGTCACTGGCTTCTGTGCCGCCATCGACCGCTTGAAGGCCGAAGCCCATGCCAATATCGGCCCGGCTGACTTCGCCCACCTGCGGCGAATCGAGCGGTATGGCCGCGTGGCGACGCTTCTGGGCTACGCCACGGCCTGGGTGATCCCCAATCCACTCAGTGCTTTTCTCCTCAGCCTCGGGCAGTTCACCCGCTGGCTGCTCGCACACCACATCCTGCACCGCGGATATGACCGGGTGCCCGGCATTCCCCGCCGCTACACCAGCCATGCCTTTGCCCGCGGTTGGCGGCGGTATGTCGACTGGTTCGACTGGCTGCTGCCTGAGGCCTGGGACTACGAGCACAACGTCCTCCACCATTACCACACCGGCGAGGATGGGGATCCTGACGTCGCGGAGAGACACCTGGAGTTTCTCCGTCAGATGCGGATTCCCGTGTTTCTGAAATACGCCGTCGTTGCCGTCGTGGCCTGCACCTGGAAAATCATCTACTACGCCCCCAACTCGCTCGGCGTGCTGCACCCCGTCGGCGGCCGGAGGCCGCGGCAGCAGTCTGCGGCGGTGCTTTCGGTGGGATGTGTCCTCGACTTCCGTCGGCCTGCGGTGCGGCAGTTGTGGCTGCGATGCTACGCCCCCTACGCCATCTGGCATTTTGGCGTGGTGCCGCTCCTGTTTCTGCCGCTCGGTACAGCCGCTGTGGTGGCGGTGCTGATCAACAAACTGCTTGCCGAAGCGATCACGAATGCCCACGCCTTTCTCGTGATCGGGCCCAACCATACCGCCGACGATCTCTACCGCTTCCGTTTCCACTACGGTCGGAAGGAGGAGTTTTACGTCAACTCAGTGCTCGGCTCCGCCAATTACCAGTGCGGACCGGAGTTCGTCGATTACATGAGCCTCTGGCTCAACTACCAGATCGAGCACCATCTTTTCCCCGACCTGCCCATGCGGCAGTATTGCCTGATTCAGCCGAAGGTGCGGGAATTGTGCCTCGAGTACCGCCTTCCCTATCGCCAGGAAAGCATCTTCCGGCGGTTCGGCCGCATGCTCGACGTCTGCGTCGGAAAGACCAGCATGCGGCAACTCGAGGCCTTTCCGGCGGCGGCGGCCCGCGATGGTCACCGGGGCGTTGTGTCTGGCCCAGCCGGCGTTGTGTCTGGCCCAGCCGGCGTTCCGGTCTAGCCCAGCCGGCGTTCCGGTCTAATTACGCGGCGTTCCGGTCTGGCGAAACCTGCGTTCCGGCTGAGCCACCAGCGATTCCACGCGGGCAAAGCGTGCCGACCTCCTGAACCTTCCGAAAATTGATTATCCTTGGCGGGGTCGGGACAGGTTCGTATCGGCCGCGTCACACTGCGCGTCCGGCCGGCGTTCCGCGGCGGATAGCCACGCGTTGTCGGACGTCCGGACCAGTGAAGGAGCACTTGATGATTTCGTTTCGGTTCAAGCACGTCTTCGTCGAGTCGTTCGGCCTTCACTTTCCTTCAACGTTCTTGTCGTCCGCGGAGATCGAGGAGCGGATCGCGCCGGCCTACCAGCGGCTGAAGATTCCGGCGGGCACGCTGGAGCGTGTCAGCGGCGTGACGACCCGAGGCATGTGGCCGACAGACGTCACGCCCAGTTCCGTGGCCACCGTGGCCGCACGCGAGGCCCTCGACCGGTCAGGATTCCGTCCCGACCAGATCGGGGCGCTCATCAACTGCTCGGTCACACGTGATTTTTTCGAGCCGGCGACCGCGTGCCTCGTGCACCACAACCTCGGCATCCCTGAGGAGTCGCTGGTGCTCGACATCACCAACGCCTGCATCGGGTTTAGCGACGGCTTGATCATGCTCGCCCACCTCATCGAGGCGGGCACCGTGAAGGCGGGCATCATCTGCTCCGGCGAGAACATCTCGAAGGTGGTCAACACCACGTGCCAACAGCTGCTCGGAGACCTGCGGATCACCCGCGACAAACTCCTGCAGATGCTTCCCACCCTGACGCTCGGCTGCGGTGCCGTGGCTGCCGTGCTCTGCCACGAGAGCATCGCCACCAGCGGGCACCAGTTCGTTGGGGGTGTGGCCCGTTCAGCATCGCAACACCACGAACTCTGTATCGGGAACGGAGACTTCAGCCATGGACAAGGCGAAGAGATCGAGCCGATCATGACCTCCGACGCCGCCAAACTGATGGCTGCGGCCGCGAAGCTTGGCGGCCGTGCATTCCCGGATGTCACCGCACTGCTCGGCTGGTCGAAGGATCATGTCGATCATGTCTTCTGCCACCAGGTCGGCCGCCAGGTGAACGAGGCCTTCTACCGGGAGATGGGTCTCGACTTCGACAAGGATTTCGCGATCTACAAGCGGTACGGCAATATGGTGTCGGTTTCATTGCCGGCGGCCTTGGCGATCGGCGCCGCCGAAAAAGACATTCAGCCTGGGCAAAAAGTGCTGCTCACGGCATTCGGCAGCGGACTCAACACACGGTTTCTGGGGTTTCAGTGGTAGCCGTCAGCCCGCGCACGGACTGACACCCGGAGGCCCCATGAACGACACAAGCGGCTCCCCTGACTTGAGCGGCTCCCCTGACTTGAGCGGCTCCCCTGACTTGAGCGGC
>Ga0247837_1001035_pt1 | contig 59599 bp, 36 predicted proteins | sample LaCtaG_2_FD_187115 | JGI IMG/M metagenome (GOLD analysis project Ga0247837, IMG submission 187115) | Freshwater microbial communities from meromictic Lake La Cruz, Castile-La Mancha, Spain - LaCruzMarch2015_14.5m | ecosystem: Environmental > Aquatic > Freshwater > Lake | place: Spain: Castile-La... | reverse complement strand
AAAGGTGAGAAAGCAGTTTCATCGTTGAGTTGTCGGTCGCACTTCAACTTAGCGCATGAGGCTGCTTTTCTCATGTCAACCATCCATCGCAAATCTGGATGAATTCAGGGTTTTGCAAGAGGCTCACTCGAATGGATTTTCGCGCTTTACGCGGGCTTTCAGGCACTGTTCACGAATGATCCGGCGGTCTTCATCGCCAGTGACCTGCTCTGGTATCCGGTCGAGGGTGAGCCGAAGATCAATACTGCGCCGGACGTGCTGATCGCCTTTGAGCGGCCCAAGGGTCACCGCCGCTCCTACAAGCAGTGGTGCGAGGGCAGCACCGCGCCGCAGATGGTCTTCGAGATACTCTCCCCCAGCCACACGGCGACGGAGATGACCAAGAAACGCCGCTTTTACGAGCAGTATGGGGTGGAGGAGGACTACATTTATGACCCGGATGAAGGCACTCTCGAAGGCTATCTGCGTACTGGCGATCACCTGAGCCTACTGCCGGAGATGAACGGCTGGATCAGCCCGCGCACAGGCGTGAAGCTGGAGATTGTGAACAAACAACTCGTCTGCACACGGCCCGACGGGAAAGCCTTTGAAACCTACTTTGAGCTGCTCGTACGCGCCGAGGAAGAAAGGCAGAGAGCCGATCAGGAACGCCGCCGCGCAGAGACAGAAAGCCGCCGTGCCGACCGCCTCGCCGCCAAGCTCCGTGAGCTGGGCATTGACCCTTCCAGCCTGTGCCTTCGCATTTGACTACGGGCGTGCTTTAACCCGCCCTTGCAGGCACCTCCGCAGCCGCCATCATCGCGGTCCATGAAAAGCATGACAGGATTTGGCCGTGGCGAGGCGCGGCAGGAGGGCACCACCTGGCTGGTGGAATGCAGCAGCGTGAACCGCAAGCAACTCGAAGTGAGCGTGAACCTGCCGCGTGATCTCGCCGACCTGGAGACGCAGGTCCGCAATCAGGTTGCCGCTGTCTGCTCGCGCGGGCGTGTGAATGTACATATCCGCCCGGACCAGACTGAGGCCCAGACTGTCATGCCGCGCCTGGATGAGGCGGCGGCAGCGCGGTACATCGTGGAACTGCGTATCCTGGCCGCGCGGCTGGGTATCGCGCCGGAGATTACATTGAGTGAGATCGTGCGCCTGCCGGGAGTACTGGTGAATCAGGTGGAACAGACCGCGCCGGACGCCGTGTGGCCGACGATCCAGGCCGCCCTCATGGCTGCGCTCAACCAGCTCGTGACCATGCGCACGGCGGAGGGTGCGAACCTGCGCGCAGACATCGAGTCACGGCTCGCCACCATTGAGTCTCTGGCGGGCGGCATTGCTGAAAAAGCCCCCACCGTGCCGCAACAGCAGCGGCAAGCTCTGCGCCAACGTCTTGAGCAGGCCGGGCTGCCGTTGCCGCTGGATGACGAGCGCCTGGTCAAGGAGATCACCCTTTTCGCTGACCGCACAGACATCTCCGAGGAGCTTTCCCGCGCCGCCAGTCACCTACAGCAGTTCCGTGCCTACCTGGCCTCCGGCGACCCCGTGGGCCGCAGCCTCGACTTCCTGGTGCAGGAGTTCTTCCGTGAGTTCAACACGATGGGGTCGAAGTGCAACAACGCCGAGATCGCCCACGCCGTGGTCAGTGCGAAGACGGAGCTGGAGAAGATTCGGGAGCAGATTCAGAACTTGGAGTGAGCCACCGCAGCGCAGGCACTGCCACTGCCAGCGCCACCAGCATGAGCAGAGCACTCCAAAAGAAAGGTGCCCCGGGCAGTAGGATGGGTGCCTTGTCGCTGATGAAATAGCCGAACAGCTTCGTCGAGACAATAGGACCCAGGATGCCCGTCACGCTCGAAAGGCTGGTCAACGCGCCCTGCAAGCCGCCCTGCTCATTCGCAGGCACTGCATGAGACATCAGCGCCTGCACCGCCGGTGTGACCAGACCGCTGAGGCTACCGAAAACGATGCAGACATAGATCATCCACGGCTGCGAGGCCAGGCCGTAGGCGGCGTAAAAGAACGTAGCCATGACCAACCCATAGCGCATCGTCTTTGCCTCCCCCAGCCAGTCCACGACGCGCTTTGTCAAACCACCCTGCACCACTCCCGCCATTACACCCACCATCGCCAGGGACAGCCCGGTTTCAAAAGTGTCCCACTGATAGCGGTAGCCGGTATAGAGCACCCAGATGCTAGGATACACCTGATGCGCCAAGAGGCAGATGAAGTAGGCGGTCACCAAACCCAACAGGGCAGGATAGCGGCGCAGCGCGGTCAATGCCCCCACGGGGTTGCTGTTTGCCCAGCTAAAGGCGCGGCGGTTCTCCGGTGCCAGCGACTCCGGCAGCACAAACACACCGTAGAGCCAGTTCACCAGGGTCAGCGTGCCCGCTGCCAGGAACGGCACCTTCATCCCATAGTGCCCCAGCCAGCCGCCCAGCACCGGCCCGATGATGAAACCCAGCCCAAACGCCGCACCGATCAGCCCGAAGTTTGCCGCGCGCTTCTCCGGCGGACTGATGTCTGCAATGTAGGCCGTCGCCGCCGCAAAGTTCGCCCCCGTGATCCCCGCAATGATGCGCCCCACCACAAACCAAGCAAGGTTCGGCGCGTAGGCGATCACAAAGTAGTCCAACCCCGATCCCAGCAAAGAGATCAAGATCACCGGCCTGCGCCCCAGCCGGTCCGATAGGCTGCCGATCAGCGGCGCGAACATAAACTGCATCAGCGCATACAGCGCATGAAGCAGCCCGTAGGTGCCGGACGCCTGCGCCACATCCCCGCCCTGGAACTGCTCAATCAGTTTTGGCAAAATGGGCACCACCAGGCCGATGCCCAGGATGTCGAGCGTGAGTGTGACAAAGATGAAGCCAAGGGCAGGGCGGCGTGCGGACATGGGGCCGCATTCATGGGCGGGATTCCTCCGGCAGCAATCCTGCAAAACACTCCACTGCACCTCGCTGAAAATCTACCATCGTCACCACTTTCCCCGCGCAGGGAAATGCAGGTCGGTTATTCTCCGCCGTCTTTCTTCCTATGATGTCTAACTCTTCCGGTTCGCGGGTGGTGCGTTTCTTGCGCGCCGTATTTGGCCACCTCCACTACCAGCCGCCCGGCTGGATGCCACGCTTTGCCCGTGCCGCAGATGATCATGTGCGCGGCCATCCGGGACGTTGCGCGGCGCTCATCGTGGGCGCGGGTCTTCTGGCCGCCGTCACGCCGCAGATTCTGAAATGGTATGACGCGCACAGCCCCAGGCCGCGCGCGCTGACGGCGTTGCGCACGATCCAGGGCAAACTGGTGATGCCTGGTGTCACACCAGTGGTGAAGGACAAGGCGCAGCCACAGCCGATCACCGTCCAGTTCGATGCCTCGGCGGCAAAACTGGACGCTGTGGGCAAAGCGGCGTCAGGAGTCACGCTAACACCTGCGCATGAAGGCGCATGGACATGGAAGACGGACAAGCTGCTGGTCTTTGCTCCGGCGAAAGACTGGCCTGCAGGACAGGAGTTCACTATCGAACTCGACAGCGCGCAGTTGCCCAAAGAGGTGCGTTTGAAAGAGACGACATGGAAAGGCACGACACCGGCGCTGGTCATCACACTGAGCCAGCAGGAGTTCGAGATTGATGCGCGTGATCCCGCGATGCAGAACGTCGTGGTCGGGTTCACGTCCACACATCCGCTCGACAAAAAGCAGTTCGAGCAAAACGCGACACTGGAGGTGGTGGGCGGCTCGAAGATCTTTGATTGGAAAGGCCAGAAGCCGGACACGCTGTTCACTGTCGTGGAGGGCAGGCATCAGCGGGAGTTCTGGGTCCGCACGGCGCGCATCCAGGTGCCAGAGAAGGAGGACTTCGTGAAGGTCACGCTGCGCAAGACGATGACGACCACTCTGGGCGGCAAGGCGCTAGGGCAGGACATCACGGCGAAGGTGCGCGTGCCGGACATCGAGAGCGGTTTCAGCATCGCGGACGCCTCGACGGAGATATTGAAGACGGAGGACGGCGAGCCGGAGCAGTTCCTGTTCATCAATACAGATGGCTATGCCGACACTGAGACGTTGCAGAAGCAGTTCGGCGTTTGGCAGGAGCCGCAGGGCTTCACCATCACTGATCCGCTGGGCAAGAAGGTCGCTCCAGGCGTGAACGATGTCACCGAGGACGTGCTGCGGAAGTTCACGCCCGTTTCACTCATGCCCGTCGAGCTGGAACTCAGCGACGATCACCCGGCGACGACACGCCATGCCTTCAAGTTCCTGTTGGAAAAGCAGGGCCGTTTGTTTGTGCGCATCACCAAGGGCGTGCCCGCGCTCGGCGGCTTCCGGCTCGGAAAAGAGTTTCGTTCGTTTGCCGAGACACCGAAGTTCCCGAAGGAAGTGCAACTGCTCGGCAAAGGCGGCATCCTGGCGCTGAATGGCGAGCGCAAGCTGTCGCTGCAATCGCGCGGCGTTCCGCATCTGCGCGTGGGCATGGCACGCGTGCCAGCGCGGCAGGTGAATCATCTCGTGGTGATGACTGAGGGCGACTTTGCCAATCCTTACTTCACAATGGGTGACAGCTTTGATGAGACCAACATCGCCCGCTTTCTGCGCCGCGTGCAGCCGGTTGCGATGAAGAACGAGTACCAGGCTTGTTATTCGACGCTCGACTTCGCCAGCGCGCTCCAGGCCGCAGACCCGTCGGATGCTGATGGCTCGCGCGGCTTGTTTTTCCTCAGTGCCGAAGGCGTGGAACCTACCGAGGACTCCAAAAATCGCATGGAGGGCGATGACGTAGAGGATGACTGGCAAGTGATGGACCAGGCCACGACCAAACGCTTCGTGCTCGTGACCGACCTTGGCCTCATGGTGAAGAAGAACGCCGATGGCTCACGCGATGTCTTCGTGCAGAGCATCCAGAGCGGCGATCCCGTGAATGGCGCGACGGTGACAGTGCTGGCAAAGAACGGCGAGTACCTGCTGCAACAGACCACGGTGGACGGTCATGCGCTGCTGCCAAACATCGAGAACTTCCAGCGCGAGAAGCGACCCGTCGCCATCATCGCTTCTTTGGGCAATGATTTGTCCTTCCTGCCATTCGAGCGTCCCGATCGTCTGCTCGACTTCTCGCGCTTCGACATCGGCGGTGTGCTGGCATCCGAGAAGGAGGCGCTGGAGGCATTTTTGTTCACCGAGCGCGGCGTGTATCGTCCGGGAGATGAAGTGCATGTCGGTGCCGTGCTGAAACGACGGGATTGGGCGGCGGGACTGGCGGGCTTGCCGCTGGAGTTGGAGGTGATCAATTCCAAGGACGAGGTCATCGACACCCAGCGGGTGGCCTTGTCCGAGGACGGCTTCATTGAAACGAAAACTCAGACGGATGAAGCCGATCCGACTGGCCGGTACGTCGCACGCCTCTATCTCGTAAACAAGAACGACGAAGACCGCACACGCCTCGGTCAGATGGCGTTTCGCGTGGAGGATTTCCAGCCCGACCGCATGAAGATGACGGTGACGCTGACCGGCAATGAACTGGACGGCTGGTTGCAGCCACGCGCCATCAAGGCCGATGTCTCCCTGCAAACTTTGTTCGGCTTTCCGGCGGCGAAGCGTCAGTTGAAAGCGAAGCTGGAGCTGAACCCCGGCGATTTCGCCTTTGCCCAGTTCCCAGGCTTTATCTTCCACAACCAGCTGCCAAAGGCCGAACTGGATGACGAGGAGTCACCTGAGCCAGGGCAGAAGATTGATCTCGGCGAACAGGAGACGGATGAGGCGGGCGAGGCGCAGTTTGACCTGGCGCTGGAGCGTTTCGACAAGAGCTGCTTTCAGGTCAGCATGCTCGTCGAAGGCTTTGAGGCGGATGGCGGACGCAGCGTGCGCGGCGGCAAATCGTTCCTCGTGGCGGCCCTGCCGTATGTCGTCGGCTACAAGCCAGATGCGCGTCTAGAATACCTCGGCAAAGACACGCAGGCCAATTTGCGTCTCACGGCGGTCGGGCCTGATTTGAAGGCGCAGACCCCGCCTGATCTTACGGCACGCATCATTCAGATCCGGCATGTCTCGGTGCTCACGAAGCAGGAGAGCGGCAGCTATGCCTATGTGTCCACGCCGCGTGAAGTGATGGTCAGTGAGGCGCGCTTTGCCCTGCCGGTGGAAGGCGCAAACTACACGCTGCCGACGAATGCGGCCGGTGAATTCCGCTTTGAGCTGCGTGACAAGGAGAACAACGTCGTCTGCGCAGCGCCCTTCACCGTGGTTGGCAAAGGCGATCTCGACCGCAGCCTGGAACGCGATGCCGAGCTGGGCATCAAGCTGGCGCGCGGCACCTGGAACAGCGGCGAGTCGCTGGAGGCCAGCCTGAGTGCGAGCTACACCGGCGCTGGACTGCTCACGGTCGAGCGAGAGCGCGTGCTGGACTGGCAGTGGTTCAAGGCGGGCACGCTGGCGAGCGTGCAGCACATCACCGTGCCGCCGGATGTGGAGGGGTCCATGTATGTGAATGCATCTTTTGTTCGCGCGCTGGACTCGAAGGAGATTTTCACTTCGCCACTGAGCTATGCCGTCGAGCATTTCGTGGCGAACCCTGACAAGCGGCGCATCGCCGTGCAGATTGATGCGCCGGAGAAGGTGAAGCCCGGCGAGGTGATGAAGATCGGCTTCCAGGCCGCGAAACCTTGCCGCATCGTGGTCTATGCCGTGGATGCGGGCATCCACCAGATCACCGACTACAAGCTGCCCGATCCGCTGGACCATCTGAACCGCAAGCGCGCTCTCGAAGTGGAAACGGAGCAGCTCATGGACTTGATCCTGCCGGAGTTCTCACTCATCGCACAGCACAAGGCCTTCGGCGGTGATGCTGACAAGCCGCTGCGCCTGAACCTTAATCCCTTCAAGCGGCGCAAGGAGCCGCCAGTGGTGTTTTGGTCTGGCCTGGTCGCCGCAGGATCAGAGCGCCGTGAGGTGAGCTACACTGTTCCGGATTACTTTGCCGGGAAGCTGAACATCATGGCTGTCGCTGTCGCCGTAGATGGCTTGGGACGGGCCGAGACCAGCAGCATCGTGCGCGGGCCGCTGGTGCTGACGCCGAATGTGCCGTTCTTTGCCGCGCCGGGCGATGAGTTCAGCGCATCGCTGACCGTGGCGAACAATCTCGAAAATGCGGACGCGAATTCGCCCATCAACATCGTCGCGCAGGTCACGCCGCATCTGGAGGTCATCGAATCGCCGCAGGCGGCGCTGACGATTGCCACCGGCAAAGAGGACACCGTGCGCTTTCGTGTGCGGGTGAAGGAAGAACTCGGAGGCGCTGAGATTACGTTTAAAGCCGAGGCCGCCGGGCAGACGGTGCTGCGCCGCGCCACACTCAGCGTGCGTCCTGCCGCGCCTTATCTGACGCATGTGCAGAGCGGTTACTTCCGTGAAGGCTCGCAGGACGTGAAGGTGACACGCGCGATGTTTCCGCAGTATCGCAAGCTCCAGGCCACCGGCTCCGCGCTGCCACTGGGACTGGCGCGCGGACTGGAGGCTTACTTGCACGAGTATCCTTACGGCTGCTCCGAGCAGATCACCAGCCGCGCCATCTCGCGCCTGCTGCTGGCGAAGGAGGCGGACTTCGGTTTCGATGCCGCCGACTCCGCGCGCCAGCTCGACACTGCCTTCACGCTGTTGCGCAGCCGTCAGCACTCGAACGGTGGATTTGGCTACTGGGATTCCGATGCAGTTGGCGGAGTGGATTATCTGTCGGTCTATGTGACGCGATTCCTCACCGAGGCGCGTGATGCCGGCAACGCCGTGCCCTCCTACTTGCTCGAAGGCGCGCGCAATCGCATGAAGCAGATGGCACGAGCCGAGATATCAAACATGGACGAAGCGGCGATCCAGGCGGCGGCGATCTACCTGCTCACACGTCATGGCGAGAACACTTCCACTTATGTGCTGAACCTGCGCGATCATCTGCGCCAGCGTTATCAGGAGACTTGGCGCGCGCATCTTGCGGCGGCGTATCTGGCCGGCACGTATGCGCTGCTACAGCAGAAGAAGGAGGCCACAACTCTGATGGAAGGCTACTGGGGCAGCGTGCGCAAAGGCCGGGCGCAGGGTGCGTGGCGTGGCTGGTACTACCTTGATCCTCAAGTGAGCCAGGCGGAAGGATTCGCCCTGGCATGTCGGCACTTCCCGGAGATGGCGGGGAATTTCGGTTACGATGATTTGGCGGTGGTCACGGAGCCGCTGACGCAGAATCGTTTCAACACGATCAGCGCCGCAACGACAATCCTGGCGTTGAAAGCCTATTCAGATCTCGCGCGTCAATCGCAGGTGCGAGTGTCATTGAGTGAGATGGCGCGTCAGGGCGGTGCGCTGAGCGTGCTGGTGCCGGAGACAACCGATTTGATCAAGGCGGATTTCAGCGAGCAGGCGGGCAGTCTGCGCTTTGGTCTCGTGCAAGGTGGAGGTCGTGATCTGGGCGCGTTCTATCAGGTCACTGAGGCGGGTTTTGACAAAGGCGCGCCTGCACAACGCATCGCCGACGGCCTGGAGGTCTTTCGCGAGATCCTTGGTGCCGATGGCAAGCCAGTGACGAAGCTGAAGGTCGGTGAGGGTGCCTTGGTGAAACTGCGGGTGCGCAACATTTCTCCAGACGCACTGAGCAACATCGCGGTACTTGATCTGATGCCCGGCAGTTTTGAACTGGAGCCGAACGGCTTAAAGCCCGGGCGCGGTACTGTGGCAGGAGCGGACTATGTGGATGTGCGAGAGGATCGGAATGTCTTCTTCTGCGGCCTGGGCAAAGGAGAGGTGAAGACCTTTGCCTATCGCATCAAGCCCATCGTCGTCGGCAGCTATGTGATCCCACCAGTGTTTGCGGAGAGCATGTATGACCGCGGCATCAAAGGACGCGATCATGATGGCAAGGTGGATGTGGAGTGAGGTTCTCATCGTCAATTAGTTGAGAACCGATGAGGCAATTAGACGACGCATTACAGTCTAGCTCTCAAGTCTCTCAGCGAGCGGATTTTCAGGCTGCGCTGCATCGTCACGAAAAAAATCCAGGTGCTTCTTGCCAGTCGGTGTCGTATTGCCATGATGAATGTCTCCCACTCATGAGCGCCGTTTTTGACTCACTTTCGCGATTTTATAGCTCCTCCGTCGGCAAGAAAATCCTCGTTGCCCTCACTGGCGCTGTTCTGGTGGTTTTCGTGCTCGGTCACATGATCGGCAACCTGCTCGTCTTCGCGGGGCAGGAAGCCATCAACGAATACGGTCACATGCTGCACACAGCCCTGCACGGCGGCGGTGTGTGGATCGCGCGACTCGTACTTCTGGCGGCGGTGGGCATCCACATCATCGCTACGGTCCAGCTCACCAAAGCCAACCGTGCCGCACGTGTGGAGCGCTATGGCAGGGAGGCGTCCAAGGTCTCCAGCAGAGCCTCCCGCACGATGATTTGGAGCGGACTGACGATTTTGGCCTTCATAGTTTATCATATCTTGCACTTCACCGTGCGCGTTGGGAACGAGTATAACAACCCCGCGCTCTACAGCTATGACCTCCACGGCGAGACGGTCCACGACGTTTACAAGATGGTCATTGACGGCTTCTCCTGGTGGCCCGCCTCTGCCTTCTACATCATAGCGATGCTGCTGCTCTACACGCACCTCAGCCACGGCGTCAGCAGCCTTTTCCAGACGCTCGGCCTCGCCACGCACCGCACTGCGGCGCTGTTTGACAAACTGGGCCATGCCTACGCCCTGCTCATCGTCATCGGCAACTGCTCCATCCCTATCGCCATTCTCCTGTTCGGCTACGGCCGCTGAGCCATACCCCATTCCGTCCCACCTCGTGGGGTACAACTTCCTTTCTCCTTATGCCCCTCGATTCCAAGATCCCCTCCGGCCCGATGGCTCTCAAGTGGTCCAAGCACAAGCAGGACTCGAAGCTCATCAACCCGAAGAACAAACGCAAGTACACCGTGCTCGTCGTCGGCAGCGGCCTCGCCGGAGCCTCCGCAGCGGCCACGCTTTCAGAGCTGGGCTATCAGGTGAAATGCTTCTGCTTTCAGGACAGTCCGCGCCGCGCCCACTCCATCGCAGCACAGGGCGGGATAAATGCCGCCAAGAACTACCAGAACGACGGCGACAGCGTGCATCGCCTTTTTTACGACACCGTCAAGGGCGGCGACTTCCGTGCCCGGGAGGCCAACGTCCATCGTCTCGCTGAGGAAAGTGTGAACATCATTGACCAATGCGCCGCCCAGGGCGTGCCCTTCGCCCGCGAGTACGGCGGCGGATTGGCAAACCGTTCGTTCGGCGGCGCTCAGGTCAGCCGCACCTTTTATGCGCGCGGCCAGACCGGTCAGCAGCTCCTGCTGGGTGCCTACTCGGCGCTGAACAAAGAGATCGCACGCGGCGGAGTGAAAATGTTTACCCGCACCGAGATGCTCGACGTGGTGGTCGTGGAAGGCCACGCCAAAGGCATCATCACACGCGATCTGGTCTCTGGGAAGATCGAGGCCCACGCAGGAGATGCCGTGCTGCTCTGCACGGGCGGCTACGGCAATGTCTTCTACCTTTCCACCAATGCGATGGGCTGCAACGTGACAGCCACCTGGCGCGCGCACAAGAAGGGCGCGTACTTCGCCAATCCCTGCTACACGCAGATCCACCCGACCTGCATCCCCGTCAGCGGTGATTACCAGAGCAAGCTGACGCTCATGTCCGAGTCCCTGCGCAATGACGGCCGCGTGTGGGTGCCGAAAAAGGCCACCGACATCGGCAAAGCTGCCAGCCAGATCGCCGAAGAAGACCGCGACTACTTCCTGGAGCGGAAGTATCCCAGCTTTGGTAACCTGGCCCCGCGTGACATCTCCAGCCGCGCGGCCAAAGAAGCCTGCGACGACGGGCGCGGTGTCGGCCCCGGTGGACGCGGCGTTTACCTCGACTTTGCCGAGGCCATCTGCCAGTTCGGCCAGAAGACCATCGCCGAGCGCTACGGCAATCTTTTCGACATGTATGAGCGCATCACTGGCGAAAACGCCTACAAACAGCCGATGCGAATTTACCCCGCCGTGCATTACACCATGGGAGGCCTCTGGGTGGACTACAACCTGATGAGCAACCTGCCCGGCCTGCATGTCCTGGGGGAGGCAAACTTCTCCGACCACGGCGCGAACCGCCTCGGTGCCAGCGCGCTAATGCAGGGTCTGGCAGACGGCTACTTCGTCATCCCCACCACCATCGCGCCCTACCTCGCCGACCAGAAGCCCGGCAGCGTCACCACGAGCCATCCTGAGTTTCAAAAAGCGCTGGAGGACTCCAATGCCCGCACAACGCGGCTGCTCGGCATCAAAGGCAAACGCAGCGCGGACAGCTTTCACCGCGAACTGGGCCTTTTGGTCTGGGACAAGTGCGGCATGGAACGCGACCACGCCGGGCTTACCGAGGCGCTTAAACGCATCCCGGAGATGCGTGAGGAGTTCTGGAACAACCTCACCGTCCCTGGCTCTGGCGATGCCGCGAACCCTGAGCTGGAGAAGGCCGGGCGAGTCGCCGACTTCATGGAATTTGCCGAACTGCTCTGCCAGGACGCGCGCCACCGCGAGGAAAGCTGCGGCGGTCACTTCCGCAGCGAGCACCAATACCCCGACGGCGAGGCGAAGCGCGACGACGAAAATTACAGCTACGCTGCCGCTTGGGAATACAGCGGCGACCTCGCCAATCCCGTCCTGAACAAGGAAGAACTCCATTTCGAGGAAGTCCACCTCGCCGTGCGCAGCTATAAGTGATCTGATCTCAATCCTCTATTGCCCAAGCCTTTCGGAATATGTCCCTCCTCAAACTCCATCTCAAAGTCTGGCGTCAGAACAGCGGCCAGCCCGGTCACTTTCAGGACATTGATGCGCCGGACATCCCGGACCATGCCTCGTTTCTAGAAATGATGGACATCGTCAATGAGCGCCTGATCCAGGACGGCAAGGATCCGGTTGCCTTTGATCATGACTGCCGGGAAGGCATCTGCGGCATGTGCTCTATGACCATCAACGGCATGCCCCACGGGCCGGAGAAGGCCACCACGACCTGCCAGCTCCACATGCGCAAGTTCCGCAGCGGCGACACGATCTGGGTCGAGCCTTTCCGCGCGCGCGCCTTCCCCGTGGTTAAGGATCTTATCGTGGACCGCAGCGCCTTTGACCGCATCCAGCACGCGGGTGGCTTCGTCAATGTCCGCACGGGTGCCGCGCCGGACGCGAACAGCATCCTGGTAGGGAAGGAGGTGGCCGATGCTGCGATGGACGCCGCCGCCTGCATCGGCTGCGGTGCCTGCGTAGCTGCGTGCAAAAACGCCAGCGCCATGCTCTTCGTCGCAGCCAAGGTCGGCCAACTCAATTCCCTGCCCCAGGGCCGACCTGAGAAGGACCGCCGCACGCTCGGCATGGTGCGCCAGATGGACAAGGAGGGCTTTGGCAACTGCACCAACCAGTACGAGTGCGAGGCCGCTTGCCCGAAGGAGATCAGCGTCCGCTGGATCACCAAGATGAACCGTGACTACGCCGTCGCCGCCGTGAAGGAAGCCTTTGTCGGTGCCCAGGAGCGCGCGGAAGGCGGGGAGTAGAACGATCCCGTGTTCTGCGGGATCGATTTACGTCCCGGCGCGCGCCACCTTCTCGCACGCTTGCACGTCTAGCTTGCCGGAGGAGAGGATCGGGATGTCGTTCACGCGGATCATCTTCTTGGGAATCCACAGAGGCGGCAAGCCCTTGTCTAGCAGGCGGTAGCGCAGGTCCAGGATTTCCTGGTGCTCTGGCCCGCCGGGGATGGCGGTGAGGAGGATCAGCGCCTCGCCCTTCTCAGGATCAGGGATGCCGACGACGGCGATCTTGCGCACGGCCTCATTTTCCAGGCCCATCGCCTTAATCAGTGCGTCCTCCACCGTCTCATGTGGCACCATCTCGCCGCCGATTTTTGAGAAGCGGCTCAGCCGGCCTTCGATGTGCAGGAAGCCGTCCATGTCCATGCGACCGATGTCGCCCGTGCGGAACCAGCCGTTCTCGTCAACGACCTCGGCGGTGCGCTTCGGGTCATGCAAGTAGCCTTCAAAGATGTTCGCGCCTTTGAACCAGATCATGCCGCTGGTGTGGATGGATTGCGGCGCAAAGGTCTCTGGATGAGTGATGCGCAGCGCCAGCCCCGGCACCATCTGCCCCACGCTGCCCTGGCGGTGGCTGGGGATCCAGACATGGCCGCTATCATCATCGCCCAGCGGCACAGGGTCGGGCAGGTTCACGTTTGAGACGGGCGAGGTTTCCGTCAGTCCGTAGCCCTCATAGACGCGCTTGCCAAAGCGCGTCTCGAAAGCGCCTGCCACGCTAGCGGGCAGCTTTTCCGCGCCGGTGACGCAGAGCTTGATGGAGGTCAGCGCCTCGCGGTTCACGCCGCGCAGGTAGCCGCGCAGAAAGGTGGGCGTGGCGATCATCAGACTCACGCGGTGCTTTTCGATCAACTCGCCCAGTTTCTTCGTCTCCAGGGGGCTCGGGTAGGTCACCAAGTCCACGCCGCAGATCATGGGGTACCACAGCGTCACCGTGCAGCCGAAGCTGTGAAACAACGGTAGGCTGCCCAGGATGCTGTCCCCTGACTTCATGCCCAGGCGGCTGCCGAACTGGATGACGTTGGCGATCATGTTGCGGTGGCTGAGCACGACGCCTTTGGGGTTCCCCGAACTGCCGCTGGTGAAAAGCAGCAGCGCCTCGTCCCTACCGCCTTTCTTTGGCACGCCCAGTACCATTGCCAACATCCGCGCGGGCAGCACCTTTGTCAGCACTAGCCAGATGCCGGTCTGTACCTTGAGCTTTGGCAACAGGCGTTCGATCAGAACGAGCTGTTTGGCTGGTGGCCAAGGAAAGGTCTGCATTTTCCGCACAAAAATGTCAGCAGTGAGAAAACGATCCAGGTCCGCTGACTTGATGGCATATTCCACGGCGGCACGCCCGGCGGTAAAGTTGATGTTTACCGGCACCTTCCCCGCTAGCAACACTGCCACATTGGCGATCAGGCCGCCGATCCCCGGCGGCAGGATGATGCCCACACGCTTCTTTTTTGTCTCCGCGCGGATGGCTTTGGAGAGAGCGATGGCGACTGCCAACACTTTATCATAGCCAAGCTCGCGGTCGTCCTTGCCGTCCACGATCCGGTTGCGGGTGCCGTGGCGCTTTAGCCCCAGCAGCAGCGCGTAGGCCAGGTTTAAGTTCAGCGCAGGATGCATGGAAAAGCACTGCTCCGCCAGCGCCAGCAGCACCTCTTGGTAGGTCGCCAGCGTCATCTCATCCCCCTGTAGCAGCTTGCCAAAGGCCAGCGTCACATCTCCCTCATCATAGCGGGACTCGATGTCCAGCGCGATCTCTGTGCTGCGCTGAACATAGAGTGGCAGCACAGGTGTCTGCGCCTTCAGCAAAAACTCCAGCTTCGTCCCCGGCACGGTACTCAGTGGCGCATTGATGACCGCCGCCTCCGCTGGCAGGTAGATGACCACCGCGCCTTTGCGCATCTCCTCCGCGATGGCCCGGCGGTAAACACTGGGGTCCGTGGCATCCGTCATCACCGCCAGGGCGTGGACGCTGTCTTTTTCTAAATGCGCACGCAGCAGCGGGTGCAGCGCTGCCCCCTGCTCCACCAGATAAACCAGTTCCCGTCCTGTCCCCAGCAGCAGTTCCAGGCGCAGCAAGTCATAGTAGCTGAGCTGGCTGGGGAGGATGAGGTATCCTCCCCCCGCAGGCAGGTTCTCCCTGCCTAGCACGGTGAGGTTTTTCAGAGAGACAGGCTTTTCCGTGGACATGGCAGGCGGATGGGTGTGCAGGGCTGGGAGAGTAAGCGACAGAGCGTGCGCATTTCCAGCGGGAAAAGGCTCAATGCCGGGAGAATCTCCAGCTAGAACCGGCAGATTTCGTCAATTCGCCCCCCCTCGCCAACCTCATCTGGTATCCCCCGGCTACACATTGCTTGCAAATCATGCCAGCGCCTTCGCCACCGCATCGGCGGTGATGCCGAGTTCTTTGAAGACGGTGTTGCCAGGGGCGCTGAGGCCGAAGCGGTCTATGGCAATGATCTGGCCCTGGGTGCCGACGTATTTCCACCAGAGTCCGGAGACGCCGGCTTCGATAGCGATGCGCTTGGTGCAGGCGGTGGGCAGGACGGACTCGCGGTACGCGGCATCTTGGCGGTCAAAGCGCTCGAAGCAGGGGAGGCTGACGACGCGGACGCCGGGCTTGCCTTTAGCACCTTCGACGGCGTGCTGCACTTCGGAGCCGGTGGCGATGACGATGGCCTCTAGCGGGGCGGTTTCCTGCACGAGGATGTAGCCGCCTTTGAGCGTGCCTTCGCGGCGAGTCGCGGCGCTGGCATGACCCTGGTGGGGGAGGTCTTGACGGCTGAGGGCGAGCAATGTGGGGCCGTCTTTGCGGCTGAAGGCGGCAGCGAATGCGGCGGCGGCTTCCTCGGCATCGCCGGGGCGGATGACATCAAGATTGGGGATGACGCGCAGGCCGCTGACGGTCTCGACGGGCTGGTGGGTGGGGCCGTCTTCACCAACGCCGACAGAGTCGTGCGTGAAGATGTAGGTCACGGGCAGCTTGCTGAGTGCGGCGAGGCGGATGCTTGGGCGGCAGTAGTCGGCGAAGACAAGGAAGGTGGCACCGCTGGGGAGGAAAAGACCGTCGTAGGCGATGCCGTTGCAGATGGCACCCATCGCATGTTCACGAATGCCGAACCAAATGTTGCGTCCTGTGTTGTTTGTGGCGCTAAAGTCACCCGCGCCGGTGAGGTAGTTTTTCGTGGAGCCGAAAAGGTCAGCGCTGCCTGTGACGATATGCGGAACGGCTTTGGCGATGTGGTTGAGGATCTCGCCGCCGCTGTTGCGGGTGGCGGCTTTGCCTTCAAGCGGGTATTCGGGGATAACTTTGACCAGGTCTTCGGCGCTGAGGGTGCCGTGGCGGGCGGCTGTGAGCTGGGCGGCGAGTTCTGGATTTTCGGTGCTCCAGGCAGTGAAGGTAGCAGTCCACTCGGCATGAGCTGTGGCGCGCTTGGCTTTGAGTTCAGCAAAGTAGGCTTTCACCTCATCGCTGACATAGAAATGGGTGCCTTCTGGCAGACCAAGACCTTTCTTAGCTGCATCCACGAACTTCGCACCACCTTCGCCGTGGCCCTTGGCGGTGCCGGCGACTTCGGGGATGCCTTTGCCGATGATGGTCTTGGCGATGATGAGCTTGGGCTTGCCGTTGTCACTCTGCTTGGCGGTTTCGATGGCAGCGAGGATGGCGTCGAGATCATGACCATCAATCGTCACCACGTCCCAACCGATGGCGGTGAAGAGTGCCGACGTATCTTCGCTCTGCGTGATCTTGGCCATAGCATCGAGCGTGACATCGTTGGAGTCGTAAATGAGGATTAGGTTGTCTAGACCATTGTGCGCGGCGAAGGCCACAGCCTCGCGCGCTACGCCTTCTTGCAAGCAGCCATCACCAGCGAGGGCGATGATGTGGTTGTCTATGATCGTGTGGGCGGCGGTGTTGTACTTTGCAGCGGCCATCTTGCCACTGAGCGCGAAGCCGACGGCATTGCCCACACCCTGACCGAGCGGGCCGGTGGTACACTCCACGCCGACGGTTTCAAAGGACTCCGGGTGGCCGGGGGTGTGACTGCCGAGAACACGGAAATTTGCCAATTCCTCAATCGGCAGGTCGTAGCCACTGAGGTGCAGCCAGGAGTAGATGAACATGGAGCCGTGACCAGCGCTGAGGATGAAGCGGTCGCGGTTTAGCCATTTCGGGTCCGCAGGATCGCAGCGGAGGGACTGGCCAAAAAGCACCGCTCCGATCTCCGCCGCACCGAGAGGGAGACCGAGGTGGCCAGAGGAGCATTTATGCACGGCGTCCATGGCGAGACCACGGGCTTCATTGGCGGCTTGGGCGAGGAGGGCTTTGTTCATAACAGGATGAAGGAGGCGAGGGGCATGGAGTTTGGAAAGGTGCGCAGGAGGCGGCCAGGCGCAGGGAGCGCGTTCTTTACCGGGCAGGGGGTGGGTTTCAAGGGGGAAAACCGCGCGAACTCTCCTGGGCAAGCCGGGTGCGGAGAATGAGTGCTTGCAATGAAAGCTAGCACCGTCTCACGGTTGCACCTTCGGGGTCTGCGGCCCGGTTTCTGGGTCAAAGTCCAGCACGCCCTGGTGGGTGCGGAGAGCTTGGCGGGCTTTATCAAAGAAGGCGCTGAGTTCTTCAGCGTTGGCGGTCTTTTTGTCCTCGATCAGGTCGTAGAGCTTTTTCAATTGCACGTCGGCGTCCAGGTTCACGACACGCATGGTACGCTGGGCGGAGGCATAGACGGCGTTGAACTTGACCTGCGCCTCCTGAAAGGCGCGCTGGGCACCTTCCTCGCGCAGGTATTCTTTTTCTGCCTCGCGGAAGTCCTTGCTGAACATACGCTTGAAGAAGCCGAAGCCTGACCGGGGCTTCTCGTTCGGGCGCTTGGCGACGCTGTCAAAATAGTCCTGTAGGGCGGTGAACTCCTGGAGGGGCTTTTGATACTGCTTTTGGAGAAAGCTGATGCCGCTGGCGATGACGGTGAGCTTTTCCACCTCGATTTTGGAAAGCGTCTGACCGGCCTTCACCCTTCCTTCCAGGAGGTTGATGTATTCGATGGTCTGCTTGTTGCCGGCGAAGATGTTTTCAAATTCTTTGTAGGCGCTTGCCATCAGTTTGCGCTGTTCCTGGCGCAGTTCGTTGAGCTTGCGGTCGTGCTCGTCATTGAGCGCTTGGAGCGCCTTCTGGTGCTGTTCATTTTGCGCGGCGAGGGCGCGCTGCATCTCCTCGTCTCGCGTATGCAGGGCCAGGACATGGGCCTCTGTCATCGCACCAATTTCCAGACGCAGGCTGTCTGCATCCGCGTGGTAATGCCAAATGCCATAGCCGAGTGATAAGAAGACGAGAATGAGGGCGATTTTGCGAGCGTTCATGATGGTTTGGGAAGGAGTCCTTTGTGGGAGAGCTGGAAGCAAGGGAGATTCAAAGTGGTGGTGAAAATCTTTCACAGTGGGCTGGTGCCACCCTGGGCCACCCAGGCTGCTTTTTCCAATCCTTGGCATATTCTCCCGATTCATGAGAATGACTCTAGCAAGTATGTATCGGGAATCGCTTGCCAAACGACTGCTTCAACTATGGTGCATGGCGTATGAAGATTAGACTTATGACCTCCTGCAACCACATCGAGTCTCTGGAACCCCGCCTGGCTCCAGCCGGGACTGTACTGCTGACCACCGCCAACGGCATCCTGACGATCACGGGTGACACCGATGACAACTCCATCAGCATCACCGATAACCCGTCCACGCAGAACTGGGACATTGATGACCCACTGAGCGGCACGACCTTCAAGCTGAACGGCGTGACACAGGTTGGCCCGTTCAGCGTCGCAGCGCAGACTAGCATCAAGGCCGTGCTGGGGGATGGATCGGACCGCATTGACATCATCGCCTCGGCAGCGCCCAGCGGTATGAATCTGACTGGCGCGCTGAGCATCAGCACTGGCAAAGGTCACGATGTCGTCAATCTCGGCAATGCCGCCGCACAGCAACTGCTGGTGGGCGGTGCGACCACGCTGGACCTGGGCGAGGGTGATGACGCGGTACTCGTTGAGGGCAGTGCTGTCTTCTCCGGTCTGGTGGACATCAAGGCGGGTGCGGGAAATGACGCGGTGGAGTTTGTCGGCTTTGGTTTGGGCGGCACGGAGCACACTCTGCTCAGGGGGCTGAATGTGGACATGGGGGCGGGAGTGGATATCTTCCGCGTGGTCAGCCATCTGTTCGATGTGCAGGGCACGGTGAACATCAAGGGCGCGGGGCAGACCGGTAGCACGCAAACGGTCAGCCTTTCCCCAGACGTGGGCACCATTGATGGAGCGGCATCCATCTCCTTCACCGCAGGAAATCTTGCTTTCACCCTCACCTCCGACTCGACAGACGAGTTCACCTTTGGCGCAGGACTGACAGTGACGGGAGCTGCCGGTAATGATAGCCTTAACATCAGCGGCAGTGTGGAGATCGTAGGCGCACTCAATGTGGACTTCAAGGACGGCACCAATGCGTTCCTGGTGAACACGAATGCAGATCTGACGGCGGCCAACTTTACGCTCAAGGGCGGCACGGGGACGGATAGTCTGAGCATGGCTGACGGATCCTCCCTCGGCCTGACCGGGGCTTTCACTCTGACTCTTGGAGCTGGGGACAACGTCGTGCTGGCTAATCTTGGCACGAGTATCTTCGCCACATCCTTGAGCCTCACCACCCTCGGTGGTGCGGATGAGTTTATCTTTGCTGGCACGGATCTATTTGTGCCGGGTGCTTTCTCCCTGAATCTCGGTGCAGGGGCCAATGAGGTGGATATCTTGGCAAGCGCTGGCTTCTCCGTCGGCGGCAACTTGGCGATCACGACGACCACCGGCCTTGACGTAGTTAACATCAACTGCCCGGAATTCTTTGTGGCAGGCAGCGTGAGCCTAAACCTCGGCGGCGGCAACAACACGACTGAAATCACGAATAGCGATATTTATGTCGGCGGCAGTTTTGTTTACACTGGTGGGGCGGGCAATGATGAGTTCACAGTGAATGGTGGCAACCTCACCGTGCGGCGCACATTGCAGCTATCCTCCGGTGATGACGGCAGCAATCCCTTCGAAATCACACCAAACACTGGCCTGTTTGGTTCTCTCATCTTCACCGGCGGTAAGGACACGGACACCTTCCGCCTGGGCGACTACCTGGATACCGACACCAGCACCATCACCATCGTGGGGACCGCCATGATCAACATGGGCGTTGACCAGAACACCTGCATTATCGGCGACACCACGGTGCGGGGTGCCTTCACTTTCAATTCCACGACGCCCGCGCTGCTCAGTGACTCACTCACCTTCGATGAATCCACCCTCAACGGCACCGTCCTGGTCAACATGGGGGCTGGTGGCTCGATTGTAAGCGTGGAGGACAGTCTTTTCCGGGGCAATGTGACCATCAATACCGGTGCGGGAGCGGATTTGGTGAGTCTGGACTCCCAGGCGCTCACCGTCAGTGCTAGCAGTTGGCTAGGCGTGGTGCGGATCAACACTGGCGCGGGCATTGACACGGTCAATCTCGGTGCCAACCCGGTCGTGGCCAATGCCTCCAACCTGTTCTACCAAAAGGTGTATGTGGATGGTGGCACTGAGGCGGACACGCTTGTCAACGGCGGCAACACCTTCTTTGCCGTAGGCTCGCCTTTCCTCACGAGCATCGCGTGAAGATGACACAGATGCCGGGCTTTTGACAAAAAGGCTCGGCATCCCTCCTTTAACACGCGCCCATGACCCGCCTAGTGCGCTGCCTCCTCTCCCTGGTGCTCGCCATCACGGCACAGGCCGCACCGAGTCCAAACGTGCTTTTCATCTTTTACGACGCTCTGCGCCCTGCTGTCCAGGGCTGCTTCTATGCCACGGCCAATATTGGCAAATATCACATGGGCGAGGAGAACGACTCTGTTATAGGTTCCTGATGGCTAGCACTCTCTTTGGAAGACTCATCCTCCGCCCCATGCGCGCCAACCTGTTGCGCACTGCGCTGTCCATCCTCGGGGTGGCGCTGGGGGTGGCGGTGATGTTGGCGATCCAGCTCGCCAATCAGGGATCCCTACGCAGCTTCAGCGCTGCGCTGGATGCTGTCTCGGGAAAAGCGGCGCTAGAAATCACCTGCCCGCCGCTGGGAGTAGAGGAGCGGCTTTTCGCTGAGATGGGCTGGCTGCGGCGTCATGGCATCGCCACACCGGTGATCGAGGCGGATGTGATGGCACGGCTGTCTGGCGGAATGGAGATGCTGCACGTCATCGGCATTGATGCGCTGCGGGATCCAGCGCTGCGGGATTATGCGGTGGGTGGTCAGGCGACCACCACGGGCATGGAGTTGATAGCTTTTCTCAGCGCGCCGGAGACGATGCTGGTGACGCGATCCTTTGCGGGCAAGCACGGACTCAAAGCAGGGCAGAGCTTTGAGATCATCATCGGAGACCGGACGCAGGTGATGAAAGTCGTGGGCATCATCGGCGGCGATGAGACGGGTGGCAAAATGCGCTCGGCTCTGGCTACGCACTCCATCGGCATTATGGACATCGCGAATGCACAGCTGGTACTAGGCAGGATGGGCCGCGTGGACCGGATCGAGGTGCGGCTGCATGACGATGTAGCGGTGGACAAGGCGGAGGCCGAGATGCGGCAGAGCCTGCCTGCCGGGCTGACGCTCCAGCGCCCGCAACGGCGCAGCGCTGCAGTGGAGAAGATGCTGGCGGCCTTTCACTTCAATCTCACCATGCTCTCCGGCATCGCGCTCGTGGTGGGGCTGTTTTTGATCTACAACACGGTCTCGGTGGCAGTGATGACGCGGCGCGGTGAGATCGGCATGCTGCGCACGCTGGGTACGACACGCGGCCAGGTACTGCGTTTGTTTCTTGGCGAGGCGCTGGTGCTCGGACTGGCCGGGGCCGTGCTCGGTGTGCCGCTGGCGAAACTGATGGCGGAGGGTGCCATCGCGCTGACTTCGACAACAGTGGACACGCTCTATGTCGCCACGGCCGCGCAGGTACCTGCGCTGACGCTCGTGCATTGGCTCGCGGGTCTGGGGATCGCCGTGCCGCTGTCACTCATGGCAGCGGCCTTGCCCGCGCTGGAGGCGGCCCGCGTCCCGCCTGTGGAGGCAGTGCGCGGTAGCGGAAGGCGTGAGCCTTCCGCTGTCTTGGTGGGGGTGGACATCTCTTGGCCTGCGGCGGCACGCTCACGCCTGCCGCTACAGGGGGCGTTACTGCCAATCATCTTCATGATCGCGGGCTACATCGCCGCACAGCAGCAGCCTGTGTTGGAGCTGCCGTTGTGGGGTTATGTCTCGGCGTTTTGCGCGATCCTTGCGGCAACGTTTGCCGTGCCACTGGCGCTGGGATTCATCGCGCGGGTGATGCGGCCGCTGCTGGTGCGAATGTTTGGTATCGAGGGGCGATTGGCCACCTCACAGATCCGGGCCTCCACACAGCGGCTTTCAATCTCGGTCGCCGCTTTGACCGTGGCGCTAGCGCTGACGGTGGCCATCGCCGTCATGGTGGGGAGCTTCCGGCAGACTGTGCTGTATTGGGTGGACCAAACGATGGGGGCAGACCTGTATGTGCGGCCCGGCACGCCCCCGCGCAGCCAGAGTCCGCCCACCTTTTCAGAGGAGACGATCCGCATCCTACGCGCGCATCCAGCGGTGCTGGCCTTTGACGGCTATCGTGCGATGGACCTGCCATTCAAAGACCGCGTGGTGAAGCTGGGGACGGGCGACTTTGACGTGCAACTCCGGCATGGCCGCATCGCCCTGAAAACAGCGGGTGATGCCAAAGCGATGCTACGGGCCGCGAAGGAGCACGGAGAGGTCTTCGTCTCGGAAAGTTTCGCGTTGCGCTTCAGGATGCGTGAGGGGGATGCGATCACGCTGCCGACGCCGAGGGGAGAACGGCAGTTCCGCATCGCGGCGCAGTTCTACGACTACTCGAACGACAGCGGCACGATCACGATGGACCAATCATTGTTTGAAACTTGGTTCGGCGAGAGCAGGCCCACGCACATCGCCATGTATCTGAATCCCGGCTCAGATGCGGAGGCGGTGCGTGCAGAGATGATGCAGCGGCTCAATGGCCGGGGCTTTGTAGCCATCTTCACCAATGCGGGGCTGCGTGCCGAGGTATTGCGCATCTTTGACGCCACCTTTGCCATCACCTGGGCGCTGGAAATCATCGCCGTGCTGGTGGCGATGGCGGGCGTGGCGGCAACGATGCTGACGCTGGTGCTGGAGCGGCGGGAGGAGATTCGCCTGCTGCGCATCGCCGGTGCGGATGTGGGGCAGGTGAGGCGGACGATTGTGTTGGAGTCAGGCATCCTCGGCGTGGTGAGCCAGGGTCTGGGGTTTATCGTAGGCGTGCTGCTTTCGCTCGTGCTCATTCATGTGGTCAATCCACAGAGCTTTGGCTGGAGCATCCAATTTCACACGCCCTGGACATTCCTCATCGGCTCCAGCGTGCTTACGGTGATGGCGACGATGGTGGCAGGTCTCTACCCGGCTTGGCGGGCGACACGCGGCGCGGGTTTGGTGCTGATGGTTCTATGGGCTTCACAAGCTACCGCACAGGAATGGAAGCCTGCGTTGCCGAACTATGAGTATGCTTTCCCGCGCGATCACGGCCAGCACCCGGAGCACAAGATCGAATGGTGGTACTTTACCGGCAATGTGACGACGCAGGAGGGGCGGCGCTTTGGCTATCAGCTCACTTTTTTCCGCATCGGCGCGGCGGCAAAGACGTCCGTGGAGTCGCCGTGGGCGCTGCGGGATGTGTGGATGGCGCACCTCGCCGTGAGCGATCTCGCGGGTGGGAAGTATCATCATGCCGACCGCCTAAATCGTGCCGGACCCGGACTCGCAGGCGCGAGCGTGGAGCGCGTGTGGAATGAGGATTGGGAATGTAAAACGAGCTTGCCAACTCGTTCTGACCGAGTTGGAAAACTCGGTTTACACGCTGCCGACCGTGACTTCGCGCTCGAACTGGAACTTGAGATCGGCAAGACACCCGTCATTCACGGCCAGAACGGCATCAGCCAAAAAGGCATGACGCCGGGGAACGCCAGCCACTACTACTCGCTGACCCGAATGCCCACACGCGGGACGATCACGGTGGGTGGACAGGCTTTCCAGGTCACGGGCACTAGCTGGATGGATCACGAGTTTGGCACCAGTTTTCTGGAGAAAGGCACACAGGGCTGGGACTGGTTCAGCGCGCAGCTCAGCGATGGGAGTGAACTGATGCTTTTCCAGCTTCGCGGTGGCAGCCCGAACTCAAATGCTGGCACGCTGATCAGGTCGGACGGTACGGTCATTGCCCTGACGGCGGCGGATTTCAAACTGACGCCGGGCACTGTCTGGAAGTCACCGTCTGGCGCGGCCTATCCCCTGGCCTGGCAGATCGCGATTCCGGCGCATGAGATCGTGCTCGACTGCAAGGCGGCAATGCCCGCGCAGGAGTTTACGGCGGACTCGACGCCGGGACTCAGCTACTGGGAAGGCGCGGTGGACTACAGCGGCAGCGTCAAAGGTGCAGCAATCACAGGTCATGGGTACCTGGAGATGACTGGCTACAGCGGGCAGGCGATGAGCGTGTGGTTTGGCGCGGGACCGTAAATGGCAGATCACGGCACCATCTCCACCCGCACCTCCACCGCCGCGCTGCGTCCGTGATCGTCGAGCACCTGCACGCGCCATTTGCCGACAGAGGCGGGCCACATCACAGCTTTAGCAGGATCACTAGCTCCGAGGAAGCGTGAACCTGCAAACCAGAACACACGGCTAACTCCTGGCGCAGTGTCAGCACGCAGAGGGATCGTCTGACGCTTCACATCGGAGGCTTGCAGGGTGTAAACCAGCGCTGCGCTTGGAGACACGATCTCGGGAACATCTGCACGATCAGCGGTGGCAAGAGACTCTGCACTTGGCTCCATTGCTGGCGGTGTTTTGCGCGGTACTCCTGCCAGACGAAACATCTCCAGCAAGTCCGGCGGCCAGAACTCATAGACCTCGCGCTTCAAATCACGACGACTATCGTCACGCACTACGCGCAGTCCGCTCGCGGCATCCAGCAAGACCACGCGATGAATATCACACGGCGTGATCGGCGATACTCCCGGAGTGAAACCGCCCTGCACACGATGCTGGCAGTGCGGCATCGGCAACTGCCCTGACACGGCGCACAGTTCCACCTGCTCGATGCCTAGAGGCGGAATATCTCGCTTCATCGGAAGCCGCAGATGCCGAAATGTCTCGAACAGCAAAGGCGCGGCGCATTCGCGAGCGATGAAAGCGGGGTTCGCCTTGCCGCTGAAATTTCCGATCCAGACGACCAGCACAAACTCGCCACGAATCCCCGCTGCCCAGGCATCTCGAAAACCATGCGAGGTGCCCGTCTTCCACGTCACCGCTGGATCATCCAGCGCAGGCTCGCCCTCCCGAGTGCGCAGCATCTCACGCGTCAAATAACGCGCCTCCGTGGTGAGCAGCGGGCTGAAATGAGCATCAGTTGCGCTGGAGACGTACCTCAGTCTTCGCGCACAGCCATCATCCGCCAGCAGCGCATACAGTCCGGCTAGTTCTTCCATTGACACTTCACCACCGCCCAAAGGCAGTGCCAGACCATAAAACTCCGCAGGCCTTGGCAGCGCGACGCCTGCGTCCTTGAGAAAGCCGTACAAGCCAGGCGCGGCCAGCCTTTGCGCCAGAGTGACCGCAGGAATGTTCCGGCTGTGATAGAGCGCGTCCTGCGCAGAGATCGGCCCTGCGAAGTTCCGGTCAAAGTTTTCCGGATTGTAGCTGCCAAAGGTCGTGCGCCCGTCGCGCAACAAACTGTGCGGATGAATCAGTCCCTGCTGCATTGCCAGCGCATAAATAAACGGCTTCAAGGCGGAACCGGGCGAGCGCCGCGCCTGCACGCCATCAACCTGGCCCTGGATCGTGGCATCCAGAAAACAGCTCGATCCCACATAGGCCAGCACTTCACGCGTCGGCGCATGAACGAGCAACGCGCAAGCATTGGTGATGCCCACCTCACGTTTGCGGGCGACGTAGTCATTCACTGCCTGCTCCGTGAGACGTTGCCTGCCAGCATCCAGCAGACAGCGCACAGGAATACCCGAGGTGAGGCGGTCCACCGCTGGTTTCTCGACAAACAAACGCCGCGCCAGATGCGGAGCCTCGCGCGGCACTGGCTGCAACTGCCGCAAGGTAAACGCCGCATCCAGCGGATCCGCAGGCACTCCACGCTCCACACGCAAGCGCTCCCACAACCGATGCTGCGCCGCTGCGAGACTCGCATTGTTTCCAACAATACGCGGACGCCGATTTGTCGGGCTTTGCGGCAGCACCGCCAGCGCCACCGACTCCCGCTTCGTTAGTTCGCTTGCAGCTTTGCCGCACCACAGCAGGCTCGCTGCACCCACGCCCTCCACATTGCCGCCATAGGGTGCCTGGTTTAGGTAAGCTTCAAAGATCGCGCCCTTCGTGTAATGCCGCTCCATCTGCACCGCACGAAACATCTGCACCAGCTTTCCCCACGGCGACCGTGTGTGCAGACCGTAACGCAGCCGTGCGAGCTGCATCGTGATCGTCGAGCCGCCGCCACGCGCGGAACCTGACACCACGCCCCACGCCGCGCGCACAAGTGACAGCGGATTCACGCCCGGATGCTGATAAAAATGCCGGTCTTCAAGTGTCAGCGTCGCCTCGACCAAAGACACGCTGATCTCATCCAGCGGCGTGAACCGGCGATACTTGCCATCTGGCGTCAGCACCAGATGCAGTAGCCGACCGTCGCGATCCTCCAGCGTGCGGGAAAAGCGAAACTCCTGCGGATACAGCTCTGGCTTTGGCAGAATGAGCCACAGCAAGCCCGCAAACACCAACACCGCAGAGACTCGAAGAACGTAGAGACGTAAAATCCTGCCTCGGCGTTCTCCCCATCTTTGTGGTGCTAAATTCATGGCATCAATCATCCGGCCTCATCTTGTTGTCGTGACGGCGATAGATGCGGAAATTCTCATTTAGTGTGAAGATCATGCCGCCCTTGTGCAGTTCCGCCAGACGAACGAGGCAGGCATCCGCGAGCGACATGGGCCAGTCACGGTAACGCTGCATAAGCATCCGCAAGTCCGATGCTTGATCCTCAATTTCCAGCGCAATACGGACTACCCCACGCACCAGCGTTGCGCGCACCAGGGACGACTTTGTCATGCGGCGCTGACGACTTTCCTGGTCCAGTCGCAGCAGCAGCGGATCGGGCAGTTTGAGGGAAAGTGTGCTCATAAGATTGAGATGATAATCCAGCTACAGGCCATTCTCTCCGGCAATATGCAGTTCCAAGATAACGCCCTTCACCACTCACCCACCAGTAGTCCTTGAGCACCCCTGAAGTTTTCAAAAAAAGCTTCAGCACGGACAGCCGCACTCATCAAAACCGCTTCCTGGAGTGCCCTCTAATACTTTTCGACTATTTAGCAGAGCACCAGATTGCAGGATGATGCGCTTGTTACCCGCCTTTCCGACCCCGCCATGAAACACCTCACTCTCCTCTGTCTCTGCGCCGTCACCGCCGCGCACGCACAGCTCGACACCAACTCCAACCAGCAGAGTGACATCTGGGAGACCGAGTATGGCGCGCTGAACCTTTCTGCACTCGCCGACACTGACCGCGACGGCTTTTCCAACACTATCGAAAGCATCGCGGGCACGAATCCCCTTGATCCCACCTCCTACCCCAAGACCGAACTGGCTCCGGGCGCGTCTGGCGAGGTGAACCTCATCTGGCCCAGCGAGGCGGGCAAAAGCTACGCCATCTACGGCAGTCCGGACCTGAACCCGGCGAACTTCACCTTGCTCGGCACGGTCATGGGTGATGGCGCTTCGATCCTCGAATCTCTGGCCACGAACGGGCAAAGCAGATGGTTCTTCAAACTCGATGCGCTGGATGTCGATAGCGATGGAGACGGCCTGACGAACTGGGAGGAGATCAAAATCGGCTTCAATCCTTTCCTCAACCGCACGGACCGCAACGACAGCGCCGCCGATCTCAGTCGTGTACAGACCACGCTAAACGCTAGCAGCACACTCACCGTGGGACTTGTGGACGGCGACATGCGAGAAGACTGGCCGGACAAGGGCGTCATCGCCATTCGTCGCAGTGGTGGGCTGAAGCCATTGTGGGTGAATGTCACCTTCACTGGAGGTGCCACGCGCAATGCCGACTACACCACAAGTAACTCTGGTAATAACGTCTATCTACCCTTCGGAGCACGAGAGACTTGGGTGGAGCTTGCTCCCATCAGCGATGGCGATGTGGAAGGCACCGAGAGCATCACCGTCGCCATCACCACAGGCACGGGCTACACCCTCGGCAGCATCACCAGTGCTAACGCCACACTTGGAGATGCCTCATCGCAGCCGTCGGCGAAAGAAGCCGCACGCTTCCTCATCCAGGCAGCCTTTGGCCCTGACCAGGACAGCAACGATGCCGACGCCACGCCAGAGAATGTTGAGGAAGTGGTGGCGCTCGGTATCGAAGGCTGGATCAACGATCAGTTCACTCGTCCGCTCGGCCTCATCCAGCCCTACACCGAATGGCTGGCACAGTATGGCAATGGCTTGCAGATCTTTGGTAACTATAAGCAGCACTCCTTTTGGCGGCGTGCCATGGACTCGCCCAAGTTGCGGCCAGATAGTGTGAGCGATCAACTGCCGGATCCCCTTCGTCAGCGAGTCGCTTTTGCGCTCAGTGAGATCCTCGTTACTTCGGATCGGCCAGAGTCACTCGCCGTCGATCAGGTCGGCATGGCAAATTACTATGACATCTTTGTTCAGCATGGCTTTGGGAACTACTTCGACATCCTCAAGAAGGTGGCACTGCATCCCGTGATGGGCGTTTACCTCAGCCATCTCGGCAATCAAAAAGCCAATCCTGCATTGAACCTTCATCCAGATGAGAACTTCGCTCGTGAGATCATGCAGCTCTTCAGCATCGGCCTCTGGGAATTGAACACCAACGGTACACGGAAGACATTTCCGCTCGGCCATCCTCATGCTGGCGACCCGATACCCACCTACAGCAATGCGGACATCACAGAGCTAGCGCGAGTCTTCACCGGCCTCACCTGGCCTGACAGCATCGGCTTCAACCCCAACAACCTTGCTTATGGAGATCGCCTAAATCCCATGAAGTGCTGGGACACCTATCACGACTGTGATGCCAAGACGCTGCTCGGCGGCTTCGCCGTACCCGCCCGCACCGCAAGCCCTGGCAACACCGGCACCGCAGGCTTGGCCGACGTGCATGATGCAGTGACGAATCTCTTCAATCACCCCAACGTCGGTCCCTTCATAGGCAAGCTGCTCATTCAAAGACTCGTCTGCTCCAATCCCAGCCCAGCCTACATCCAGCGTGTGGCAGAAGCCTTCAATGGCACGAATCCGCTCGGACCTCGTGGCGATATGAAGACCACCATTAAATCCATCCTCATGGACCCCGAAGCCCGCGACCCGAGCTACATGGACGCACCCTTTGCAGGCAAACTGCGCGAGCCTTTCTTGCGAGTGGTGAACCTAGCGAGAGCCTTCAATGCAGCCTCCACCTCCGGCCACTATCCGCTGGATCAATTCGTCACCGATCATCTCCAAGACCCGATGAACTCGCCCAGTGTCTTCAACTTCTTCCTGCCAGCCCACAGCCCACCGGGCATCATCACCAAGACAGGTCATGTAGCGCCTGAGTTTCAAATCTTGAATGCCAGTAGCGCCATCACCGGAGCGAACTACTTCATGAACACACTGAGCACCAATAGCCTGCACCGCTTCGGCAATGGCACCGCAGCCTACAACGTACGGATGAACCTTGATCCTGAACTCAGCATGATCGTCCCCGCTGCCAACATCAATCAAGACGAACCCAGCGTGAGCAATCTCATCGAGAGCGATGCTCTCATCCGCCGACTTGATCTCACCCTCATGGGCGGCACCATGAGCCCGCGCCTCTTCCAAACGATCCGCGAGTCCATCGAACGCATCCGGCCACCGAACCATAGCTGGCGTTGGCATCGCGAACGCCTCCGGCTCGCCACCAACCTCGTCGTCTCGTCTGCTGAGTTTAATGTGATGAGGTGAGCTTCATTCGAGGATTTTTAACTCATTCAGCACTCAACAATCATCACTTTCATGATCACCTCCTTCTCACCCACACGGCGTCAGTTCCTCGGCCAGGCAAGCTGCGCCGCTGTCAGCTCCATTCCTGTCTTGAACACGCTGCTGAATCTATCCATCACGGAAAAACTCGCCGCCGTTACCGCCCCAGCAAACGGCGAGTATCGCGCGCTTGTCTGCCTCTTCCTCTCCGGCGGCAACGACAGCTACAACATGCTCGTGCCGCGTGAAGCCTCGGCGTATGCTCAATATCAAGCTTCACGCTCGAATCTTGCTCTGGCTCCAGCATCACTCATCGACATCAATCCCATCGGCCTGCCGAACTATGCGGTGCATTCGGGCATGCCAGAGGTGGCAAGCCTGTTTCAGGCGGGTAAGCTAGCCTTTGTCTCAAACGTCGGCACGCTCATTGAGCGAGTGCAAAACCGCACACAGGTGAACACACTGGCCAAGCGACTACCGCTTGGCCTCTACTCGCACTCTGATCAGATTGAGCAATGGCAGACCAGCCTGCCGCATCAGCGCTCTGGCATTGGTTGGGCAGGGCGTGTAGCGGATCTCTTGCAGGAACTCAATGCCAATCAATCTGTGCCCATGAATGTCTCGCTTGATGGAGGTAATGTCTGGCAAACCGGAAACGACGTAGCGGAGTATGCCATCACCACAGGAGGCGCAGTGGCACTGCAAAATTACCGCTTTAGCTGGCAGTCATCGGATGCTCTAAACCAAGCTTTTAGCCAAGGTGTTGATAGCCAATTGGCGCAGCAATACTCAAACGCTCTTATGCAGACTTTCAACACGCGGAAGAAGTCGGCACTGGATGCCTACAACGCCTTCACCACGGCGACCTCAGCAGCACTGCCAAGCGGCGTGACCTTCCCTTCCACATACGTCGGCTCACGTTTGCAGATGATTGCCAAGGCCATCCAAGGTCACGCCAATGCCACCCTCGGAGCTGTGCGTCAGACCTTCTTCATCAACTGGGGCGGTTGGGACCACCACAGCGGCGTGCTCGGCTTTCAAGCCAGCATGCTGCCTCAAGTCAGCGCTGGCATTGGATCTTTCTACAGCGCTCTTGTGGCCATGGGACTGGAAAACAAAGTCACCCTATTCACTGCTTCCGACTTCGGACGCACCCTCACCAGCAACGGCCAAGGCAGCGACCATGCCTGGGGCGGCAATCAGATCGTCATGGGCGGCAGCGTCATCGGTAAAAAAATCTACGGCCAGTATCCAAACCTAGCCCTCAATCCACAAAGCGGCCCCGAACTGAACCCGCTAGACACCGGCAGTGGCCGTCTCATCCCGACGACGAGCTGCGACGAGTTCTTCGCCGAACTCGCCCTCTGGCTCGGTGTCTCCCCCACCGATCTGCCTCTCGTCTTCCCTAACATTGGCGAATTTTACAGCCCTGGCAGTGCATCACCGCCGCTGGGCTTCATGGTCTAATGAGCAGTCTCTGATCTGGCAGTCAACCCTTCGCTTTAGCAAGTGGCTACCCCGCATGGATTCGAACCATGAACGAGAGATCCAAAATCTCCTGTGTTACCATTACACCACGGGGTAAAGCGGTGAGGGCCGAGAGAATACGGGGTAACGTCCGCCTTGCAACCGGCAGGGAGAGTTTTTTCAGTCCCCAATTGTCAGTTCATGGCGATTCACGCGCCTCACTTCACCTGCCAGTGCTCGTCAAAAAAGTCCGCCGCGACCACCTTCCCAGCGCTCTCTGCAGTCGGCGGCTGGGTGATGTCCAGGATGGCCCAGTCTGGGAGCTTCGGGTTTTGCAGGGAGTTTGTCCGGTCATGCGCCTCGCGGAAGGTGAGGCCGGAGTTGAGGATGACGGAGGGATTCCCACCCCATGTCTGCTCGGGGCCACGGTTTTTCCAAGGCTGCGCCATGACGAGCACTTGATGGGTCGCATCGAATTCCTGGGGGCCGACACGGATGGTTTTTTCCGTCCACTGACACGGTAGCGGCTTCTTCATCCGTGGATAGAAAGGCAGCTCGCTGGGGGCAGTCAGCCACTTGGCCATGAAGGAATTCGAAGCCGGGGTGCCCCAAAGCACGATGCTTTCGAACCGACCAAAGCCAGGGCCTATCAGCTTCTCATTCTCATATGTCGCGACGATGGGATCACCGCGCATCAGACTGCGCCAGCGCTGGATGAAGTGCTCACTCTCCAGCTTAACCCAGGCATCGACCTTCGGATTGCCAGAGGATTTGTCTGGTAGCACGACGACGAAGCGGTTGAGAAAGCCGTCCTCAATGGAACTGCCGCCTGCCTTTTTTAATTTGAGGGCAGCTTCGCTATCATTCACGCAGAACCATTTTCCGCTAAACTTGGTGAAGGTGAATTCTCTGGAGGAAGTGGAGTAGTTCCTCGGCTCGCGCACGGTCTGGCCGTCAATGATCACGATGCCATCATTGAGCTTGAGGTCATCGCCATCCAGCCAGAGCGCGGCGGTGTTGGTGGTTTTGATCTCGATGCGCTTGCCGCCATCCACCTGCTCTGCCTCAATGCGAGAGTCTTCGAAAGGTTTCTCCGCCTGGAGCAGGGTGAGCCAGAACATCTTCGTGTAGCGCTGGGAGCGCGTCTGCAGCACGACCTTCTTTGGCAGCGGATCGCGGCCTTTCTCCACTGCCTTCTCGATTAGTTCCTGCACTTCCTTGATGACCTCGGGATGATACTTGTGCCCCATGCCGGGGCCGATGAGGTGCGGGCGGGTGATGCCTTCCTTCGCCAGCACTTCGGTCATGTATTCGGCGCTGTCGCGCTGGCTGTCGGTCTCGCCACTGTAACTGATGAGCGGGACGTTCATGAAGTTCCGCGCATAAGGCGGCACGTCATAGACATTCCAGAGTGTCTGCTCATACCAGGGCGGCATCTTCTCCGGCGTCAGCTTCTGGTAGCGCTTCACGTCCACGAACCCAGCGCCAGTATGCACGCAAGCCCATTGATCCGCATAGTGCGCTCCCATGTGCCACGCGCCTGCGCCGCCCATGCTGAATCCAGCAAGAGCGATGCGGTTCTCGTCCACGTTGAAGCGATACCTGGCGTCATCGCGCGCCTCGAAGACATCCGTCTCACCCGCAGACTTCCAGCCGTTGCAGTAGCGGCCAAAGGGATGGATGACGATGGTGCCTTTCGGCTGTAACTGGCCGGGCTTCTTCGCCACGAGGCGGCTGTAAACGAAGTGCAGGTCCGTGGCCGTATCGCCACGACCGTGCAGCCATATCCACATGGGCACGGGCTTTTTGTCACCACCCCATTCGAGTCCTTCCGGCACTTCGACGCCGTAGGGCTGCGGGCTGTCGTCAATCTTCGAGTAAAACCCCAATACCTTCTGGCCGCTGCCTTGCATCCACGGTGTCTTGTTTTCCTTTAATGAGGCGACGCGCTTCTTCGCTTCTTCGAGCAGCGTCGTGGCCTTCTTCACGCCGTCCTCGGGCTTCTTGTCATACCACTCGTCGAAGTCCAGGGCATAGCGTACGGCTTTGAGGAAGATGGCAGCGTCGGCGGCGCGCGGGTGCTGCTTCACGGACTGGAACTCCTGTGTCACGGCAGACAGCTCCTTTTCCAGCAATGTTTCCTGTTCGGCGGAAAGTGCAGCCGTGGGCTTCGGCGGCAGGCTGCCTTTGAAGGAAGCAGTAGCACCATCCGGGCGCAGTTGGGCAGTGGCAGTGAGAATGGCGAGGGAGTAAAAGGAGAGGATGAGCTTCATGGAATGTGATGTTCTGTAGTCCCGGCTTTAGCCGGAACAAAGGCCGACAGATAAAACACACGCATGACCGGCTAAAGCCGGGACTACAAACGCTTGCCGGAAGAAACGGACGTGCCAGGGCGTTCTTGTGCAGCCTGTAGATATTCCCTGCCATGAAGCTCACAACCATCCTCGCCTTTCTCGTCTTTTGCCTCAGCGCCCGCGCTGTCACCTTTACCCTGGAGAAGTCCCCCACTGGCGGTGCCATCGTGAAAATTGATGGGAAATTCTTTACCGAGCTGGTCGCCGACCAGGCCAACAAGACCTATCTTTGGCCGATCATCGGCCCCGGCGGCCAGACGATGACCCGCGCTTATCCGATGAAGAAGGTTGAGGGCGAACAGCACGACCATACCCACCACCGCGGCCTATGCTTTGGCCACGAAAACATCGGCGGTTACGATACCTGGGCGGAGCGCGCCACCTTCGGCGAGAGCGCCAAGACCTCCGAACGCATCAGCCACCTGGGCGCGATCAAACTGCGCGAGATCACAGAAATGAAGGGCGGCGAGACGGGCGTGCTAGTTACCGTGTCTGACTATGTAGATGCAGCGGGCAAGAAGACGCTGGAGGAAGTGCGCCGCTACACTTTTGCCGTGAAGGATGAGACGCGCGTCATTGACGTGGATATTGATTTGATCGCCACGGAGGGGGACACGCTGGTGGATGACAAAAAGGACGCTGGCATCAGCATTCGCGTGCCGACGAGCATGGCCGTGGACATCGAGAAAGGAAAGAAAGGCACCGGCAAGATCATCAACAGCGAAGGCCAGACCGATGCCGATGCCTGGGGCAAGCGTGCGGCTTGGTGCGACTATCACGGCATGGTCGAGGGCAGTCATGTCGGTGTAGCGATGCTCAATCACCCCAGCAGCTTCCGTTTCCCCACCCCCTGGCATGTGCGCACTTACGGGCTATTCACCGCAAACGCTTTTGGCCTGAAAGACCTGAAAGTCAGCACGGAGAGCGGCGCAATGACCCTGAAGATGGGCGAGAAGATCACCCTGCGCCACCGCTTCATCTTCCACTTTGGAGATGAGCAGCAGGCGAAAATCTCAGATGCCTTCGCCGAATACGAGCGGCATCCCTGATTTTCGCATTCATCCTCCGCTCTGTTTTGCAAGGTCCATCTGCTAGATTGGCAGCGGCACGGCGATGGCTTTGCTGACACAAGCAGTGCTGGGCTTCAGCCTGCACAAGCACCCATGATGCTCCGCCGCTTGGTTCGAGCAGCACACGAGCGCCGCGATGGTGAAGATCATCTACCACTTCAAGACAGATAAGATCGCCGACGAGTATGCCGTGGCTGCGGATTGGTGAGGGGGATGAGAGGCGCGGCAGCGGCCCGGAGTGCGGTGGCAGTGCCTGAAGGGGAGGCGACACCGCTCCTGTCGAAGCGGGTGATGTGCGAATGGCGATAGAATCCTGTGACAAGTACAAGCGAGGTTTTGTCCCTCCGGCGGTGGATTCTCGGACTGCAGAGTCTCTCAGCCTAACGAGAGCGGTGTCGCCGATGCCGGGTGGCCCCGGGCATCTCTGCCGCCGCACTCCGGGACGCTTCGCGACATTTGCAGCCCAAATGCATCATTTTGCGCCATTTTGGCCCTATTTGGACCCGCAGACCCCATCCTGGCCGAGCCGGAAGGGGTCTGCGGAATGAAATACCCCCTCCGGCTGGAGCCGGAAGGGGTCTGCGGGATGAAAGAGGGCTTCCGGCTGGAGCCGGAAGGGGAGGTTCATTTGAAAGAGGGACTCCGGCTGGAGCGGGAGCGGGTCTTTGGAATGGGCGGGGGACTCCCAGAGCAGCTTTACGCGGCCTTCTTGCCCTTCTTTTTCTTCTTGCCGGGCTTCTTACCACCGCCGGTGTCGGTTTTGCCTGTGGCTGGGTTGAGGTCGGCGAGCACGGCGGTAAGGCGGGCACGAGCGGCTTTGCTGGTTTCGGTGTCATCCGCTGCGGCGACTGGTTTTTCGACGAAGGGGGCATCGCTCATGTCGAAAAGTTCGCCGCTTTCGTTCATTTTCCAGCCCTGCTCGCGAACGAACCATTTGTTGCCAAGCTGCACATAGGCCCATTCACGCGGCGTGCCCTTCTCACCGCGCAATTGACGCGCGAGGCTGATGCCGTCAATTTTCACGCCTTCGGGCAGTTTGCCGCCGGCGAGTTCGACGAAGGTGGGGAGCTGATCGGCGATGCTGAGGATGTCGGTGCTCACCGCGCCCGCTGGTGTCACGCCGGGCCAACTGGCGATGTAGGGCACGCGGGAGCCGCCTTCGAGCATGGAGGCTTTTTTCCCGTTGATCATGCGGCCGCCGATGGTGCTGGGATAGTTGAGCGCGGTGCCGTTGTCGGCGGAGAAGATGACGAGCGTTTTCTCCCGCAGGCCGAGTTTTTCCAGCTCAGCGACAATGCCGCCGACCTGCTTGTCCATGTAGGCAATGTTGTCCTCGTAGAGATCGCTGCCTTCCTTGGAGTCCGGCGTCTTCAGGATCGGCCCGTGGACGAGATGCATGGCGTAGTAAAGAAAGAAGGGCTTCTCCTTGTTTCGCGTGATGAAGTCGATGCTGAACTGCTGGATGACATCTGGGTTGTAGAGTTCTTTGTCGGCTTTGATCTGCTCGCTGTTCTTCTCGTAGCTGTCCTTCCAGAACCACCCGCCAGCGGTCGGATCAGTGATGTATTCATCGAAACCCCAATCACGCGGCGTCTCGCCGACCTGCCGCCATTTGCCAGCTTGGGCCGTGGCGTAGCCGCTTTGCTGCAAAAGCCGTGCAACCGACGGTTCGTCGGCCGATTTGGCTCCAGGACCGCCATTGCGCCAGGAGCTGTTCGTGATGCCCCCGGTGCGAAAGGCGTAGCGCCCCGTCATGAGCAAGCAACGCGACGGTCCGCACAGTGGCGCGGCATAGCAGGTGGTGAAGCGCGTGCCGGAGGCGGCGAGCTTGTCGAGGTTCGGCGTTTTGTGCTTGTCGGATCCATAGCAGCCCACGCCGTCGAGGCCGAGGTCGTCGGCATAGATGAGGATGATGTTTGGCTTGGCCGCATCCGCTGCGAATGCGGTGATGCTAAGGCAAGCGAGCGCGAGGAAGGTCAGGAGTTTCATGGCCGCGTGAAACGTGGACGGGGTGCAGACCTTTCCTGCAAACAAAAAGCCGCGCAGGTTTCCCCGCGCGGCTTGGTGATTCATCAGGTCAGCGAAATTACTTCGCGGCCTTCTAGAGCGCCTCGGCCTTGTTGGTGAGTTCCCAGGTGATGTCGGGGTCGTCGATCTTGCCGAAGTGACCGTAGTTGGTGGTCTTGCTGTAGATCGGGCGGAGCAGGTTGAGCTGCTTGACGATGTCAGCGGGCTTGAAGGAGAAGACTTTCAAGACGGCGTCGAGGATATTGTCGTCACCGATGGAGCCGGTGCCGAAGCTGTCGATGTGAACGCTCACGGGCAGCGGGTGACCAATTGGAGGGGTCTTTTCCAGAGAAGCAACCGTCGCCGAAACAAAGACCTGGCAAATAGTGCCAGCAACCATCTGGACTTCCGTCTGGCCGCAGCTTCACGAGTGCGAATGGATTTTCGCCTTACCGTTAGGCGGGCAAACCCAACCAAAGCCGCCGGACATTGGTAGGCACTGATGGACCGAAGGCTTCCGGCGGTGGCGTGTGCTGCCGTCTCAAATCCCCGCCCATATCTGCCGCATGACGCGAGCATTCTCCGCCTCATCAAAGATGGCCCTCACGGGAATCTCAAAGCCCGGCACGACATCGCTGCACAGCACGCCATCAGCCTGCGCTGCCACCGGGGGATAGACCGCGCTATCGAGCCGGTACAGCTCAACCGTCTCTGCCACGGTGTCGATGATCCAATACTCCGCCACGCCATGCAGCGCGTAGTCCTTGAACTTGATGCCGCGATCGCGCTGCGAGGTGGACGGCGAAAGCACCTCAACGATCAGATCGGGGATGGGAAACTTCAGCGTGTCAGGGTCAATGATGGCGGCTTTGGCCGGGCCGAAGAAGATCACGTCCGGCTCGTAGTCGTTGCGTGGAAAGCTGGTCATGGCCTTCTCATGCCGCACAAGGCCGAGCTGATGCACGCGCACGAAAGCGCTGAGCAAGTCGTAGGTCCGCTGGCTGGCCGTGAGATGCCGGTTCAACGCGGGCGAGTGCATGATGACCTCCCCCTGGATGAACTCCCATTTGTCCTCCGGCGTGATGTCCGCGTAAAACTTCTGCCGCAGCTTTTGCTCACGGGCGAAGGCACGCTGGGCCTGCTCGATGAGCTCGGGCAGCTCAGGAGCATCCAGGAGCGCATCCAGCAGGGGCGAGTTCATTATCTGGAATCTTGCCGCCACCGCCCTGAAATGTAAAGCCCACCATATCAGGTCTTTGATGTTCAATAGCTCTCCCTGCGGCGGCAATGGCGAGTTCGACGAGATGATTACCGCCTTCGTGGGGGCAGGTTGGGGCGCGCAAAAGAAGAAAAACCGCGCAGGTTTCCCCGCGCGGCTTCTTGATGGGTTTGGCTCTCGCAGCGAATTACTTCGCGGCTTTCTTGAGCGCCTCGGCCTTGCTGGTGGACTCCCAGGTCAGGTCGGCGTCGTCTTTGCCGAAGTGGCCGTAGTTCGTGCTCTTGCCGTAGATCGGGCGCAGCAGGTCGAGCTGTTTGACGATGTCGGCAGGCTTGAAGGAGAAGGTCTTGAGCACGGCGTCGAGGATGGCGTCATCGCTGATTGTGCCGGTGCCGAAGCTATCCACATGCACGCTGACGGGCAGAGGGTGACCAATGGCGTAGGCGAACTGGATTTCTGCTTTCGAGGCGAGGCCGGCGGCGACGATGTTCTTCGCGACCCAGCGGCCCATGTAGGCGGCGCTGCGGTCCACTTTGGAGGGGTCTTTGCCGGAGAAGGCACCACCGCCGTGACGGCCCATGCCGCCGTAGGTGTCCACGATGATTTTGCGACCGGTGAGGCCGCTATCACCCTGTGGGCCGCCGACGACGAATTTGCCGGTGGGGTTGATAAGATACTCGGTGTCCTTGGTGAGCATGTCCTTCGGTAGCACCTTCTTGATGATCTGCTCAATACAGAATTTTTCGATCTCGGCGTGAGTCACATCTGCTGCGTGCTGGGTGGAGATGACGACGTTGACGATGCGGGTGGGCTTGCCATCGACGTATTCGACGGAGACCTGGGACTTGGCGTCCGGGCGCAGCCACTTGGCGAGCTTGCCGGCCTTGCGGATGCGTGTCAGCTCGCGGCCTAGGCGGTGGGCATACATGATCGGCGCTGGCATAAGCTCCGGCGTTTCATCGCAGGCATAACCAAACATGATGCCTTGGTCGCCAGCGCCCTGTTCGGCGTGCTTCTTGCCCTCAGCCTCGGCGGCGTCCACTCCCTGGGCGATGTCGGGGCTTTGGATGGTGAGGTAGTTGTTGATGAAAATTTGGTCGGCGTGGAAGACGTCGTCTGTGTTTGTGTAGCCAATGCCACGCACGGCGTCGCGGATGACTTTGCCGACGTTGATGAGTTCATCAATGGGCTTGGTGGTGCCGTTTTTTCTGTTCTGTAGCTTCGGGATGGTGATTTCACCGCCGACGACGACGATATTGCTCTTGGCGAAGGTCTCGCAGGCGACGCGGCTCTTGGGGTCCACGGTGAGGCAGGCGTCAAGGATGGCGTCGGAGATGGTGTCGCAAACTTTATCAGGATGGCCTTCGCCGACGGACTCGGACGAAAAGATGTAGCTACGGGGCATGGTGGTGTTTCGTTGGGTTATATGGACAAATGATGATGCGTTGATGCGTCACTGGCGCTGGAGAGTATCCCCCGAAGCCGGGGCGTCAATGTGGATTTCGGGGTGGCGTGTCCGACAAAGGGCGAGGCGGATCGTCTGGCAGCAAATCGCGAAGCGGCGGTGCAAAAACTCGCAGCCTGTGATGTATGGACGTGCCGTGATTCCAAAAGGAAGGTCATCAATACCCCCTGGTGACAGGTTCGACACGATGAGCCTTGTCAATGTGAGGAACACGTCACGTGCAGTTCTAGCTGTGCTCCGCATTCTGACTGGATGCGTTTGCTGCCCTGTCTGCTTTCTTTCGTCGTCGCCCTAGCACCCATGGCGCTGTCGGCGCAAACCGCCACGACCTTGCGGGATCAGCACGTGATCGAGGACCGTGGCAGACAGCGGACGTTTGAGATTGCTCGTGATGAACTCGCCGTGGTCGATGCCAACGGCCAATCGCAGGTGCAGCCGCAGGCCGCCGCCGCCAGTGCAGAGGCAGCCAGGACGCGTGCCGTGGCTCTCAAGGGTGATCTTGTCGTTTATGAGGCAGGCAAGCCACGCTCCGAATCCACACGGCGCATCGTGCGGCGGCAGATCGCCGTGCGTTTGCAGCCGAGCACGGACTCCCAAGCCATCGCCGCTGCCACAGGCTTGCGCGTGATCGGAGCCCATCCATCGGCAGCAGGCTTCATCCTCTTTGAAGCGACCGATTCAGGAGCCGCTTTGACCTCGGCGGAAACCCTGCGCGCGCGGGCCGATGTCGTTTCAGCGGAACCGCAGCTCGCTCGGCAGCAGCAGAAGCGATTCGTCCCCAATGACACCTTGTTCACGCAGCAGTGGCATCTGCAAAACACCGGCCAGGGTTCGGGTGTGGCGAACACTGATGTCAATGTCATCAGCGTATGGGACAGCTACAAGGGCACCGGCGTTCGCATCGGTATTGTTGACGATGGTTTGCAGACCGCGCATCCCGACCTGAGTACGAACGTGGACAGCATCAACGATCATGATTGGAACGACAGCACGCCGGACAATCCGAACCCGGTGCTCTCGGAGGACTTTCACGGCACCTCGTGTGCGGGCGTGGCAGCGGCGCGCGGCAACAACGGCGTGGGCGTCAGTGGTGCGGCGCCTGAAGCAACCTTGGTCGGCCTGCGCTTGATCGGTGCGGCAACGACGGATTCACAGGAAGCGGAGGCGCTGGGCTGGAAGAACGACATCATCCCGATCAAGAGCAACTCTTGGGGACCGGCGGACGATGGCCTGACGTTGGAAGGTCCCGGCACGCTGACGCTCGCGGCCTTGCAAACCGCCACCACCAGCGGGCGTGGTGGTCGCGGCACCATCTTCCTCTGGGCCGGTGGCAACGGTCGTCACGTCGGCGACAACTCGAACTACGACGGCTACGCGAATAGCATCTACACAATCGCCATCGCCGCGCTGGCCAACAACAGCACACAGGCCTACTACAGCGAGCCTGGTGCGAATCTCATCGTCACGGCTCCGTCTAGTTCCAACGGCACCACGCTCGGCATCGTGACCACGGACCTGACCGGCACGAATGGCTACAACACCGGCAGCGTTAGCGGCGAACTCTCAGACAACAACTATACCAACGACTTTGGCGGCACGTCATCGGCCACACCGCTGGCCGCAGGCTGTGTGGCGCTAATGCTGCAAGCCAATCCCAATCTTAGCTGGCGTGATGTCCGCGAAATCTTGATTGCCACGGCCAGGAAGGTGAACTCGACGGATGCGGACTGGATCACGAATGCAGGCGGCTTTCACTTCAACCACAAGTTCGGCGCTGGACTCATCGACACCTCGGCGGCCGTGGCGGCGGCTGTGACTCATGCGAACCTTGGCACTCACAAATCGAGCGTCGTCACTTCGAGCACCAGCACCGCCATTCCTGACAACAACGCCACGGGTGTCACCCGCAGCTTCGCCTTCACCTCGGCGACCGTCAGCCGTGTGGAGCATGTGACGGTGAAACTGAACGTCACCAATGTGCCCACAGGCCAGCTCGAAGTCACTCTCATGGCTCCATCCGGCACGGTCAGCCGCTTGAGTGAAACCCACAATGACACCTCGAACCTCTACACGAACTGGACCTTCTCGACCGTGCGCAACTGGGGCGAGAACCCGAATGGCACCTGGACGCTCAAGGTCGCGGATCGCAAGGCGGGCACGACGGGCTCGCTTACCTTTGCCGAAGTCACGGTCTATGGCTCCGACGGCACCACGGTGAATTCAGCGCCCCGCGTGGTGCTTACCGCACCCACAGAAGGCCAGGTGTTCGCGCCCGGTGCAGCCGTTGACCTGAATGCCACAGCCAGCGATCTAACGGCCACGGGTGCCACGGGAACGGTGACGCAAGTCGAGTTTTTCAACGGCACGAGTTCGCTCGGCATCGACACGACCGCACCGTATGCTTTGTCCTGGACGCCGCCCGCCGATGGAGCCTATGCGCTGTCCGCGAAAGCCACCGACAGCGAAGGCGCGGTGGGCACCTCCGCCGCCATCAACATCACTGTCGGCATCCCGCCGGCCGAACTGTTGATCGAAGAGTTCGCCGATGCGAGCAGTGGCGACAACACCACGACCAGTGGCTCTGCCACCGCCTGGGCTGGCAACACCAACTTCCCCACCGTCGTGCGTGCGTATGAAGCGGGAAGCGCGATCAAACTCGGCACCAGCAGCGGCACGGGTTCGATCACTAGCCGGACGCTCGACCTCAGCGGCAACGGCGGCAACTTCTCTGTGCGCTTCGATGTGAAAGGCTGGACCACGGTCGAAGGCAACATCACGGTTTCAGTGACGGGCCTGGCCTCACAAACAGCCACCTACACCGCCACCCGCACCGGCAGCTTTGAAACCAAGACACTGAACTTCACGGGCGGCACCGCCAACTCAACCGTGACCCTCGCCACCACGGCGAAGCGCGCCTTCATCGACAATGTCTTGGTGTTCAGCCAAACCGGGGGCGATGTGGCTCCCACGGTGACGACCGGAACCGCTAGCAGCATCACCGACAACTCAGCAACCTTGGCTGGCACCATCACCGCCATCGGTGCCGCGAACGTCACCGAGCGCGGCATCTACTGGAGCACGACCAATGGCTTCGCCAACGGCGCTGGCACGAAGGTCGCGACCACGGGCAGCTTCGGCATCGGGGCCTTCACCCAGAACGTCAGCGGACTCGCCGCAGGCACCACGTATTACTTCAAGGCTTTCGCCACCGGCGCAGGCGGCACCGGTTATGGCAGCCAGGGTTCGTTCACCACCACAGGCTCTGGCACCACGCCCACCCTCACGCTGTCCGCTGCCGTATTGTCGGCTTTCTCCACGACGTTTGGCACCGCCTCGACCGCGCAAAGCTTTACGGTTTCCGGCAGCAACCTGATCTCAAACGTGAGCGTCACGGCCCCGACGGGCTATGAGATTGCCACTACAGCGGGAGGCACGTATGCGGCCAGTCTTTGGCTCACGCCCAGCGCTGGCAGTTTGGCCACCACTTCGGTCTTTGTCCGTTTGAGCGCCACGGCTACAGGATCGCCAGCGGGTGATCTCAGTGTGACAAGCAGCGGAGCCGTCTCTCAATTGAAGGCCGTGTCTGGTACGGTCACGACGGGTGGTGGCAGCGGCATGCCGGCAGTGCTCGCGGGCTGGGATTTCCAAACCACCACGAACGGTGGCACGACCGTCGCGGCAGCTCCGAACACCCCGACCAGCCTAGTGGCGAACTTCGGCAGCGGCACGTTGTATCTGAACGGCACCAACGGTTCCAGCACCTGGGTCACGGCGACTTCGGGCAACGAACTCTCGGCCTTCAGCGGCACGACGGTGAACGCGGGCACCGGCTTCTCCACCGTCACTTCTGGCACTTCTTCATTGGCTTTGCTGAACAGCTCAGCCAACGGCAAAGCCGCTGCCTTCAAAGTGAACATGACAGGCCTCAAGGATCTGGTTGTGAGCTACGCCACTCAGAAAACAAACACCGGCTTCTCGACCCAGGTCTGGGAATACAGCACCAACGGCACGACCTGGACGTCCTTGACAACGCTCAGTTCTCTTCCGACGAGCTTCGCCACTCAGACACTGCCAACCATCACGGGACTCGATGGTGCGGCGAATGCCTACCTTCGCCTCACCTTCACGGGGGCGACTTCTTTGAATGGAAACAATCGTCTCGATAACATCCAGTTCATTGCCACCAGTGCCACGACAGCAGGATCCGTGATCGCTGCTGGTGGAACATTGGCCGCCTTGAACACTACCTACGGCACCGCCTCGCCAAGCACATCGAGCTTCACTGTCGTAGGCACGAACCTCACGGCAGGCATCACGGTCACACCACCCGCCGGGTTTGAGCTTTCGACCACCAGCTCCAGCGCTGGCTATGCAGGAAGTGGCACTGCCATTACCATCGGTGCCGCAGGCAACGTCAGCACCACCACCGTGCATGTCCGGCTGGCCTCCACCACGGCGGCAGGAAGCTACGCGGGCAACATCGTGTGCAGCAGCACCAGTGCCACGGCTGTGAATGTCGCGACTGTATCCAGCATCGTGGCCCCGGCTGCCCTCACCATCACCGCCGCCGATGCCACACGCATCTATGGCACTGCCAATCCCACCTTCGTTCTGAGCTACAACGGCTTTACCAATGGCGATACCGTGGCGGCATTCACCTCGACTCCGACGGCCACCACCACGGCGGTGCTGACTTCGCCTGCAGGCGCTTATCCGATCACCGTAGCGGGCGGCACGGCTGCGAACTATGCCCTAACCTATGTTAGCGGCGAGTTGACGGTCTCCGCCGCGCCGCTGGCCCAGGGCGATGTCACCTTCCATGCGCCTGCCAGCCTAGTTCAAGACGGCAGCGCCAAGGCCTACACCGTTTCCTCCAGCAAGGCGCAGTCCTTCAGCCTGTCTTACCGTGGCCGCAATGAAACCCGTTACGGCCCCACGAGCGAGGCACCCAGCGCCGCTGGTGACTACACGCTCACGGCAACCTCCACCGACGTGAACTATGAAGGCGGCGCTTCCCTGGACTTCAGCATTGTCGCCAGCACCGCCACGTTTGCGCAATGGCTCGCCGATCATCCGGGGCTTGCGGATACCAGCCCCGATGGCGATGCCGAGCCCGATGGCCTGCCCAATCTGATCGAGTTCTTTATGGGGCTGAATCCCGGCAGCAACGATGCGGCCAACGCGACTGTCGTTGAGAAGATCGGCGACCAATTCTCCCTCATCTATCGTCGCAGCAAATCGGCCACCGGGATCACGGGTGCTGTCACCTGGACCAGCGACCTTACCACGCCTCTGCCTTGGTCCTCCGCTGGTATCGTTGATGTCCTGGTGAGCGACGAAGGAACCTACGAGATCCGCCGTGCTAGCGTGACGATCGGAATCAATGATGTCGCCAAGTTCCTGCACCTTGAGGTCACACAGCCGTAAGCGATGTATCTCTGATAGCCGCGTGTGCAGGTGAGACGGAAGTTCGCTTGTCATGGCACGTTCACGCACCTGTCATGAAGTACTTTTTTCTCTCCGTGCTCCTGTGTGGTTGGTCCGTCGCCGCCGCCAAGCCCAACATCGTGGTCGTCCTCGCCGATGACATGGGATTCTCTGATATCGGGTGCTACGGTGGGGAGATCGAAACGCCGAATCTTGACGCGCTCGCGAAGGACGGGCTGCGCTTCACGCAGTTCTACAACACGGCCCGCTGCTGTCCCACGCGTGCGGCCTTGCTCACGGGCCTGTATCCGCATCAGGCGGGCATCGGGCACATGATGGAGGACAAGAAGCTGGAAGGGTATCGCGGCGACCTGAACAAGAACTGCGTCACCATCGCCGAGGCGCTCAAACCGGCGGGTTATAAATCGTATGCAGTCGGCAAATGGCATGTTACGAAGGTGGTGAAGCTGAAGGACGAGTCGGAGAAGCACAACTGGCCGTTGCAGCGTGGCTTTGACCGCTTCTACGGCACCATTCACGGCGCAGGCAGTTTCTTTGATCCGAACACGCTCACACGCGACAACCGCTACATCTCGCCCTTCGCTGATCCCGAGTATCCAGCCAGCGATTACTACTACACCGACGCAATCAGCGACCACGCCATGCGCTTCATCCGCGAGAATGACAAAGCGAAGCCCTTCTTCCTCTATGTGGCCTACACTGCTGCTCACTGGCCCATGCACGCGAGAGAAAAAGACATCGCCAAATACAAAGGCCGTTATTCCTCCGGCTATGAAGCCGTGCGCAAGGCACGCTATGACAAGATGCTCAAGGAAGGCGTCATTGGCGCGGGCAACACGACGAACTGGCGGCTGTCGCCGGACCTGGGCGAGAAGGAGTTCTGGGAGTGGGATCAGCGGAATATGGAAGTCTTCGCCGCCATGGTGGACAGCATGGACCAGGGCATCGGCCGCATCGTGCAGGCGCTCAAGGACTCCGGGCAGTATGACAACACACTCATCTTCTTCCTTCAGGACAACGGCGGCTGCGCGGAAGGCATGGGCCGCGCGCAGAAAGGCCCGCAGCGAGCCGAGACCGCGTCATTGCCGCCCTTGAGCAAAGATCACCTCCAGCCCGACATGATCCCGAAACAAACGCGCGACGGCTTCCCCATGCGGCAGGGCAAAGGCGTCATGGCAGGCGCAGGCGATACCTACATCGGCTATGGCGAGGCGTGGGCAACGGTGTCGAACACGCCTTTTCGCAAGCATAAGCATTGGGTCCATGAGGGCGGCATCAGTACGCCTTTCATCGCACATTGGCCTGCTGGCATCACACGCAAGGGCGAACTCGAACACACGCCAGGGCATCTCATTGACCTGATGGCGACTGCGGTGGATCTCGCAGGGGCAAAGTATCCACAGGAACACAATAGTCACACGATCAAGCCCATGGAGGGTCGGAGTCTAAAGCCGCTGCTTGTCTCCCCATCTCCGGGTCTGCAAGTCTCTCCGCGTTCCCTTTTCTGGGAGCATGAAGGCAACGCGGCGGTGCGGGTGGGCGACATGAAACTCGTCCGCGTTGGTCATGACGGCACCTGGGAGCTGTATGATTTGAAAAATGACCGCTCCGAGCAGCACAACCTCGCCGTCGAGCAGCCGGAGAAGGTGAAGGAACTCGCTGCGAAGTGGCAGGCGTGGGCGGAGCGTGTGCAGGTGCTGCCTTACCCTGCCGAGGCGAAAAAGGGCAAAGGGCAGTGGAAGAAGAAAGCGGGAGGGTGACTGCTACGCGCCTTCGTCGCCGTAGCTTTGAGGCACCGTCATTTCATCTTTGTTGCGCACTTGGCAAAGTCCGGCAGGCTGCTAGTCTCGCCGTCCCCCCATAGTCCCTAAGCTCTCATGTTTGCAGGAACCCACACCGCCATCATCACCCCTTTCAGAAACGGCCAAATTGACGACGCCGCCTTGAGACGGCTGGTGGACTTTCAGTTCGACAATGGCGTGTCTGGCGTGGTCCCATGTGGCACCACTGGTGAGTCGCCGACCCTGGACTATGAAGAGCATGAGCGCGTGGTGCAGCTCACGGTCGAGTTTGCGCGCGGGCGCGGCATCGTCATGGCGGGCACTGGATCGAACAGCACGCGCGAGGCCATCGAGCTGACCCAGGAGGCCGAGGCCGCCGGGGCCAATGCCTCCCTCCAGGTCGCGCCGTATTACAACAAGCCCACGCCTGAGGGCCTGTTCCAGCACTTCAAGGCCATCGCCGAGAGCACGAAGCTGCCGATCATGCTCTACAGCATCCCTGGGCGCTGCGGCATCGAGATCGGTCTGGAGGTGCTCGTGCGTCTGGCCGAGTGCTGCCCGAACATCCGCGCCATCAAGGAGGCAGGCGGCAACCCGGAGCGCGTCAGCCAGATGAGGCAGGTTCTGCCACCGGACTTTGAAATCCTGTCCGGCGATGACGGCCTGACACTGCCGTTCATGGCCGTGGGCGGCGTGGGCGTGGTCAGCGTGGCTGCTAACTTGATCCCGAAACAAATCAGCGAGATGGTAGGACTGGCGCTGAAAGGCGACTACGTAGGCGCGGGCGCGATCCACCGGCAGTTCTATCCTTTGTTCGCCGCATTCCTGAAGCTGTCCACCAATCCCATCCCGATCAAGACGGCGATGGCCCTCGCGGGCCATTGCACAGACGAGTTGCGCCTGCCTCTGGCACCGATGGAGGCCGCGAAGACTGAGGATCTGAAGGCCACGCTGCAAAAGCTGGGACTCTTGTAGCTCCGCACCCAATCTTTGTTGATGGTGAATGGTTGATAGTTGATGGCCAGAGTGTCCATCCTGGGTGCCACCTCTGGTGCTTCAATCCTCTGAGTTAGGCTTATCAACCAATCAACTGCTGAGGGCGCGCTGGATGCTCAGGGCGTCCTCCAGCGCCGCCTCCACGCTGTCCCCCAGGACGGTGTAGTGGCCCATCTTCCGCCGTGCCCGTGCTTCTGCCTTGCCGTAGAGGTGCAGCTTCGCGCGCGGGTGGCTCAATACGGGCGACCAGTCGGGATGCACCAGCGCGGAGGGCCACACCTCCCCCAGCAGGTTTACCATGACGGCGGGCGTGTGCTGCGTGGGATCGCCCAGCGGCAGGCCGCAGACGGCGCGCATCTGCTGCTGGAATTGGTTTGTGATGCAGGCATCAATCGTGAAGTGACCGCTGTTGTGCGGGCGCGGAGCGATCTCATTGACCAGCACCCGCCCCCCGGTGGTGACAAACATCTCCACCGCCATCGTGCCGACATAGTCCAGCCCCACGGCCACGGCCTCCCACAGCTCCAGCGCCTGTTCGGCGATGGCCGACTCCACCCGCGCGGGGGAGATGCTCACATCCAGGATGTGCTGCGCGTGCTGGTTCTCCACTACGCCATGCACGGCCATGCGCCCGTGCACGCCGCGCGCGCCGACGACGGACACCTCGCAGACAAAGGGCACCCACTGCTCCACCACGGCATGGCACCCCTCAAAGGCGCGCCACGCCTCGGCCAGGAGCGTGTCCGTATCCACCTTGGCCTGGCCTTTGCCATCGTAGCCAAAGGCGGCCGTCTTGATCACGCAGGGCCGACCTAGCGCGGTCACGGCGGCTTCGAGTTGGGCCAAGTTTTCGACAATGCGGAACTCCGCGCATGGGATGCCCTGCTCCCGCAGGAAGATTTTCTCACGCTCGCGGTGCTGCGTGGTGTGGATCGCTCGGCGTCCGGGACGCAGCGGCTTCACCGCCCCCACGGCCTGCAGGCACACGCCGGGGATGTTTTCAAACTCAGCCGTCACCACATCCACCTGTGATAGAAAACGGTTCAGCGCCGCCGGGTCATCGTAGGCCGCATTGATCTCGATGTCGGCAAACTGGCCCGCCGGGCAACCGGGCGGCTCATCGGTGAAGACCGCGACGCGCCAGCCGCTGCGCCGCGCCTCCAGCGCCAGCATCCTGCCGAGCTGGCCGCCGCCGAGGATGCCGATCACCGCCGGGGGCGGGAGCGGAAAGGATGAATGATGAATGATGAATGATGAATCGGGAACGGACATGGGGTTCTCAGGGTCGGCTCGGCATTCCTCATTCGGATTTCGGCATTTCAGTCTCTAGCTGCTGCTGGCTTTCCAGCACCTTTGCCGTCTGGCGTGCGCGGAAGGCACTCAGCTTTGCCGCCAGATCGGGGTTGTCAGCCGCCAGGATGGAGACGGCGAAAAGGCCGGCGTTCAGAGCGCCTGCGGCACCGATGGCAAAGGTAGCCACCGGGACGCCGCCGGGCATCTGCACGATGGAGTAGAGGCTGTCCATGCCGTTGAGCGCGCGGCTGTGAACCGGCACGCCCAGGACAGGCAGGGTGGTCATGCTGGCGGTCATGCCGGGGAGGTGCGCCGCGCCGCCGGCGCCGGCGATGATGCAGCGCAGCCCGCGCGCCTGGGCGCTGGTGGCGTAGTCGTAGAGGAGTTGCGGCGTGCGGTGGGCGCTGACGACTTTTTTTTCAAAAGGCACTCCAAAGTCCTCCAGCACCCGCGCCGCATTCTCCATCGTCGGCCAGTCGGAGGCGGAGCCCATGATGATGCCCACATGGGGCGCGGTTGTTGCAGCTTCGTGCATAGGCTCACCTTGCGCGGCGCGGTGATGGCGTCAATGTGCAGGTCAGCCCCTACCATGACCTTTCGTGAAAAGCTCGAAACCCGCATCGCCGCCATCCAGTCCAATCTCTGTATCGGCCTCGACGTACGTTCCGACCAGGCGGACGAGGCCACAAAACGCTGGCTCATCAGGGTGGTCGCGGAGACTGCCCCCTACGCCGCCGCCTTCAAGCCGAACACCGCCTACTTCGAGGCCCACGGCTGGCAGGGGATGCGGATGCTCGCCCAGGTGCTCAAGCATATCCCCGGTGAGATCCCCGTCGTGCTCGACATGAAACGCGGCGACATAGGCGAAACCCAGGGCTACTACGCCAGGGCTGCTTTTGACCAACTCGGCGTGGATGCCGTGACGCTGAACCCCTACATGGGCCGCGACACCCTGGAGCCGTTTTTGCAATATGCCGACAAGGGTCTTTACCTGCTCGGTGTCACCTCGAACCCTGGGGCAGCGGACATTGAACTACAGCGCGTCGGTGACCGCCATGTCTATGAGATCGTGGCGGACATGACCCAGGCCAGCCCGCAGGTCGGGCTGGTGATCGGTCTGACCAATGCCGCGCAGGACGTGCTGCAACGTACCCCGGACGTACCGCTGCTCATCCCCGGGCTGGGCGCACAGGGCGGAGATCTGGAGGCTCTGCGCGGTAGTGGGAGAAAGGCACCTTTGCTGGTGAATGTCTCCCGCGGTATCCTCTACCACGGCGACGTGAAGCGCACCCACGCCCAGGTGGCGCTGGACTGGGCAGCGAAGATTCGCACGGCGCTATAACGGACCGCCGCACTTTAGTGCGGCGAGAATTCGGGAGGCAGACTGGCCTCAATGGAGTGAGGCGGTCCAGTCACGGCACCGCCAGCACCCGTGTCCGTAGGAACCGTCCCGGCGGGGTGCCCACGGTCACATTGTCGCGGACCTTCAGCGTGGTGGCGTCGTTGATGAGGACGGTGGTGCTGGCGGCGCTGAAGGAGCCAGGCTGGCCAGTGTGCAGGGTTTCGCCGGTCTGTACCTCGTAGGTCACGCCTTCGCGTTTGGTCAGGGTCACGGTCAAGTAGCCGTCCTCGGTGGTCACGGTGGGCTGGGCGGCAGTGTCCGCCAGTGTGGGGTTCAGGCCCAAGGCGTACTCCAGCAGCTCGACGAGGCCGTCATGGTCGTCGTCGTCTGTGGCGGCGTGGCCGACGATCGTGCTCCAGTAAAGTATTTCCCAACTGTCTGGCAGGCCATCATCGTCGCTATCGCCATCGGCGGACTGGGTGGTAAAGCTGAGGATAGCGCCGGTTTGGAGAACCGTGTTTTCAGAGTTCAGCCCGCGCACGCGGAAGTAATAGGTGGTGCCTCCCGTCAGGTTAGTGAGGGCGGCGGAGACGGCCTGCGGCGTGGTGGCTGCGCTGGTATCCCCGGCGTTGACGACCGTGGCCCCGGCTAGGATGGGGCTGGTGCCGTACTCGAAGCTGGCGGCCGTGACCGCGCCGTTCGGGTTCAGCGTACCGCGCAGGGTGGCAGTGGTGGCAGCCACTGGCGTGGCAGGCAGGGTGACGGGCGTGGGCCCGAAGCGGATGCGAAAAATCTGCCCAGCCCCGGCAGGGCTGCCGGTGGCGGTGCGTCCACCCTCCAGGGTGCTGCCGTAGAAGTGTCCGTCGCTGTGGCGTAGTAGATTGCCCTGGCCAGGGCGGCGGCCGGGTGCTGGGTTGTCCAGAAGTGTGAAATCTGTCACGGTGGTGAGTAGCCCCGAGCTGGCATTGATGGAAAAGATCGTGCCATGGTCGCCCGTTCCGCCCTCGCGGGTGGTGCCCCAGAGATTGTCGGCACCATCGCTGACGAGGCCGCAAGTGGGGTTAGCACCTTTGTTGGCGGGGCCGTTGTCAGTGAATTCCAGGACCGTCGTTAGTTCCGCGAGGTCGGGGTCCAGCTTGAAGACCGTGCCGTGGTCCAGTGCGCCGCCAAAGGCGGTGGTGCCCCAAAAGTAGCCGCCGTGACTGATGAGGCTGCTGGTGGGGGCGCGGCCTTTGTTCATGGGACCGTCTCCCGTGAATTCGATCACGGTCGTCAGCAGACTGCTGCTGATGTTCACTGTGAATACCGTGCCCGCGCCACTTGCCCCGCCGAATTCCGTGGTGCCCCAGAAATTCCCGGAAGCATCTGCCAGTAGTGCGGCTGCGGGGCGGGCACCTTTGTTAGTGGCCCCGTTGTTGCTGAACTCCAGCACGGTGGTCAGGGTGTTGGTTGTGGTATTGATATTAAAGATCGTGCCGTTGTTCGTAGCCCCGCCCTGCTGCGTCGTGCCCCACAGGTTACCCGCGCCGTCACTGATTAGCTTTGCCTGTGGCACGCGGCCTTTTCTGGCCCCGGTAAGGCCGGTGAATTCAATAACGGTGGTTAGCACTCCAGTCGCGGTATTGATTTTGAAGAGCGTGCCGTTATTGCCGGTGCCGCCGCCGCTGGTGCTGCCCCACAGGTTGCCCGCGCCATCGTTGTAGAGACCGGCCACGGGTAGGGCACCCTTCGTGGTACCTGCGTTACCCGTGAACTCCGCCACAGTCGTTTGCACGCCAGTGGCCAAATTTATCTTGAATACCGTGCCGAAGCCGTTCGCTCCGCCCTGCTGCGTCGTGCCCCAGAGGTGGCCTGCGCCATCACTCACCAACTCGCCCTGCGGAGTGCGACCACGGTTGATGGGACCGAGCAGGAGGAACTCCGCCAAGGTAGTGAGCGCGTTGCTGGTGGTGTTGATTTTGAAGACGGTACCGTTGCCGCTTGCGCCACCCTCGAAGGTAGTGCCCCACAGGTTATTGGCACCATCGCTGACTAGCCCGGCAAAGGGGGAACTACCCTTAGCCACGCCAGTATTGCCTGTGAAGTTGACCACCGTCGTCAGTAAACCGGTAGTTGTATTGATGTGGTAAATGGTGCCTCTGCCAGTGGTGCCACCGCCCAGCGTGGTGCCCCACAGTCTGCCCGTGCCGTCGGCCGTGAGGCCTCCGACAGGGTTCGCGCCCTTGATGGTGAGATTGTCAGTGAACTCTGCCAGCGTTGTCAGCACGCCGGTGGCGATATTGACTTTGAAAACAGTCCCGTAACCCGCCGCGCCTAGCACGGTGGTCCCCCACAAGTGGCCAGCGCCATCCGCTGTCAGACCAGCCTGTGGCCCCCAGCCACGGTTCGTTGTGCCAGAGTCAGTGAACTCCACCAGCGTCGTCAACACACCCGTCGCAGGGTTTATTTTGTAAACCGTGCCGTAGCCCAGCGTGCCACCACCATAGGTCGTGCCCCAAAGGCTGCCCGAGCCATCAGGGGTCAGTCCAGAGTTGGGGGCGGAGCCCTTGTTGATCGCCCCGCTGTCGGTGAATTCAATGACAGTAGTCAGCACACCAGTGGCGATGTTTATTTTGAACACCGTGCCGCTGAAAAAGGCACCACCCTGCTGCGTGGTGCCCCAAAAGTGCCCCGCGCCATCATTGTAAAGCGGGGAATAGGGGCGCGCTCCCTTGTTCGTGGCACCATTGCCGCTAAACTCTACCACCGTGGTCAGCACACCCGTGGCAGGGTCCAGACGAAAAATGGTACCAGAGAAGTTTGCACCACCGTCCAGCGTAGTGCCCCAGAGCTGTCCACTGCCGTCTGCGGCCAATCCAGCGGTGGGCGAGGCACCCTTGTTCACTGTCCCCGCACCGGTGAAATGAACGACCACGCTCACACTGCCCGCCGGGGACACCCGGTAAACGGTTCCTTGCCCGTACGCCCCACCCTGGGGGGACACACCATAAAAGTTCCCATCCGTGTGCAGGTGCAGCCTGCCCTGGTCTGGAAAGTAAGGGCCTAACTCAAAGCCCGCTACTGGCTCATAAACCGGTGCGGCGTGTAGGGGCGCGGTCAGCAGCAGCACGGCGGCGGCCAGGTGGGGGATGTGGGTGGTCCAGTGCATAGGTGTTTTCATACAGGCAGTGCGGGCAGGGTGCAGGCGGATGGGAGCACAAAGCAGCCTCACTGTCGAGGCACAAGGCGCGTTCACCCCCAGTCCACTGGGACTAACGCACCATATTCGGAGTGGAAACTACTGCCTATCTCGTTGCTCTGCTGCTGATTCCTTCTGAGATTTTTAGCAGAAGGGGTAGTTGGGGGCTGGGTGATGCGTATGCGTGGGGTGATGAGAACACACACGCGCCGTGCCTTCCTGGGGGCATCCCTTTCCACCGTCACCGCCGCATTGGCCCAGGAGTCTAGGGCGGTGGAGCCGGTCATAGACATCCACCAGCACACGCTATATTCGGGTCGCGAAAATGAGATACTCCTGGCCCACCAGTTAATGATGGGCGTGACGAAGACTTTGCTGCTGCCTGCGGGCACGCCGCTGCTGAGAGCCTCCACGCATAATGGCAAGTCGAACGGTTTGGCGGCGAGGACGGGCGGCACGCAGACCTGCAAGAGACTCGCGGAGGCGAACCCTGGTGCCTATCTCTGGGGGGCGAATGAAGTCACGGATCTGGACAACGCGCCTGATGAGATTGAAAAATGGCTGAAGCTCGGCGCGTGCATCATCGCGGAGCAGAAGTTTGACGTGGAATGCGACTCCGCTCACAGCCAGAGGCTCTATGCGCTGGCTGCCGCCTATGGTGTGCCCATTTTGCTACACTTTCAGAACGAGACCTACAACCGTGGTTATGAGCGCCTGCATACGATGCTGGCAAAGTTCCCGAAGACCGTTTTCATCGGCCACGCGCAGACATTCTGGGGGAATATTGACAAGCTGCATGAGCAGAAGGTGCTTTACCCGAAGGGCAAGGTCACACCAGGTGGCCTGACTGATCGCTACTTGGCAGACTACCCGAACATGTTTGCCGATATGTCCGCCGGGTCAGGGCTGAATGCGCTGACGCGTGATGAAGATCACGCGCGCGGCTTTTTGCTGCGGCATCAGGATAAGCTGTTGTATGGCAGCGACTGTAATGACCGACTTGGGCGCGGCCCCGGCTGCCAGGGGGCGCAGACGGTGGCCACCATCCGCAGGCTAGTCGCAGTAAAGGCGGTGGAGCGCAAAATCCTGTTCGAGAATGCTAAAAAGCTATTCCGACTGTGAACAGCGGCTGTCTCACCAGACGCGCTCTATGAGTCGCTCAAAGAAGCCCTTTGCTGCGGCGGGCTTGGAGTAATTACGCCCGTCGTCCTGCCCGCGTGTGGGTGGGTACAGTGGGCCTTTGTGGTCAATGACCTTGATGTTCTTCACCTCAATACGGGCGATTGGGCAGTCGTTGCTGTCCACGGGCATGCGGGAGATTTTTTCCAGCACTTCGATCCCGGACACGACCTGGCCAAAGACGGTGTACTTGCCTTCGAGTGAGCTGAAGTTGCCGAGGGCAAAGTAGAATTGGTAGCCGTTGGATTTCCGGCTGGGATTCACTTTATCACTGCGGCGCCCCATCGCCACTGCGCCTTTGCGGTGGGGGCGCTTGATTTCGGCAGGGACGGATTTGGCCTCGCCACCGGTGCCCCAGCGCTCGCGCGCGCCTTCGTCGGAGGTCAGTGGATCGCCGGTCTGGACGATGAATTTTTCGATGGCACGGTGAAAAGCCAGCCCCTTGTAAGCACCCATCTCGCAGTTGTCGAGGAAGTTGGAGACGGTCTGCGGCGCGTCCTGGGGGTAAAGCTCAAACATCACCTCCTCCGTAGTCCCGCCGAAGCTGACTTCCATGACGGCTAGCTTGTGCATGGAGTCTTTCTTCCAGGCAGCAGGATCGTCCATTTTTGGTGCGGTGAAGGTGGTCTTTTTTCCAATGCTGGTCACGCCTGGCGTGGTTGCCGGGCCACTGCTGCGCTCTGCTGCATCAAAGAGCTTTTGCTGCGCCTCAGTGGCCAGTCTTTCCACTGGCGGCAGAGCGGCTGGAGCGTCTGCGGGTAGTAGCGGTGACTGTATGGTGGGAGACAGCTCCTGTGCGGTGACTGCAGTGACGAACAGGAGACAGGACAGATGGGGGAGCAGGCGGGACATCACGGCAGAAAAGGAGGAGGCGGGAGATTCCCAGCGGCTTGACGGGAGGGGGAGGGGATGAAAGGGAGACCTTGCTTGCTACTACCGGATCGGCGGCGGCGCGGGCGTGGCGGCGGCTGGCGCGGGTGCGTTGGTCGTCTCCCGCGCTGGGGGCACCAGGTCCAACGGCGCGGTAGCACCAGCGGCTGGCTGCGCTGCACCTGAAGGAACCTGATAGCTGCGCCGTGGACCTCCACGTGACTTGCGCGGTGGCAGCCCCCACTGGGTGTCGAGGCGGTCCATTTCGGCCACAGTCGGGTATTGGGCGCTGATAGCACCGCTGCCAATTCCACATGAGGTGATGAAAAGTGGGGCAGCGACCGCAATGGCGGTGATGAGAAGGAAGATGCGCGAATTGCTCATTGTTTCAGCAGTGGAGATATTTTGATTGTGGCATTGATTCTAGGCACAGCGCCTCCGACAAGCAAGATGGAATCCCGCACCGCCACACCGTGCCTGAGGAATCCCAGCCCGACCAGCCGGTTGGACACGGGGTGCCGTGCCACACTCGTCACCACGCCAGCGGCTTTCGTGGATGCGGCATCGGTATGGATGGACTCCCCGACTTGAACGATCATGTCTGCGTCCACCGCCTCCCAGGCGATGAGTTCGCGCGGCATTTTGCCGGTAGTCTTGATGCGGGAAAGTACCTCCTGGCCGATGTAGCAGCCTTTGGTGAAGCTCATGGCGGTGGTCTCCAGGCCCGCCTCCTGGGGGAAGGTATCCAAGTTTAACTCTCCCGGCCAGGAAGGGATGTGCTGGAGAATGCGGAACGTCTCGACCTCTGTGGCTGTGAGCTTGGCGCAAGCGGTGGTGGGTATGAACCCGGACGCAGGCAGCCAGAGATCAACCCCAGGCAGTCCGTAGCGGTTGCTGGCAACGGCGGACAAGTCTAGTGGTAACGCTGACACGGCGGGACCGAAGACATGCCACAGCGCCCATTCTTCCGTGACGTCCTCCAGCAACACGTCATCGGCGATGATGTAGCGTTCCAGGCGCAGGCCGAGTGCCTCCCGCAATCCCGCTGCGGCATCCAGCAGAAGGCTGTGCCCGTCGGTGCTGGAGTGGATGAAGACATCTCCCTCAATCTTGCCCTTCATGTTCGTCACGCAGGCATGAAGCGCCGCCTGGGCGGTGGCCTGGCGCACGTCATTGGTCACCTGGCCGTTCAGGTAACGCACGCGGTCACCGCCGCTGAGCCGCCACTTTGCCCGCGTGGAAAGGTCTGCGCAGCCACCTTCTGTCAGGATTTGTTCGTAGAGTTCTCGGTTCACAGTTTGCTGTCAGTGGGGGCTGGCTTCACCGATCACGGAAAAGTCTAGGTCGCCCTTCCCCGCCTCCACACCTGCGCGCATGGCCGCTGCGGTGCAGTCCAGGGCTGGAGTGTCCAGCCCCTTCTCAGCCGCTAGTGTGCGGGCGAATTCGGCGTCCTTGAGCATGTTTTGCAGGGAGAAGTGCGGCTCGTAGTCCCCACTCATCATCACGGGCAGCTTCATGCCGATCAGGGTCGAGTGGTTCGCATTCGCCTCCAGCGCCGCCTTTAGCAGTTCCAGCGACACGCCCTGGCTGCGAGTGATGGCGACTGCCTCGGATAGGGCTTTCACGGTGATGGATGAGACCAGGTTGGTGACGATCTTTAGCACCATCGCATCCCCCACATCCCCCAGGGGCAGGATTTTCGCCGAGCTGGCCTCTAGTACCGGGCGCACGCGCTCCAGCACATGCGCCGACCCGCCGATGTAATAGGCCAGCTTGCCAGTCTGTGCCGCCATTTTGCTACCGGTGAAGGGCGCATCGAGAAACGCCGCCCCAGTTTGCGCACACAGGGCGGCGGCCTCCAGCGTCGCTGCCTTGCTCACTGTGGCGTGGTTCATCACGGTGTGGTTGCTGGTCAATGCAGGCTGCATTTCCAGCAGCGCCTCCCGTAGCGCTGCGTCATCCCGCACAAAGATCTGGATGATGCGCGCCGCCTCCGCTACCTCGCGCGGCGTGGCCATAAAGTTCGGCACTGCGCGCGCGGTGCGGCTCCAGACAAAGACCTGATGGCCCACGCGTCGCAGGTTCTCCGCCACGCGGCTGCCGATGATGCCCAGGCCGAGGACGCCGATGTTTGAGGATTGTGTGCTCATGCGCCGCATGGGTGCTGCGGGAGCAAGCGCACTGCAAGCCTAGAGGGCGGCAGGCACGATTTTTACGCGGGAGAATCGCGGGGCACAGCTTTGTCATTTTCGGTGTGAGCTGCCTTGCGGAAAGGTCGCCGCAGGGCATCGTCGCCCCGCATGACAAATCCCCCAAACAAGCGCAGCGCAGGCATTCTGGCTCCCGTCTTCGCCCTGCGCCATGAAGATGACCTGGGCATCGGTGACACACGCGCGCTGCGCGAGGCGATGGACTGGGCTGCGGAGCGCGGCATCGGCTTTGTGCAACTGCTGCCCATCAACGAAATGGGGCCAGACAATAGCCCCTACAATGCCATCAGCTCTGTGGCGCTGGATCCGGTGCTGCTGGAGGTCTCGCCAGAGACCCTGCCGGAGCTGACTGCGGCGGACATCGCGGATGCACTGCGTGGTGAGGAGGTGGCTGACCTGCGCGGGCCACTGGTGAACTATACAGTGGCGCGGCGGGTAAAGGGGAGGCTGCTACGCACGGCCTATGAGCGCTTCACGGGCGCGGGTAAGAAGGCGCGGAAGAAGGCTTTCGCGGATTTTCAAAAGAAGGAGTCAGCGTGGCTGACTGACTACACAATTTTTCGCACGCTGATAGACCGCCACGGCCATGAGTTGTGGGATCAGTGGCCGGCCGGGGCGCGTATGTCTGTGGAGGCAGGCGGACCGGAGACGACTTTTCATGCCTGGGTGCAGTGGATCGCCTTTACCCAGTGGCGGGCTTTGCGCCAGTATGGCAGCAAGATCGGCGTGCGGCTGATGGGGGACATCCCTATCGGCGTGAGTTTTTATAGCTCGGACGTCTTTGCCAGCCCGCAGTTCTTTGACCTGGAGTGGTCAGGCGGGGCACCGCCGGAGCGCATCTTCAAAGACGATCTCTTTGTGCAAAAATGGGGCCAGAACTGGGGCATCCCGCTCTACCGGTGGGATGTGATGGAGGCGGACGGCTTCACCTGGTGGCGACAGCGCGTGGAGAAGCTCACCAACATCTTCCATATCTTCCGCATTGACCACGCCCTCGGCTTTTACCGCATCTACAGCTTCCCCTGGCGACCGCAGCGCAATGCGGAGTTCCTGCCACTCGATGAGCAGGAGGCGATGCAGCGCACTGGCGGCAGGCTGCCGGGCTTCAAGGAGCATAATGACGACACGCCAGAGCATCGCGCAGCCAACCTAGCCGCTGGAGACAAATACATACGTATGGTGCAGGAGGCCGCACAGGGCGCTGAGGTCGTAGGGGAAGATCTAGGCTCCGTGCCGGACTACGTGCGCCCACATTTGCTGGAGCGGGGCATCCCCGGCTTCAAGATACCACAATGGGAAGTGCAGCCCGACGACCACCCCATCCCCGGCACTGCGTATGACGAGTGCAGCTTCACCACCTACGCCACGCACGATCATCCGCCGATGAAGGCAATGTGGGACGGCTGCCGACAACGCATGACAGATGATCCAGATGAGGGCGAGCGCTGGAAAGCGGGCCGTGAACTGCGTCTACTGGCCGAATTCTGCGGCTGGCCTGCTGAGGAAAGCTACCCGCCCTACGATGACCGCGTGAAGTGGCAAATGTTGCGCGGCCTGCTTGCTAGCAAATCACGCTACGCCGCATGCATGATTACCGATCTATTCGACATGGAGGATCGCTTCAATATCCCCGGCGTGGTCAGTGATGCCAACTGGCGCACGCGCTTTCACTTCACCATGCGCCAACTCCGCGCAGACGCACTGCTATCCCGCGAAGCAGCACGCTTCCACGAGCTGGCAAAGGAGACGGGCCGGGCTTAGACCGTGAAAATCGCAAATAACGTATTGCCTCATCAATAAATCACACCGGAGAGTGGCGTTAGGCTAGGGATCGTTGCCTCACATTCGGTGACACCGGGGGTAAGGTTAAACTACCCCTTACACTGCACGCCGTTTTGGCGCTGTCGATCCCGGAGTGCAGGTCGAGCGGAGCGAGACCGGAACGCAGGGATCG